>Ga0209948_1000153_pt1 | contig 20331 bp, 23 predicted proteins | sample SalPonR2_C_D2_MG_FD_185709 | JGI IMG/M metagenome (GOLD analysis project Ga0209948, IMG submission 185709) | Salt pond soil microbial communities from South San Francisco under conditions of wetland restoration - Salt Pond MetaG R2_C_D2_MG... ... | reverse complement strand
AGATCGATCTTCTGCTCCGCCAAAAAAGTTAACATTTCCATTAACTACTACAAGAGCATCAAATCCCATATTCGGGATATCTTCAAACTTATCTTCTATCTCGTAAATATCAAAACCTTCTGGTGATTCATCTTTATCCAAAGTATGAGTAAAGACGCTTACTTTATTGTTTCCTTGAACCAAAATCCTTATGAGGGATAAGGCTTCTCCTGTACCGCCAGAAGTTGATTTAGAGTTTATAGCTACTCGCGCTCCTAACTTAACTAATGCTAATCTCATATATCTATTATACTTATCCCTCTATGATTTTTTGTACAAAATCGAAAGCAAGTTCATGAACTTCTTCTATTGACTTATTGCTAATATCGAGCGTTAACTTATTAGGAATTGTCGAATTCTTTGTAGCATGAATAAATGAATCCATTTCTTTATGGGAAGACTCCTCTGTTATAGAGAAAGAATCATCATCTTCACGAGTGAGTCTAGAGTGAGAAGAATCGATAAGTGTGATGAGAATTACGCTTTTATCCAGAGACGAGTTTGTTAGAAATATAGATTCTAGTCCTATAACATATTCTCCAGAATATCCACGATAGAGAGGAGCGTATACCATTTCGCCAATATGGGACCGATTAAGAATAAAGTTTTCATTGGGGGTATCGAATCCAATTGTTCTAAGCAATCTAGCATAGTAGTTCATCGATAGCTTTTCAGCATTCTTTTCATCACTAGATGGTCCAATACAATGTAGTACTAGTGGAGTTTCACTAAAATATTTTCTAGTGAGAGCTTTCACTAAAGTATCTTTGCCCGTCTTATCTTGACCTTCTACTATAATGACAAAATTATTCACTATCAACCATCTCTAAAAGCTTATCGAAGTTTCTTTCATAGCAGTGAAAGGAATTAGGAATGAAAATATGATCTCCTAGGGTCAAATCAGTATACGTTTCTAGCAGAGTAGAATACATATGATTAATGACATGATGGAACCAAGGAATATCAGAAAAAGTTCCTGTCCAGCAGTCATTAGACCTCATACTCGTAACCGTATGAAGCTTATCATTTCGAATAAAGAATTGCTGGAAATTGGAACAGATAAAATCTGAAACTCCGTGACTATTCCATTCGTAATGAATCGAAGGACGAGTGTAGATAATGATTCCTTGACGAGACTCTTTATGATTCTTAAGATTTTCTACAACATTCCAAAACTGAGAGAAATTATTTCTACTATAGACCAGATTGCCATAATTTGAGTTTATTTCAAAATGATCATCAGCAACCATTTCCCAAATCTTGATATGAGAAACCTTATCATTTTTTAGCGAGTGAGACATATACCAATCGTGTTCTGTCTCAATATACTTTCGAGGAGACTTTCTAGTCTTGAAATCTATAAACAAATCACTGGGAATGAGCAAAACCCGAGGAGATAAAATCTCCACGAGCTTTACTCCAGACTTGTCAACAAGAAAGTCTTTTGTTCTAATCTTTTCAGCTAACTCAGAATATAGAGGAAGCAGTCTTTCAGCATTCTTATTCATATAAATATATTATACTACCTCTAGACATTAACTTTTCCGAAAGAAATCGATTTTTCTGCAGAGGTACTTCCTACAATTGTACAGTTATCCCCTGAGCAGGCTAACTCAGCGCTTAACTCTGTCTCATCAGTTTCTTCAATAATGTTAGCCAAATTAATATTTGACAAGTGCTTATACATCTTAGCATATGTCTTATCATCGGTAGTCTCGAAAGGTGCTTGTTTATAAGTTCCTCCGTCGTAAGGCAGAACAGAAACGCCAGTATAGGTCTTCTTATTTTTCCAAAGCCACTCGCCTACTTCTTTCCACTCATCATCCTTAATGTTTACAGTACAGCTTACATTGTTGCGATTTATTCCAGATCGATGACCGGGGGAAATCCATTCTTCATTGAACTTTTTGACTCGTTCAAGCATTTCAATAGGAGTTTCATGTCGATAGATAGCTCCTTCAGGTGACTTTTGTGGAACACTAATTACTGCTATGCTGTCAGGTCGAAAGAATTCGTCTTCTAGAAGCTCAGGATTATTTTGACTTAGATAAGTATAGATAGCTTCGTTCTTACCGACACGGAGTCGTCGAATATAATGAGGATCCCACCAACCATGAATTCCTGAAGAAGTACCTAGTACTAAGCTAGAGGTTCCAGCAGGTTTTACCACGGTCGTTCTAGCAGCAGGACGAATATTCAACTTTTCTGCAATATCTGTATTAGTATTTTTAACTACTTCGGCTGCTTCTGTAAGATCGAGGTCTAATACCACTCCTGAAGCAATACCCGTCATAGATACACCTAGTAATGCTTCCTTTTCTGTAGTCTCTTGCCAAATATCTCTTAGGTAATGAAAGTCGGTATAGCTTGCTTGAAGTGTTCCTATAAAAGAAGCGGCAGAGGCTCTATTATTTAGATCTTCTTGAGACTCTATATCAGAAGCATTAATCTCTGTTAGATTACAGAATTGAAAAGGACGAAGTGAAACTTCCAAGCAGGGATTCCCTCCCCAATCTCCATCAATGTCGTCAGTAAAAAAGATACCGGGTTCACCGCTTCCTGACGCTTCAATAATCTTCCAATACTGATCGAATTCCTTCTTCTTTATTTTATTGCGAACAATAACTGCACTATTATTTGCTCTTCCTCTCTCCGGGTGACTCTCCCACCAGTTTCCAACCTTTGAAGCTCTCATCTCATGATCATCAAAACTAAACAGAGAAATCATTGCTGCGCGGCGAATTCCTCCAGCTAGTACTGCGTCTGCAATATGACATTGAATATCATGCGCTTCTATCGGCTTGAGGCGCGTGCCTTTTCCTCTTTCTCCGATAGCGGTTTCAAAAACAGTTTGAATCTTCACAAGAGCTTCTCTAAGAGGCTCTGGGCCCGGCGCTTTTCCTCCCGAGGTTACTAATTGTGATCCCTTAGGTCGAATATCTCTAAAATCAAAATCCAACTCTCTCTTTCCGTAAAAATAAGACTCGACTAGCATCTTTATTGCATCAGCCCAGCCTTCAATAGAATCACCGATTAGATATCGTTTCTTTCGTTGTCTTCCTTGAGGATTAGTAATTCCTAAGACGGGAGGTAGCTTAGCTACTTGATGAGTCTGAACTCCAAATCCGACACCAGTCCCGCCCAAAAGAAGGTACATTGTCTCTGAGAAAGCATCAGGATGATCTACTGGTAAATACGAGCAGTTATAAAGTCGTGTTGGGTTTATCTCAATAGGTTTTCCTGCAAATTGCATTGATCGCATAGAAGGAAGAACCTTCTTTTCGTATACTAATTTATAGACCTCGTTGATTTCGTTAACTAATTCAGGAAACTTATTAATATGCATTTCCTTATTTCGAGTGACTATTTCTTCCCAGGTTTCTCGTCTCTTTTTCTCAGGCATATAACGAGCATACTTCATATGAACGGTGATATCAGATAAAATCTGAACTGATGGATCCACTTAGGAACCTCCTTAAAAATTGTTTGATGGACTATAATAGTATTATTATGACTCTAGCTCTTCAAGCAACAATTCAAGAGCGTCTTTCACCTTATAAGTATCCTTCTTAGAAGCATTAATACATCTATCATAAAGTGTCTTGAGCTCTCTAAACTCATTGAAGGCTGATATTGACCATTTTAGATTTCCTATCTCTTCTAGCAGGCTCAGCATTGTTTCAGCATACTGTCGTATTTCAAACTGAGCATGCTCGTCTAATCGCTGAGTAAAGAAACTAAAAAGATCCCTTAGGCTTACTGTTCCATACATTTCTGAATACTGAGAAAGAGGAAGCAGAAGTCTAGCTTGTTCCTTCGCCATTCCATTTTCCAAATAGTGATGATATAATTCCATTGCTTCTTGTTGTCTATTACCAAACTCTAGTCGGTATTCATCATTATCATCCTCAGAAAACTCATCCCCTGCTCCCTGATGATTAACAGTAGACTGCCTTCCAAATTTTTCTGGCACATACATATCTTCTATCATCTTAGAGTATCGTCCGCTATACTCATTGAATCTCCATGACCAATGACGCATCCACTGTCTCAGTACAAAAATAGGAGCTTTGATATGCCAAGTGGTCACAACTTGATCAAAAGGAGAAACGTGTCCATTCTTGTAAAGATAACGAATAAGGCCTCGATCTTGTACTTCTCCTTTAGAAGCTGATCCTCCGGTACTTACCCTAGCTGATTGAAGAACTCTGTAATCGTCTCCCATAATATCTACTAATTCTACAAATCCGTGATCTAAAACTTTTTTACCCGATATCATTTATATTCCTTAATCAATTAGATCGGAGAAGTCTTCCCATCCTTGGGAGACACACATTAGGATAAGATATCCCACCAAATCGGCAATATCATTTTTTCTCAAGAGATCAGAATTCTTGATTCGCGAGAGCTTATCATCTAGACGGACAAACATATTATTCAAGGCCGGAGAATTGCTATCGCTAATGTGAGATCCAAATACATCTAGTGGTTTCAAAGCTGAATTTCCATAACGCTTGTTCTTTTCAATAAGAAACTTAGAGAAATTGGAAGTTACTCTGTCTATTTGTTCCTGCGTTTCTGTCATACTATGATTATACTCTTCTTCTTGTCTCATTTTATCCTTCCTACCTTAATAAATGTCGTACATTTTGAAATGTCCTTAAGCCTATTGGCCCCTATATAGGTCATTGTACTACGAAGTCCACCAAGAATATCTTCGATAGTATTTTTAACTGGTCCCCTATACTTTACTAAATTGTATTCTCCTTCACTCGATCTGTAGTCATCTTTTTTTCCATAATGCTTTTTCATAGCATATTCTGAAGACATTCCATAAACTTCTTTTTGAGAAGTCCCGTCTTCATTAATAAAATGTTCACCTCCACTTTCTTCATGCCCCGCTAGCATTGATCCGATCATAACAAAATCGGCTCCAGCTCCAAAAGCTTTCCCTACGTCACAAACCTTCTTAATACCTCCATCCGCTATAATATGAGCACCTAATCCATGGGCCGCATCTCCGCATTCAATCACAGAAGTTAATTGAGGAACTCCGACTCCGGCTTTCATTCGAGTAATACATTGTCCACCACTTCCAATTCCGATTTTAACAATATCAGCTCCCGCAAAAATTAGTGCTTCTGTTGCTTCGGGAGTTGCTACATTTCCAGCAATAATTGTAGTATCAGGATAGCTGTTCCGAAAATCGCTAATATACTTAACATATCTTTCGGTATAGCCATTTGCAACATCGAAGGCTACGATAATCTCGTGTTCGAATCCATGTTCTTCAACAAAGGAGAGAAAATTTTCTATATCTTCTGATCTAATACCATATGATAGGAAGGTATAATCAATAGCCCATTCTGATGTATCCTCTAGTAAATGATGTCTAATTTCATCAGAAGAATAAAACTTATGCAACATTGTAGGAATTGAATATTCCTGTAGAGCTTTTTGCATTTCGAATGTTCCAACAGTATCCATATTCGAAGCCAATATAGGGACTCCTGACCATTCTCTCTGTGACCATTTGAAGGTAAAGTCTCGATGAAGATCAACTTCTTTTCTACTTTCTAAGCTAGATCTTTTTGGCTTTATCAAAACATCTTCATAATCCAAATACTCTTTCGTTTCAATTCGCATACTTAACTACCTTAACCTCTTTTCCAAGTTTGTGAGCTAATTCAATTGAATGTGAAGTTCCTTTACTTTTGCCATCCCAAAAAGCAATTAATTTATCACACTCATTAACTATTTGCTCATTACGAATAAAGCCGGCTCTCTTTCCATATTGATCCCAGTCAGGTAACAATATTATTGTAGGAAGATTTTTCTCAAGAGCGTATCTCTCTGATAGCTGGTCAGCTCCTTTAGCTCCACCACTGACAATAAAAGTAATAATCTTCTCTTTATCTAATTCTTCTTTCATAAGATTATATCTAGTGAAACTACGACTTCCTACAACGGCTATTTTCATCATTAATTCTCTATCTCTCTAGCTAGTATGAACAAAAAGTCGCTTAGTCGATTTAGATACCTCTGAACTAGAAAAATGTCATTCCATTCCAATCCGGTAGATGATCTAATAAACTTTACTACCTCGCGTTCTGCAGTTCGACACAAAGACCTCGAATAGTCAATGTGAGCTGACTCTTTATTGACATCACCGGGTACTATAAATCGCTGAGGAATATCAACTTTTTTTAGAATTTTACTTGACCATTTCTCAAGCAAGTGAATATCTTTTTCTTTTATTTTGGGTATTTCTTTATAGAGATCGCTATCATTCGTCGTGGCAATGACACTCATTCCATTCATAAGATTTGTCTGAATAATTCTCAGCTGTCTTTGTTTATCTTCAATAACATGGCGTATGATTCCCAAGTAAGAAAATAAGTTATCAATTACTCCGATTGCCTCTATACGCTCAGAATACTTTAAAACTCTTTCTCCAGAATAGAGAGATGTTTCCCCTTTATCTCCGCCTTTTGTTATAACAGTTTCGAAATCAAAGCTTTTCAACTTTTCCTCCGAGGATGTTATAAACAATGGCTCCATGATCTGAACTAAGCAATTCTTTCGTGTCCTGCTTATGTGTGATAATAAATATCTGGCTAAAGAAATCCTTCATCTTAGCGAGTGTATCATAAAATAGTTTTGAATTTTCTTCACTAGCTGCACTATCTACCTCATCAAGAAAGAGAATGTTATAATTTTGAATCTTTCCTAGAGCATATTTATAAGCGAAAGAGAATACTTGCTTTTCAAATCCGCTGGCAAGTTTTACATCTACTCCATTATAAAGAACCGATAGAGTTGATTTTGACTCTTCAAAGGATAGAGTATATTTGGGATACACTTGCTGAAGAAATTCATTCGTATATGATTGTAGATTATCGATGAGACGAGAAAGAACAAACGAAGGAAAGTCTTTTGTCAAAATCTTCAGTGCTAACTTATACGAAGATAGATTATTCTCTGTATCCTCCAAAGAATTCTGTAGCTCAATTAGTTTCTCATCTCTCTTTTGCTTCTTCGACTCGATGGCTTCGTTAATCTTTTTCTTTTCTTCATTAAGAGAAATTACCTTATCATAAGACTTGATATCATCTTCTAGTTCTCTAAGATTGGCAGTCATCTTAGTTATCTGCTCTTCTATGAGTTCAATATTGTTCCTTAAAAGACGATCCTCTTTGATATCACTTTCTAGCTTAGATATTTCGGTCTCAATGTTCGAGATCATTTTTTTCTTATCGTCAATACTCGTCTTATATAGGTCTAAGACTTCCTTAGCCGAGGTTAAAAGATTCTTATTTTCTTTCTTCTTGTTAGATATCTCTTCCTCTTCGTTTTTGTCTAATTCTTTTTCTTGATCTTGAGCTGTCTTTAATGACTCAATAAAAGATTTGATTCTAGACGAATACTCTTTTTCTAATTCCGTAAGATCATCAAACTTCTTTTTCTTGCTATTCATGTCAGCCAATTTAGAGGTATTGACTTCCAATTCACTCTCTAGGTTTTCTATATCGTGGTCAAATTGAGACAAATCATGAGAATCGAATTCTGTCCCACAAACAGGACAAAGTCCATCCGATAAACTCTTTGACTTTCCTTCCAAGTTAGAAAGACTTGCCTTTAAAGAATAAACCTTATTCTGAATTTCTTCATGTGTCTCAGGAGTATATTGAAGAAGCTCTTTGTCTCGTGGAATTCTATTTTCTATCGCATTTTTAGAAAGCTCGATATCCTCTTTCAGAGACGATATGCGTGTGATAATTTTTTGACGTTTTTCGGTATACTTTTGTTCTATTCCGGAAACATCTACATAGTGTAAATTATCTATCTTCTGAGTCTGAGCTTCTATCTTAGACTCAGTTGATTCTATTTCCTTTAGAAGATCATTCTTTTCTTCTTCTTTTAGATTCTTTCTACTCTTTTTATTTTCAATTTCCTTAAGCTTTTTCTTGTCATCAGAAAGTTCTGACTCTTGATCTTTTATTGCTTCTCTAAGAAAAGAAGTGTAGTTTACTTTTTCTTCATAGGAAGACTTTGGAAAAGGAGGTCGTTCCAACTGTTGGAGATCAAACTCCAAAGACTTTAGAGTAGTAATTTCTGAAGAAAGAGAAGTAGAGCTAGTCTTAGCTTTTTCTATATCACTTTCTATCTTTTCTTTCTCCGTCTTAAATGAAAGATCATAAACCTTTTTCAGATATTCTCGTCTCTCCGAAGGAGAGGTAGTGATCAAATCTATCTCGTGTTCAAAGCTGGTAGTGCTAGCAATAGCTCTTTTAACGTCTAAGATTTCATTTATTTTTTCATTAACCGCCGAAGTAGAAGTAATTTCTTCATTAGTGGAAGTATTCTTCAAAAGTCTTTCAGTGCCAGATGATCCAATCTTCATTAAGGTCTTATACTCAGATCCATTGTGAGAAAATATACAGCCTACACTAGCTTCTTCTTTTCCCCACTGAATATAATCTGACATTTTTCCGGGAACGCGATTAAAAAGAAGAAGTGAAAGAGCTTTTAGTACTGTACTCTTTCCCTCTCCATTATCTCCACTAAATACGAAAACTCCATCTTCAAAGTTAAAGCTTTCATTAGAAATGATTCCAAAATTTTCAATAGAAAGTGAAGTTATTTTCAAAAGATTGGATCTCCTGTAGTTATTGGAGCCGTCGTGTACCAGACATTCGGATATTCGTTACAGATTGGTCCCTTTGTAAAATCATAAGGAGGTGAAGTTGTTTCCTTTTGTCCGAAAATTTCATGAAGAGTTTCATAGAGATTGCGAGCCTCATCCAGTGTAAGCTCACTCATGCCGCCATGAATACGTAAAATAATTCCCACTGAATCAGTCTTCATTGTTTTCATCTTTATCTTCATTCTCCTTTTCGTCTGAAGAGGTTTCTTCGACCTTTACTCTATCTTCCTTTTTAACCACAGGATACATCCTCTTCTTCGTTTCCTCTATAATACTATTATACTCTTTTGGATTTTCTTTTAGATGGTCAACTACACGATGTTTTCCTTGAAATCTCGATTCTACATTGGGAACAGAAAACCAAGCTCCCGATTGTACAATGACATCATACTGAATAGCGAAGTCAACCCATTCTAGATAGGTATCAAATCCGCGTCCAAAGAAAATCTCAACTTCATGCTTCTTCATTGGCGGGGCTGTCTTATTCTTTACTCCTTTCAAACGGGATCGAAGACCGATAATCTCATTCTTTTCATTCATAAATTCTATCTTACGAATTTCTAGTCGAATAGAAGAAGCGAATTTTAGAGCTTTTCCGCCGGGGGTGGTATTGTGAGAAAGGACTCCATTCGCGAAGTAGTTGCTATTATCTTCAACTTGAAAATCAAGAATGGGCTCTATAAGACCGGTTTTTTCTACATAGGTTTCTACCCAACCAAGATCTCCATCTTCAAATAAATAAAGAAGATCTGGAGTAGAAAATTCTAACTCTGACATCTTTATAAAATCGCCCTTGCTGGGTTGATAAATCTTATGATTCCCAGAAGATTTAAAGATAGTGGGACCGATTTCTAAAGAGTTAACTGTAGTACCATCTTCATCTATATCTGTTTTTATATGCTGCATATAATAGGTAGGAGCGTATTGCTTTCTAACTACGGATAGGACTTTCTTGCTTTCAACCATTTCAGTCTTTTCGTTATAAGATAATACCGAGATAGATTTGTCTGAAATATCTCTAGACTCTCCAATTTCCATTTTTCTCCAATCTATTCCAGCCTGTCCAAATAAATCTTCAACTGTTATTCTATTTTCCAAACTTATATTTACTGGGGTATCAGGTGTAACACACTCCGGATTTCCATATCCTCCCATAGTCATACGAATTTGATTTAGAAAAAGAATCGTACACTTCGAATCGCTCATAGCCGCCGTAAGCTTGCGGATTCCCTTTCCCATCATTCGGGCTTGAGCTCCCATTTGCATATCTCCCATTTCTCCTTCAAGCTCCGCTTGTGGAGTAAGAGCTGCAACAGAGTCGACAACGATAAAGTCTACTGCTCCAGATTCTACTAAATCAAGGGAAATATTAAGAGCTTGTTCTCCAGAATCTGGCTGAGCAATAAGAGCTTCAGAAACATTAAAGCCAAAAGTGGCAGCATACTCGAAATCAAGAGCATGTTCTGCATCTATAAAGGCAACTTGTCCTTTTCTATCTTTTGCTTCATTAGTCCACTGTTGTACTTGACCTGATAAATAACAAGCAAGTGAGGTCTTTCCTGCGGATTCTGGACCATACAACTCGATAAACTTACCACGAGGAATTCCACCTCTTCCTAAGATATCTCCAATCTTAGGAGATGAAACAGGAATGCGCTCTATATTAGAAGGAGCATCGTTCTTCGACTGAATAAGTGCTCCTTCTCCATACTTCTTTTCCATCTGCTTCATCAACTTATTAATTGCGTCCATTTCTACTCCTGTATAAAAGTTCTGAATACTTTTCCGGTCCAATAATAAAAGTCCACCATTTTCTTACTTCTTCTGAATCAACTGGTTCTCCTGTTATCGGATTTCTATTTTGATCTAACATTGAGTGGGAAAATCTATTCAAAGGAACAACATTATCCAAGTCATATTTCATATGAGGATATGCCCCTTTTCCGAAAACGTGAGCTGGATCGATAACGAAGAATAAATGACCGGCTGAAAGCCTTAAATCCTCTAAATATTCGAGTTCTCTAAATTCTTCTAGTCTTTTTAGAAGTGAACATTCGCTGAGATCGAGATTGGATTTCAAGTCTTCCCATCTTTCGTCTTTTGAGAAGTATCTCTCTTGAGCTAATCTTTTCTTCTCTTCACTTTTTAGATACTTTTCATATCTTGATCGAAGTTGTTTTTCGTTTAGTGGATTCTTACGTCTTCCTACATCATTAGGAAGAAATCCACGCTCTCTATAGAAAGCGCAGAAATCTTCAAATGTTTCTATCATTATATTATTATACCTATTTCTGAGAATTCTCTTCGCTTTCCATTCTGTTCAACAGAGTAGAAAGATTATTTAGTCTACGTAGCTGTTCTGAAGATAGACTTTCGTACATCTCGTCAAACTCATCCTTAGACTCTTCTTTCTTAGCAAGATTCTCGGCAAGAATAGAAGGAGCTCCAGGAGTTGGCTTAAATATAGCAAGAAATGAATCCGTAGAAATATTATTATTCTTTGCGATCTGAGCATGTAGTCTCATAAGCTGATCAAAATCCAAAGCGCTATTATCGACCATTATTTCTAATTCTTCTTCTATTCTTTCTTTTAGACGTTCTTGAGCCGTAATGCGACTCATTCTATCCTTAAAAAAATCTAGAAGACTTCTTTTCAAATCGACATAAGGGTCTGCTGCAGAAATCTTAGATACTTTCTCAGTAATTTCAGATGAGTCTCCAAAAGACTCTAGTAAATCATTTGCTGTTTTCTCAACATTATTCATCGGGTTCCTCCATAAACAAGTCGTAAAGTTTCTTCGACATAAAATTATTCATCTTTTTGATCTTGATACCATAAGAGATGGATGAAAATTCAAATGGAATTTTGTCTTTAATTTCTCCCCATGACAGATTTTCGATCTCTCGATAATAATACAACAGTGCAGTTAGAATTAGTTCTTTAACTTCGTCTTTAGACGGAAAAGTTATCGTTCTATTCTCAAACAGAGTCATGACTGAAACGAACCCTTCTAACCCAAGAAGACTATAAAGGTCTATCAAGTCTCTGTTAGACTCGGGAAGATGAAGAAGAATCGATAGCGCTTTTAGAACAATATCGTTTTTCTCTTCAGTCGATCGTAGAAATATATCATTAAGTTGTTCTTCGAAGATATCGGTAGGTTTAGAAAAAAGTTTATCTTTCACAAGTTATTCTGCTCCTTTAAATAGTTTCTAACTACTAGCTTAGAGTTTTCAATATCTCTTTTAGTAGCATTCGAAAGCAAATTATTAAACTCTCTGATGAAGGAGTCTTTCTTATTGGTCATAAAATGTCCAAATCCTACTAGATACAAAAGATTAGAAGGATCTTTCTTCCGGTATACTCTCTCATAAATCATGTCAACTATATTCATAATTTCTTTTGATAGAGACTTTGTATTTATATTAGAAATACTGTTTTGAGGATCTTTTTTATCCATCTTCTCATGAGTTGCAGAAGAAATATTATAAAGATTATCCAATAGTTGCCGGTTAGAATCAGAATAGGTTTGATCTAATGAATCAACCGTGTCATCTTTCTTACCTCCGAATAAAACACCATTTGAAATCCACATCATCATTCCGCCGAATGAATGATTAATAGTATTCTCAGAATTTTTCAAATATCTTTCTATCATGATAATTGCTATGTCATTAGCTTTGTTATAGAGGTCTTCTTCAGAAAGAATCTTCTTATTTCTCAGTTTGTGCTTGATTATATTCTCAGCATACTGGAAGAGCTTTTCATACATAAGAGATAATTTATCTTTGTCTCGACCTGAGTTTATGTAGTCATCCTGAATTAAAAACAAGTCTCTTTCGTCTTTTGGCTTATCCCAGTATTTAGCTCCACATTGAGGACAAAGAGCTGGCTTTCCTTTATGAGGATATTCTATAACTTCACTACAGTTTGAACATTTTCTTTCTTTAAGAGCCATTAATTTCCTCTAGTAAAGCTTGTTTAGTTTTATATGGAAGAAACTTATCCAGCAAGATAATCCATAATTCTTTATTTTTAAGCTGTGTATTCTTACTCATAATTTTTCTAGAAACTCTTTCTACCATTTCATGATCCGACGAACACAGTAATACAAACTTATCTGGATTCAAATCGGTATAGTTATCTGGGTCCAGATGATGAACTTGTAAATATCGTTTTCTTTTTCCTGAATATCTAGTTCCACAAAGTTCACATTGTGGACCTCTTTCAGATAATAATCTCTGTCTAAACTTCTTCCATTCCTTAGAAGTTCGAAACTTCTTTTTTTCTTGTGAGTCCATACTTTCATAGTAACATAAAAAAATCCCTACCGAAGTAGGGATTTATTTCAACTTGAAAAGATTTTAGTCGAATAGTTCACCTGATAGAGGATCGATATGAAATTCTTCAGGACTAATGAAATCCGAAGAAGGATTATTAAGAAGTGAAACTTTGTTTCCGTTCCACTCCTTTACATATTCAAAAGATCCATCTTCCTTAACACTAGCAACCATAGACTTCTCTTCTTCAGTCATTTCTGGAACTCCAAGATACTGAGTTCCATTAAGTGATCCATCTGCGAGTGAGTCCCAGTCAACTGTAGTCGTAGAAGACTTCTGGCGAGTAGCTGTCTTACGAGTTCGAGTTGGAGGAGGAGTTTCTGTCTTTTCCTCTTCTTCTTCCTCATCTTCATTAATATCGAGATCAACATCTTCCTCGATCTCTTCGTCCTCATCTTCGTTAACTACCTTCTTAGGATTATTCTTCTTTTCTTCCTTTCGCTCCTTTTCTTCAATAGCAACAAGATCTTCTAGTTCCTCATAGTAGTTAGTATCAAAATCAAGATCAACCTTTTTGATAAACTTCCCAAGACGATTCTTGATCTTTGAATAAGAAGTAACTGGAAAAAGAGTATCGAAATCATATCCTTCCCAGGTCATTTCTTCTTCAGTAAGGTCAGCGTCTACAATAAGCTCTTCGGTTCCCTCATGAAGCTTCTTCCTGTCATCTAGACCATGATAAGCAGAATACCAGGGTTGCTCGGTAAGCTTACGGACAACAATATCATAGTTATTCCAATCTCCGCTATACTCCACTACATCGTCCCAAATCTTGGAATAAAGAAACTCGGGAACTCCAGGTTCGAACCATACTCTTCCGTCCCCATACTCAGAAGCCTTCTTAGAAAGAACCTTGAGATGAGACTGTTCTCGATGCCATTCCATATCATGACGATCGATAATATTCATATGAACGACCTTTGAAGGTCTCCAACCCTGTTCGTACTGATTTTCCGAATTATTCTTTGCAACACGACGAAATGTCTCTGGATGAGAATCTACAAAATGAAATCGCTTCACATTGTTCGTTCGATCCCAATCATACGACATTACCTTATCGTAAATCTTCCAAAGAATCCAACTTGAATCATCTTGCTTGTTTGGCCAGATGCAGCGAAACTTCTTTCCATTATCACCCAAGATCATTGAAATCATAGACAACTTTGGATCGGTTCCCTTCTCTCTAACAAGCATCGGATCACCAATAATCCGAATTACCTTGTCTTCATTAGGACTTAGAGCAGTATAAACAATTTCTTCAAATGATCCGCCTCCTTCGTAGGAAGCATCCTTTTCCTTTTGTTCCTTACGCTTCTTCTTAGCGGCTTCGAACTTATTCTTCTTTGTATCTGTACTCATTATTTTGATTCTCCTAAATCTTTTCTTTGGACTAATTGTCCTTTTCTCTGGTTTGTAACCAATCGTGATCCCGTGGAGGGGGCGCGCGAGATAATTTATCTCTTTATTATTTAGCTAGATCCAAGTCATATTAATTACCTCCTATTCTATATTGATATTATACTGTTTTAACAGCATTCTTTATTCCACTTAAATTAGAGAGAATCTATCTTACTCTACTTAATTATATACTTAATTTTAGAATCTAATAGATACATACTTTCTCACTCTTATTTATATTATACCTGTTTCAGTGGAAATTTTTATTCCAAAATGCTAGAAGCTATTTTCTTCATCAGAGAGTCATTCGGAATATGATCCGAGTATTCCAAATTATTCATAGACTGTTTTATCTTGTTCAAGTCTTTTTCAGATAGATTCTCTAAAGGTCTTTTTATAGCTATATCCTCTACTTGTGCCTTAGAGAGGGGCAAAATTTCCTTCTCTGAAGGTATAATAATAAAAGGTTGGAATGAAGAAAGCAACTCATTTAAAAGTTTTAAGCTCTTTATTTTAGTCTTTAGATATCTAGCAAAAAACTCAAAGGAGATATGTTTTTCCACGAAATGAAAACCACCATCATTTATTTTATATTTGAATCTATATTGATTATGAGGGAGACAGAGTATTGTCTCAATGGATACTTGGCTCAAAAGTTTCTCTCCTATATAGTATAATAGTCACATAATGGAGTATTTAATATGACAATAGTAACAGAAAATCTAGCCTGTTATGCAAGAACCTTTGATAAGGTAAGAATAGCTAAAACGGCCTACTATGGATCTGTTTATCTAGATTTTGAGAAGGAATTTCTATATTTTCAAAATGAGTCTATGATCGTAAGAGTTCCTCTAGAATTAGAGGATAAAGATGATGTTGAAAATGTATTTGTTTTCGACGGAGATAAGTTTTTCCTACTAACGACTCAGTATGACTCTCTTTCGTTTGATGGAAAGAGCTTTACTTCTCCCGATAATAATGAGTTTAAGCTCTCTTTATTCTCTGAGCCTTATGATCTTCCTGAATTGGATCCGAATTTGGAAAAAGATGAATCTTGGGAGGAGATTAGCTTCTCAGTAACCTCTGATCTTCTTCATCATATTCGAAATGCTATGACTTACATTTCTTTAGAGCAAGAATCTCTCAAGGGAGTCTTTATTGATGAGGGTCAGCTCATAGCTCTACAGTCTAAGAAGTTTTATCAGGCTAAGGTCGATATAGAAGATAATTTGACTCTACCTTTTGATTTTCTTAAGGTATTTTTGTCTTTTGATGGAATTGGAGAGTCAACTCTCTATAAGCAAGAACACGGCGACGCTCACCGATATATCTTTAAGCAAAACGATCTTACAATAAGATTTGTGACCTCTTCGGATTTGTCGCTTCCAGTTGACATTCATTCTCCAGATTTCGTTAAGAACTATAATCATGAGGAGTATTTTTGTCTTTCAAAGGAACACTTCGTAGAAGCCAGTCATTTTTTAGAGCCCTTTACTAAAGATATTGTAAAATCTAAGGTAACCTTTAACTTTGCTCCCTCTTCTAATTCGCTAACTATTCATGTAGACGATGAGCAAAACATTATAGACTATAAAATAGAAGTTGAGGAGTATTCCTCACTAGATACCTTCGAGAATGAGGAAATTACTATTTCACTTTCTGCTGTTTCATCTATCTTTTCTCAAATAAACTCAGAATTGATTTATATTACGTATAATCCAGATTCTCCAGCTATGAAGTTTTCGTCTGGTTCTCAAGCAGACTATTTTATTATTCTTACAAAGATAAAGACAGAGTAGAAAAAGGAATCAAATATGATAATTAATCCATTTGATAAAGAGTATGCAGAAGCCTTTGAGAAAAAGTTCAAAGGCTTCTGTGAAAGAGCTCCAATCTATATTTCATACTCTATCATTTATGACGAAGTTTACATTAAAGACATCATTAATGATCGTACTTTTACTTTCTCTTTGGACGAGAAAAGATCCATTCACGATACAATAACAATTATTAAAAACAAGTTGAAGGAAAAATCATACCCCCGTCTCATTGAAGAAAAGATAGTTAATGTAGACCCTCCGGTGTCTGAATTACTGGAAGCCACCAAAAATGATATTCCTTTCGATAAGGCTTTTGCTTCATTATCAAAAAAAGTGCATAAGACAGAGTATCTCATAGACAAAGTAAATCTGAAGAAGAATCAGATAATTATCGAAAATATAGAAACCAAAGAGCAGTTTCTATACCAGCTAACAATTCCCGTGGTTCTGTTTTTAAAGAAGAAAATTAGGACAGAAAAAAATCCGGCAGCAGCTTTTATTTCCCTTCAGCAGGAAGGGGAGCTTCTGTACAAAATTGAGAGGAAAAAATGAAGAAAAGAGACTGGGTTATTCAACAGTATGAGAATGTATCCGATTTTAAGGATTTGTTCTCAAATGAAATGTATGATAAATATTGCAGAGAAACAGACTCCGATGCAACATTTGCTTCTTATCGACGATACCTTTATTCTATCAAGGATAGCCTTTTTATAGAAGACCTTCCAATAGTAAATGATGAAGAAGATGAGGACCAAGAAGATGATCTTCCTATTGAAACTGATCATGATTTTCTTATGTCGCTTCTTGAAGATGAAGTTGTAAAGACAAATCGAAGATTAATGATGTCGGATATTGTGAGACTCGCCAAAGAAAATGGATTCAAATCAGAATCTTTTTCAAGAGCTTTTCCAGATCTTAAGAGTATATTATCAGATGTGTATAGAATTGCAGGTCTAGAATTGGCTGGTGATATTGACTCTATGAAATTGAAGAGAAAAATTAAGGTTCTCAAGAGTGAAGTAGATGCTCTTAAAAACCAATCGGCTGATTATTCACAATTAGTAGACATCTTGGAAGATGTAGTTTCTATATATACTCCGCTGGAAGCTCCTAATGTAGTTAAATCAAAAGAAGCTCCCGATAGAGCTATGGTTGCCTTATTTTCTGATCTTCACGCTGGAGAGCTTGTATCTCTCGAAGAGACTCATGGACTTAATGAATATAATCAGTCAATTATGACGGATCGAATCGACTCTTTTTTTAATCAGGTAATTCGTTATGCCGACGAATTGGGTCTAAATATTCTTCATCTTAAAATGTTAGGTGATATGATAAACGGAGAAATTCATGAAGAACTGATTCGTAATTCTGATCTCGATACTGTGGAAAGTCTTATTTTAATCTCCGATTACACTTCACAGTGGTTACGAAATCTTACAGAGCATTTTGATGAAATTCATGTTCTTGGTATTTCAGGAAATCATGGAAGATTTTCCAAGAAGCCTAATTTCAAAAAGATGCAGACCCTTAACTTTGATTATCTCGCATATGAGTTTATGAGAAGAGAGACTGAGAATATTGTCACATCGTTTGAACTTCCAAAGAGCCCTTTTGTTATCAGAGAAATTAAGGGTCATAGGTTTTTGACTACTCATGGAAATATTTTTAAAGGTGGAACTGGTCTAAATCCAGTATCAGGAACCTGGGGCCGAGATATTGAAAAGATGAAGGGACTTTTTCAATCAGAGGGTGGGTTCGAATACGCAGAGTTTGCTCATTTTCATACTCCGATTTTGGACATTCCTTCATTTAGCGGAGTATCGATGATAGTAAATGGAGCAGTAAAAGGGGCGGATGAGTTTAGCGTCTCAGCAGTAAAAGCGGGCAGTAGACCTTCACAAATAGTATACACTGTAGAAAGAGGAGAAGGAGTTAAGTTTCGAACTACTCTTTTCTTAGATTAATGCTAAAGAAATATGGTATAATACTAATATGACGGAAACTTCTAAAATAGAGTACAAGCTACAAATTAATCTTCCTGAATTAGGAAGTCAGGATTCTTTCAATATTGTTATTGATCTTGATAGCAAGCCGGGTCTTTCTTCTATAATTGGAAACTTTTATAGATTCTTGATTCGAATTGGAGTTGAAAGAGAATTACTAGATGACTATATTATAATTCCAGAGGAAGGTCCTCTGGAGGAAGATGAAGATATTGATTGGGATGAGGCAATTTCAGGCGTCGTCTCTGATATTGAGAAGTCTATTCTAGAGAACTCCTCTGATGAAAAAAAGAAGGAAGAGTTTATGAAAAGAATGTTAGAGTCTCCAGAATTTTCTGAGGAAGTTTTCAAGACTTTTCTGTCCTCTATTATGAAGGATGAGGATGATAGTCATGAAGTATGATAAGATATTTGTAGACATTAGCAACTTGTATGCTAGAGGTTTCTATGCTGCAAATAGTATGACATCCGAATTAGATGATGGAACCTCTATTATTACTGGAGGAATTTATACCTCAGTAAAAATGATTCAGCGAATAGAAAGGGAGTTTCTCTCCTCACTTGGAGACCTATTTTTTATCTTCGACAATGTTCATTCAGGGGATAATAAGAGGAAGCTTATCGATCCGGACTATAAGAAGGGGCGAAAGCCAAAGGAAGAATCCTACTACCGAGGATTAGATATTCTTCATAACTTGCTATTAAATTACAAGGATAATTATGTTACTGTGAAGCGCCCTGGTTCTGAAGCAGATGATTTAGTTTCACCTCTTATTCAGGAGTATACCGACTCTTCGATTCTATTAATCTCCAATGACATGGATTGGTTTCGCTCTATTTCGGAAAATATTCATGTAGCTAAATATGAAAATAAAGACTATGTCATTTATGACAGAGAGAAGTTTTACGAAAAGTATGAGTTTTATCCAACATCAGATAGAATTTGTCTCTATAAGTCTTTTAGAGGTGATGGCTCAGATGATATTCCAAAAGGAGTTCCTGGAATTAGGGAAAAGCTTCTTGTAAAATTGGTAACAACGTACAACTCTCTTAACGATTTGTTTAAGGATTTAGATACAGCTAGTTTTATTCCCGATACTTGGAAGCAGAAAATTGAAGAAAATAAACCACGTTTGCGACTGAATATGAAGCTTGTATCTTTCGATAATGTTCCATTTGAGGAGCTTAAAGATTATATGTACTTTTCGTCGTATAATCCTAGAATACTGAAGTCTCTTTATAAGAGTTTAGGATTTAAGCTATCATCTTTTGATCCACGAGTTATGTCAATGTTTCCCGATAAGAAAGAAGAATCTTCTTTCTTTGAGTATGAGACATTACCAAGGGAGTAAGCATTGCCAGTTTCTATATTTTTTGAAGGATCTAAAGTTGGAATTAAAATATCGGGAAATAAATTCGATGAGTTAAAAGATCTTATCAAAGATGAAGGATTTGCCTTTCAGACGTCATGGAAAGGATATGATAAGATATGGGTTGGGCATAAGCCTCAAGCATATCGTTTTCTTTTACAAGCTCAAACGATAGAAAAAATATCTCTTAACAAAAGTTTTCTATCCAAGTTAACTCCGACTCCAGAGACTAAGTTCTATCGTCTTCCATTTAAAACTGAGCTATTGAAGTCAAATCCCATGGGAGAGTATCAAAAAAATGGTATCATAAAAGGTATCAGACAAAATAGATTAATGCTAGCATGGGAAATGGGACTAGGTAAAAGCTTTACTGTTATCTCCATACTGAATCATTTGTTTCACTATGAATTAGCAGATTCTGTTTTAATACTCGCTCCTTCGGAGTCTATTTACAATTTTAGACGAGAAATGATCCAATTTTCTTGTTTAAATCTCACAGAAGATGATTTCTACATAGCGAATGTAAAGAATAGAAAGCCTTTTGACAGCGGTAAAAAAATCATCATCATGACTTACAGAACTTTTCTAATGCTTAGTGATGATGCATACAAAGAAAAAACTGGAAAGAAATCCAAAAGATATACCTCACCAAC
>Ga0209948_1000144_pt1 | contig 20838 bp, 21 predicted proteins | sample SalPonR2_C_D2_MG_FD_185709 | JGI IMG/M metagenome (GOLD analysis project Ga0209948, IMG submission 185709) | Salt pond soil microbial communities from South San Francisco under conditions of wetland restoration - Salt Pond MetaG R2_C_D2_MG... ... | reverse complement strand
GCCAGAGATACTCTTAGGTTAGAATCCGGGCTATGTCTTTACGGAAACGATATAGATGACCAGACCACACCTCTAGAAGCGGATCTCGCATGGATAGTTGCATTTGATAAAAATAATTTTATAGGGAAAGACGCTCTTATAGAACAAAAGGACGAAGGTATTTCCCGGAAACTGATTGGGTTTGAATTGTTGGAAAAAGGAGGTATCCCAAGAAAAGGCTACCCGATTTTTAAAAACGGAGATAAAATCGGGAAAGTGACCAGTGGTAATTATGCTCCCTATCTTGAAAAACAGATTGGTATGGGATATATCCCTGTTAATTTGGGTTCTCCTGATACAAGGATAAAAATCAAAATCCGCAATAGGAAAATAGAGACTAAAATAGTAAATAAACCTTTTTATAACCGAAAATAGGAGGAAAATATGTATCCTGATGATTTTTATTATACAGAAGAACATGAGTGGATCAACAAAGAGGGCTATATAGGTATTACCGATTATGGTCAGAAAGAACTTGGAGATATAGTATTTGTAGAATTTCCTGAAGAAAACGAAGAATATGAAGCCGGAGAAGAATTTGCTACAGTAGAATCTGTAAAAGCTGTTTCTCCTGTTTACTGTCCTGTATCAGGGAGTATTACGGAAATTAATAGCGATCTGAATGAAGCCCCGGAATTGATTAATCAACAGCCCCATGAAGACGGGTGGCTTGTAAAGATTGAGATCCAGGATGAAACAGAACTGGACGAATTAATGGATGTAGAAGAATATAAAGATTTTATTGGAGAATGATAGATGAGATACTTGCCAATATCCGAGCAAGAAAAAAAAGAAATTATCGATAGTCTGAATATTGATTCAGTTGAAGAATTATTTGAAAGTATACCAGAAGAATTAAGATTTAATGGAGAACTTGATTTACCTGACCCTTTAGCAGAAAATGAATTAGAAGATTATTTTAAAAGTCTGGCTGAAAAAAATACCACAAAAGAAGAATTTGATTCCTTTCTGGGAGCTGGGGCTTATCACCATTTCATCCCTTCTATTGTATCGAATCTTATTCAAAGAGAAGAATTTTATACTTCCTATACTCCCTATCAAAGTGAAATAAGTCAGGGAACACTTCAGAGTATCTTTGAATTCCAGACTCTTGTCTCTCAGCTCACTGGATTGGATATTTCCAATGCATCTTTGTATGACGGCTCCACTGCCACTGCCGAAGCCGCTATAATGGCCGACCGAATCAAACGGAAACGAAACCGGGTGATAATATCCAAGAATGTTCACCCCCAATATCGTAAGGTGCTCAAAACTTATATTGAGAATCTTGATATTGAACTTGTTGAAATTCCTTTTGAGAATCAATCCGGACGGGTAGACTTGAATGCTCTTAAAAATAAACTCGATGACAATGTTTCTTCCATAATCGTACAGTCCCCCAATTTTTTCGGATCTATAGAAGAACTTGGAGAAATTTCGAATATCGCTCATAAAAATGGTGCTCTTTTTACTGTAGTGGTGAATGAACCTTTTTCTCTGGGATTGCTGAAGCCACCGGGTGAATATGGAGCAGATATTGCTGTGGGAGAGATGCAGGGCTTTGGTAATTCTCTGAATTTCGGGGGACCTTACCTTGGTTTCCTGGCCTGTAAAGACAAATACAAACGTAAAATACCAGGTAGAATTGTCGGCAAAACTAAATCCCAGGATGGTAAAACTGGCTATGTTTTAACTCTCTCCACCAGGGAACAACATATCCGGAGAGAAAGAGCGACTTCAAACATCTGCACAAATCAGGCCCTATGTGCTCTTGCAGCTACTATTACATTAACATGTTTAGGTAAAAAGGGTATCAGAAAATTAGCAGAATTAAATCTGAGAAAAGCTCATTATCTAGCCGATAAAATAAAGGAAATAAAAAGTTGTGATATAGCATTTAAGTCGCCCTTCTTTAATGAATTTACTGTCAGGACAGAAAGCCCGGCAAATGATTTAGTTAAAGAATTAAAAAAGAAATCAATCATCTCCGGTTATACTATTGGAGACGATTATCCAGAAATGCAACATCATATTTTAATAAATGCAACAGAAATGACATCTCAAGACACAATGGATAATTTTTTAACTGAATTGGAGGCATATAGTGAGTGATCAACTTGAGCCGACTATATTTGAGAAAAGTTCTAAGGGCAAAGAAGGATATTCATTTCAGGCTGAAGAAGATAAACTGCCAGAAACCGATTCAATAATCGATGATTCTTATTTAAGAGACGAGATAGAAAATTTTCCTGAATTAAGTGAAGTGGAAATAGCACGCCACTACACCCGAATTTCAAAATTTAATCACGGGGTGGACGATGGTTTATATCCTTTAGGTTCCTGTACAATGAAATATAATCCCAAAATAAATGAGGACCTTGCACAATTGGAGGGCTTTACTTCAACACACCCTCTCCATCCTGCAGATATGAGCCAGGGAAATCTTGAAATTATGTACGAACTTGGCGAAGCGCTTAAAACCATAACAGGAATGGATGGCGTCAGCCTACAGCCTGCTGCTGGTGCGCATGGGGAACTTACTGGCATGCTGATGATCAGAAAATATTTTGAAAACCAGGATAAGCCGCGCAAAACTGTTCTAATACCGGATACAGCCCATGGAACTAATCCAGCCAGTGCTCACTTTGCTGGTTATAAAGTTGAAGAAATAGAGTCAAATGAGGATGGTATCATTGAACCCGGAACTCTCAAGGATTATTTAAACGAAGATGTAGCAGCCCTGATGGTCACTAATCCCAATACTCTTGGAATCTTTGAACAAAATATCAAAGAAATAACCAACCTTCTTCATGAAAATGGTAGCCTTATTTATTGCGATGGAGCCAATTTAAATGCACTTATGGGAAAATATCGTCCTGGAGATAGTAATATTGATGTAATGCATCTCAACCTTCATAAAACATTTTCCACACCCCATGGAGGTGGAGGCCCCGGTTCAGGACCTATAGTAGTTGATGAAAAACTTATTCCCTACCTTCCCATTCCAACAGTAGAAAAAGATGATAATGAATTTTATTTCGATTATGACCATTCTAATTCTATCGGAAAAATGCGAGCATTTTATGGTAATTTTGGTGTAATGGTAAAAGCTCTGGCCTATATCTTGACCACAGGTGCTGAGGGGCTTAAAAAAGTTGCAGAGCATGCAGTATTAAATTCAAATTATATCCGTAATCAGCTAGAAGAAGATTATGATATTCCTTATGACTCTCCAACTATGCATGAAGTGATATTTTCAAATAAATCTCTGAAAGACAACAATGTCAAAACAATGCAAGCAGCCAAAAGACTTATGGACTTTGGTTTTCATCCTCCTACTGTATATTTTCCTCTAGTAGTAGACGGAGCCATGATGATAGAACCTACAGAAACGGAATCCTTAAGGGAACTTGATTATTTTATTGAAGCAATGAAGAAGATTATTGAGGAAGCAGAACATAATCCTGAAAAATTAAAATCTGCACCACATACAACTCCGATAGGAAGGCTGGATACAGTTCATGCAGCAAGAAATCCTATTCTGACATGGAAACCCGATAAATAATATTGGTTGTAGTTAGAAAGCCTTAAACATTTGTCAGTAACCAATAACGAGCATAGCTTTTAGTTATGGAAAGCGGAAACAGGAAAACGGAAGCAGGAAAATAAGAAAGGAAAAATGTATTGAGTATAGAGTAATTTGAAGACTTAGATATATGGAAAGAATCTATGAGATTATCAGTTGATATATATAAAGAACTATCAGATTGTAAGGATTATGGATTGAGAGATCAGATTCAAAGATCGTCTGTATCTATACCTTCAAATATTGCAGAGGGATATGATCGTGGTACAAATAAGGAGTACATAAACTTTTTAAATATAGCAAAAGGTTCCTGTGCAGAATTAAGGACTCAATTATATATAGTAAAGAAGTAAACATAATTTCAAATGGTAAATGTGACGAGTTAATAGATAAAACTAAAAAAATATCTGCAATGTTATATAATCTCATAGAAGCTAGAAAAAGAAACTTTTAGAAGGCGTTTATTAAATTTAACTATTTTGTAAATTTTTATCCGCTTTCCTGTTTCCTGTTTCCAGTTTCCCTATAAAATCTACAGAGGAAATATGACAAAATGTAATTTATTAATAGAGAACAACCTAGACTATGAAGCAGCACACCAGCTACAAAAAGATATACTATCAAAAAGAATCAATGATGAAGTAAGAGATACATTGTTAATTACAGAGCACCCTCCCGTTTATACTATTGGTAAAGGTGGAAATGAAGATAATTTATTAATCCCAAAAGATAGGCTGGAGACCCGGGATATAAAAGTGCATAATATTGAACGGGGAGGAGATATTACTTTCCATGGGCCAGGACAGATTGTAGGTTATCCTATCCTTAATATTAAAAATCTTGAAATTGGTATCCATGGTTATGTCAATAAATTAGAAGAAATATTTATTGAATTATTAAAAGATGAATATAAAATTGATGCTAAAAGAATAAGTGAATATCCAGGAGTATGGGTAGGAAATAATAAAATAACTGCTTTAGGGATAAATGTTCAGAAGTGGGTAACCTGGCATGGATTTGCTTTCAATGTTAATACCGATTTAAGCTATTTTGATTTTATCAATCCCTGTGGAATCAAAGAAAAAGGTGTTACTTCAATTCAAGATATTATAGGTTCAAAGGTTGATATGGATCAAATAAAATCAAAGGTCATAGAATATTTTAAATTAATTTTTGGCTATGATGAGGTGATACAATGGGAAATGTAAGGCCAGAATGGTTAAAAATAAGAGCTTCAAATTCAGAAGAGGTTAGTAAAATTCAAAATTTATTAAGTGACTTTTCCTTGAACACTATCTGCGAATCGGCGAGGTGTCCTAATAGACCTGTGTGTTACAAAAATAATTTAGCCTCTTTTCTTATTTTAGGGAATATATGTACAAGAAACTGTAAATATTGTAATTTGGATAGTGGTACTCCTCTGGAAGTAGATACAAGTGAACCGCAAAGAATCGCTCGGGGGGTAGACCGGCTTGATCTAGACCATGTTGTTATAACTTCTGTTACACGAGATGACCTTGAAGATGGAGGAGCAAGTCAATTTATAAAAACGGTAAAGAGTATTAGAAATATACCGAGTGACGTCAATATTGAAGTTTTAATTCCTGATTTTGCTGGTGACCAGGAAGCCTTAGAAAAATTAATTCAAGTTCAACCGGAAATTATAGGGCATAATATTGAAACTGTTAAATCCTTATATAACAAAGTTAGACCGGAAGCAAATTATGAACGGAGCCTGGAGTTGCTTAATAAAGTGGCAGAAAGTGAGAAAGAAATTTGTGTTAAATCAGGATTAATGGTCGGTCTGGGTGAGAGTCCTAAGGAAGTCATGCAGTCTATAAAAGATTTAAAAGAAACAGGATGCGATATTCTGACAATAGGTCAGTATCTGAAGCCTCCTAATCAAAGTATGGAAGTAGAAAAGTATGTAAAACCTGAAATTTTTGATGAATATAAAAATATTGCTTTCAATCTAGGCTTCAAATGTGTATCATCGGGTCCTTTAGTGAGAAGTTCTTTTAAGGCTAAAAAAATGTATAACGAATTTAAAAAAAATATGAGGATGTAATTAAATGAAAAGTGAATTTGATCTAGGTATAATTGGTAGCGGTCCTGGAGGGTATGTCGCCGCCATTTATGCAGCAAAGCAGGGATTAGACGTAGCAGTTATAGAAAAGGATAACTATGGTGGTGTATGTACTAACTGGGGGTGTATTCCAACAAAAGCGTTACTCCATTCTTCAAAGATATTCTCTGATATTCAGGAGGCCCCTAAGTTGGGTATAAATGTTGACGGAATCTCTTTTGACATAACAAAAATGCATACCAGAAAGAACAAAATAGTCCAGAGAATGCAGAAGGGAGTTAAATATTTGCTTGAGAACTACAATATAGAATGCTTCCGAGGTCAAGGCAAATATATTGATAAGAATATAATTGAGATACAGAATGAGACTGGTAAACAAAGAATAAAAGTAGATAAATCTATAATAGCAACTGGTTCTTCACCCAAAGATTTTGAACTTTCTTCTTTACAGAGTAATAATGTATTCAATAGTAAAGAAGTCTTACAGATGGAGGACCACTGTCCCGAAGAAATCATAATTATTGGAGGGGGAACAATCGGAGTTGAATTTGCTACAATCTATAATAATTTAGGCTCCGAAGTGACAATCCTTGAAAAGGAGGATAGAATTATTCCTACTGCTGATAAAGATATCTCTCAATCTCTGAAAAGAAGTTTAAAGAGAGATGGAGTGAATATTCATACTAAGGCTGAAATTTTGGAAATCAGTGGTGAAACTAGAAAAACCTGTAGATTTAAATATAAAACTGAGGAAAAGAATATAGAGGGAGATATTATATTTGCAGCAATTGGTAGAGAACCCAATATTGAAGCAATAGGAGCCAAAGAAATTGGTTTAGATTGTGAACAAGGTTTTATTAAAGTTAATAATAATTTTGAAACAAATATTGAAGATGTCTATGCTATTGGGGATGTAACTGGAGGCTTACAATTGGCCCATGAAGCTTCCTACGAAGGTAAAATTGCAGTGGATAATATATTGGGAAAAGATAGACAGAAAAAAAATATGATACCTGTTTGTATCTATACTAATCCGGAAATTGCATATGCCGGCTTGACAGAGACAGAGGCAAGAGAAAGAGGTTATAATATCGAGATTGGAGAATTTCCAGTCCGACTAAATGGTAAAGCAACAGTTATGGGTGAAAAAGAAGGAAAAGTTAAAATATTAACAAATAGTAAGAATGACCAGATATTAGGAATACATATGATTTCTCCTCATGCTACAGATATGATTAGTGAAATTGGATTAGCTATGGATAATGAGCTTACCATTGACCAAATTAACAATATTCATCCTCATCCTACATTATCTGAATCTATTATGGAAGCTATAGAAGATATTAAGAATATGAGTATTCATAAACCGTAATATAACCTAATTATCAAGGAGGATTAAAGTGTATAAATATAAATTAGGATCTGTAGATTCCAAGGAAGAAGAAGCAGAAGTGATTGAGATATATAAAGAAAACGGTGAGTATGTAGAGAAAAATGAAGTAGTTTGCACTGTGGAAGCAACGAAAGTTACTATGGAAATTGAAGCAGAGATAACTGGCTATATTAAGTTTTTAGTTAGGGAAGGAGACAAAATTGAATTTGGTGAAGTACTCTATATTATAAATGAAAATTAGTATCTCTCAAAAATCCAGAGCGGAATTTTGAAAAATAAATATATACACTCAAAAAAATTGAATTAAATAAAATATTTATACATAATGAGAATCAAAGATAGAGAATTTTTCAATAGAGCCCACAAATCTAACTTTTGTTATGATATCTGGCGACCGAGTAATGAAGTTATAGTTTTAGGCAGAAATAGTAATGAATCAGATGATGTGAAACAAGAGGCCTATGATAATGGAATAGAAATAAGAAGAAGAATTGGAGGAGGAGGAACAGTCTATCTAAATTCGGGAACTTTAGTCTTAGATATTGCTTATATCACTGAGAATAGAAAAGATTTTCGATATTATTATAAAACTAGCAATAATTTTATTATAAGTGCATTAAATAAAATGGGTATACCTGCCGAAACGGAAAATTCCTTTTATGATATGGTTATAGAAAAGAAAAAATTTGGTGGAGTTTCTTTGTTTATTTCAAAAAACAAAATTTTATATAGTGCGTCAATAATAATAAAAGAAACTACGATAGATTTGATAAATAAATATTTGAATATTCCTGATAGACAACCGGATTATAGGAATAATAGGGACCATATTGATTTTTTAACTTCTTTAGGGCAATATATGGATTTTGATATAAAGAAGCTCAAAAGTATTATCACAGACCAACTAGAATCATATAAATCCAATCTTGACAAGTAGTTTCAATAAGCGTGTACCTTTTTTCTTTAAAATCCAAAAACATCACTTTTTAAGAAGCTATGAGCCAACTGAAAAAAGTAATAAAAACTGTCTTTCTGAGCGGAGTCGAAGAATAAATATCACCTTTTCTAGTCCATGGTTCGACTCCGCTCACCATGACAATTTTATCGATTGACCCTTTTTTCAGTTGGTTCAGCTATTAACTCTTATTTTAATCTACTAACAAGGGATTACATCTTTGCATCTTCCTATCTTCATAAAAATTTCCTATCCCAATAAATGTATTCTCACCTCTCTGTTCAGTTCCTCTTTTCACTCTACAAACTAAAAAGAGTCTAGTAGTGTACCCTACTGTCCTATAATCATCTTGGCCTAATTTTGCAGATTTAGTTTTATACTCTTTGCTATTTTTTATTTTGCCTTCTAAAATTGATTCTATTTTATCCTTATATCTTAAAATTCATTCCTTCACAAAATGAGCAATTCATTTTGCATAACCAATTATCCAATACAATATAACAACCTCAAGTAGTGTACTAAATTTTTTTTATAAACCTGAAATTTAATTACTAATACTGTTGCAAAAATAAAATAAAAACGTTATTATAACTATTACAGGGGTTTTTCAAATAAACTGATGAATTAATTGTTATAATAAGCCTCAATCTATTAAATCATAAATTGGAGAAATTATGAGTGAAATATCAATTGTAATTGGCGGATCCGCTGGTCAAGGTATAAAAACTATTAAATATATACTGACGCGGGTCTTTAAATTTTCGGGTATCAACGTTTTTTCGACCAAAGAGTATGAATCCCGGGTACGTGGAGGAATAAACTCGACAGAAATTCTAGTTTCATCGAATACTGTCAATACTCATGTGGATAAAATTGATTTACTTTTAGTATTAAAAGAAGGTGTTATTGATCACTTAAAAAATCGAATTGGAGATAATACACTCGTTTTAGGAGAGAAGGAAAATATTTCGGATTCGGAAAAATCACAACTTAATAACTTTTACAATATTCCGATCAAAAAACTTGCCCAGGATGTAGGTAAAAAAATCTATTCCAACAGTATTGTAGTGGGAGTTATATGCGGTCTATTTAATCTTGATGATGAAATAGTAAAAAACATTATTCAGAAGAAATTTTCTAGTAAAGGAGAACAAGTCATAAACAAAAACATTGAAGCAACTCAGGCAGGCCAAGAGGAAGGATTAAAATTAAAGAAAAAAAACAAAATAGAATATGAAATACCGCCTGATGAAAGTGTCACCAATGATATTTTATTAAATGGAACAGAGGCAGTTGCACTGGGAGCCATGAATGGTGGTTGCAATTTTGTCTCCTTTTATCCAATGTCTCCTGCTACCGGAGTAGCCACATTTTTCTCTAAGAATTCTGATGAACTTGAAATAGTGGTTGAGCAAATGGAAGATGAGATCGGAGCGGTAAATATGGCTATTGGTGGCTGGTATGCTGGTGCTCGCGCTATGGTTACCACTTCTGGAGGCGGTCTAGCTCTCATGAACGAAGGGTTGAGTCTGGCAGGTGTTACTGAAAGTCCTATGGTTTTCCATATTGGTCAGAGACCCGGTCCAGGTACAGGTTTGCCAACACGGATGGGGCAGGAAGACTTATTATTTAGCCTGTTTGGTGGACATGGTGAATTTCCCCGGATTATACTAGCACCAGGTGACTTAAAAGAAGGTTATGAACTAGGTCGTAAGGCCTTTGAATTGGCTGATAAATATCAGGTACCGGTTTTCATACTTACGGATCAATATTATTTAGACAGTGATTACAATATATCTGAGCTGCCTTTTTCCGATAAACAGCCTAACGATCACATAGTAAAATCAGAAAAAGGCTATCAAAGATATAAATTGACAGAAGATGGTATTTCTCCTCGGGCTATACCAGGAAATGGCGAAGGAACTGTAGAAGTTGACAGTGATGAACATGGACAAAATGGGCACGTAACTGAAAATTTTGACACCCGTACCAAAATGGTTGATAAACGACTCAAAAAAGCTGAAAAAATAAAAGAAGAATATATCCAGCCTGAAATCTATGGCGATGATAATTATAAGACTTTACTAATTGGCTGGGGATCGACCAAAAATGCTATTTTGGCTGCTTTGTCTGAGCTAGATACAAACAAACTCGGTTATTTGCATCTCAAACAATTAGCACCTTTAGATGAATATATTACCGACCGGATTACTGAGGCACAGCGAACTATCACTATTGAAAATAACGCTACCGCTCAACTGGCTAAAATATTAGCAATGGAGACTGAAAAAAATATAGACGACAATATTCTGAAATACAATGGTCTACCCTTTTCAAAAGAAGAGCTGATAGAAGAGATAACAAAAATTAAGGAGGTATAAATATGGCTGATACAAGTAAATATGATTTAAAAAATATAGATATTGCCTGGTGCCCTGGTTGTGGTAACTTCCAAATTTTATCCACCATTAAAAAAGTCCTGGCAGAAATGGATATAGATCCTTCTGAAGCTGCCTGGTCAACTGGAATTGGTCAGGCTGCGAAGATTCCTCAATACTTCAAAACAAATTATTTTAATGGCTTGCACGGTAGAAGTCTGCCAGTAGCAACTGCAATCAAAGCAGCCAATCCTAATCTGGAAGTATTCGCAGAAAGTGGTGATGGTTGCACCTATGGTGAAGGCGGAAATCATTTCATCCATACTATTAGGCGTAATCCCGATATCACCAATCTTGTCCATGATAATCGTATCTACGGATTAACTAAAGGGCAGGCTTCACCTACTACAGATAAAGGTATGATCACTACGATGCAATTCAATGGAGTTTCCTTTGAACCTTTTAACCCTATTGGGATTGGAGTTGCTTCCAATGCATCTTTTGTAGCCCGGGCCTATTCTGCCGACCAGAAAGAGACAAAAGAGATTATAAAGGCTGGTATTGAACATGATGGATATGCTTTGATTGATCTACTTCATCCCTGTGTTTCCTTTAATAAGAAAAATACCTATAAATGGTACAAAGAACATACTTACTATCTGGATGAAGAATATGACCCCTATGACCAGGAAGCAGCCTTTCAAAAATCACAAGAGAGAGAACAAATCTCTTTAGGTATCATTTTTAAAAATGATGATAAAGCGCCCTTTGAAGACACCCTGTCTGCTCATAATAAAGGAGAAAAATATACTCCCTTATATGAAAGAGACCAAAAATTTGATGTAGTTAAGGATATTATTGAACAAAAGCGGGTGAAATGATTTATTTTATAACTCCTCACTACAATTTTGCAATATTTATAGAATAGAAGGCCGGCTAAACTGATTACGAAGTTCAATTCTTAACCAGGGTTTATTTACAGATGAATTTACTGTTTGACAAAAATTGGATCTCGGAGGCTATATGTCTAAGCTAGTAAAATTATTAGCCCTTGGCACTGGTATAATAGGGGTAATAGTAATTATCTGGGGCGTAATCAAGGCCTTAATTGAATTAATTAAATTAGAGATACTAAAATTAAAAGGTAGCTCTATCTGTACCAAACGGATTAATCTACGTCATCATCTCGGTTCTTACTTGCTATTGGGACTGGATTTTTTGGTAGCAGCGGATATAATTCGCACTATTTTACACACTAATCTAGAAGAACTTGCTGTTTTAGGAGCGATTGTTGGAATCAGGACTTTATTAAGCTTCTTTTTGAATTTAGAGATGAAGGATGGCCATGAAAATTGCACTAAGTAAAATCTTATAAGCAAGCCATCAAAAATATTTGACATATTTGATGGTTTCGTAAAAAGTGTAAATATTTTCTATTTTTACATAATATATTACAAATAAATTTTTTATTAACCAAAATATCCAATCGAAATAATATTTTACAGTTTAAAAATTAAAATCCAGTTCATCCTTTAACCGCTCCACTACATTAAACACAATCGGACAGACGGAGTAATTTCTGAGTATATTATGAGGCCGCGAAGTAAAATTGGGTTTATCCAAAAAAGGATAATCCCTGCAATCCCGGGGCCTTTTAGTATAAATAGTACATTTTTTATTCTTCAAATATTTACAGGGCTGGCCTTTTAAATAGGTTTCGCTATTAAATGGACTTTTTGCGGTGAATACATTTTTAAATTCTTCTGTAGGAATATCTTCAATTTTTGCCAATCGACTAATATCTTTTTCTGTAAGATTAGGTTTTAAAGCAGTACAGCAATTTCCACACTCTTTGCAATCAATTTTCTTAGAAATACTCTGCTGTAATTGGTCTACAATTCTAGCAATCTTACTTGAATCTGATTTTTTGAGAAAATTTCTGAATTCAAGATTTTGACGTTCATTACGGTTACTTTTATAGTTAATAATGTTTAAATCTGTAACTAGTTCGGAACTCATGTACTAATCTTATTATGAAGAAACTACAAAATACGTATAATTAATGGCCCTCTAGAACTTTTTAACAAATTTCCTGGTCAAGTCATGTTCTTCATAACCAGGAAATGGAAACATTAAAGTCTCTAAAAATTAATTTTAATTAAGTTACTTAGCTTCTATATTTGATAATTGTTCGTTAGCAATATCTCCTACAAGGGGAAGTTCATATCTTTCGCCTTGATAAGCTTTGTACATCAGAAATATCCAGAGTATTAATCCAACTGGAGGAACCAGGAGTGAAGTAATAGGACTCAGTATGGGTACCATACCACCTACAAAACTTATAATGAACAATGCCAAAAATGTTATCAGAGATTGCATGGCATGAAATCTTACGAACTTATTTTCCTTTGAAAGTATCAAAAACAGAAGCCCGGTTATCCATCCCAGAACATAGCAGAGCAGAGCTTCCAGATTTTGGGTTAAACCCGTTACTGTTTCTTCGGGTGAACTTTCAACAGCTGGCTGTTGTTCTTCTTTGTCTACATTATTTTTATCACCTTCCATGGAACCCTCCTTTATTTATTAGCTGGCAGTTTATATTGAATAAAAGCAAAGCTTTCATGTTTTGTTTCTAGGACTGACGAATAATATTCACTCTCTTCCTTAGCATTTAATTACCAATTAAAATATTATTACCAGATACTTTCTCTATTTTTTTGCTTACATATTGGAGAATTTACTAATGAGTCAACTGAAAAAAGTAATAAAAACTGTCATTATGAGCGGAGTCGAATAATGATTACCACCTGTTCTCGTCCATGGTTCGACTCCGCTCACCATGACAATTTTATCGATCACCCCTTTTTTCAGTTGGCTCACTAATAAATATTTAGTACTGCCTCCTCCATTTTAAAATAGGATATTAATTTGAATTCCTATACCCCATTGTAGGAACGATCTCAGGATCTGATAGCTCATATTTAGATATTAACAAATTAGGACCTAAAATACAATCATTTTTCAACTATTACCATGCTGGATTTTAAGTTAAAGAAAACACCCGGAGTGAAATATGTAAATGTAGATGAGGGTTATAGTGATGAAGAGACTGGGAAGAAATGACAAAAAGCTGTAGAAGGTATAAATTTACTATAAGAAATATGCAAGTAAAATCTACTAGTTATTCACTATATTAAGCTATTATTAGGGGGCCCATTGTTTTACTTACCCTAAGAGAAGGTGCAAATATATGATTATAGGTTTCAAATCTATCTAAAACAAATCATCAAGTGCATCTTTACCTTTTTTCTTCATTTTATCCAATTCATCTTTCCCAAAATCTTTTATTCTTGTTTCCAGGTCTGATTTTTTCTCTTCATATTTTTCTTCATATTTTTTTATCTTCTTTTCATATCTTTTGACTTCATTTTTCAATTCATCAGTCTTTGTCCTAAGTTCTTCATCAACTTTTTGACGTTCACTACTAACTTTGCTATCAATTCTGTTTTCTATTTCATTCCGGGCCGAAGCGATTTCTTCCTGTACAATTGACTTTACTTTTTTATTAAAAACATCGTCAAGATTGGATGATAAAGATAAATCAGTATTCTCCTGACTTCCTGCAATATCTACCTGCATATTTAATTTATCTAAATCAGACACTATTTTCTCAATAATAGAACTAATCCTGTTATTATATCCTTTATTAGGTAACCTGGCAAATTGTAACTCCCTACTATCAAATTTTGCTCTTCCTTCAAATTGTCCCCGGGCTAAAGCAAGTTTACCTTTTAATTTTCCGACACCTTTAGAAATTTTGTAAGGAAATATCTTTGACTGTGAGATAACAGTATTATTTAAGGATAGATTATTAATATTGAGTCTGAAGATATCATTTGCCGAAGGACTCCTTTTATCCAAAACTGCAGAAATTAAGAGACTTGTTCCATCCCTTCTTTTGCCTTTCAGTTCTATATCTGTTGTTTTATTGATCATTTTTTGATTTGAAACAATATTTTTAATTTGACCACTCAATTCAATTCCTTCTGCAGTTTCTCCGCTTAACTCAATTTTTTTTACCCAAAATTTTGGAAAATTGTATTGACCGGAATATTGAATATCCTGCCCTTCAAATCTCTCCGGCTTTTGTTTCTTTTCCTTTTCTTTTTTTAATTTTGATAATTTTTGATGGTAATCACGTATTTTATTAATTATCCCTAAATATTTATTCAACCTATTGACTACTTCCTCCCCAAATATCATATTAGCAATATTTTGGCGACTCAAATCAGGTATTTTTGCCATTTTTTTAATTCTATTATAATCTTGTTGAACTATATTATTTAGTTCTGATGATGCTACTTTTACTCCCTCAATATCCGATCTTAAATTATCTCTGATCTTATCAAACCGATCCCTTACTTCAATTAAATCCTTTCTGCTCTTTCTTATAACCTGAAGAGATTTTTTTATTTCTTTCACTGTCTTGATCGATTCAGGATCAATTTTCCTTATCTTATTATAATCCTTTTCCAACTTTTCTAAATCTTCCTGTATTTTCTTAGAATTAAGTTCATTTTTCCAATAATTATATTTTTTAGAGTAGACCTTTTCTACAGAATCTATATAATCTATGGATTGAAGGTTAATTGCAGATAATAAAGAATCAGTATTTATTTGGTTCCTCGCATTTTGAACTCGTAGCTCACCATAGTTTTTTACCCGATTTTGTAATTTTTTAGATGTTTTAGTAATTAATCCCGGCTTTTGGTCTTTCTTGCGTTTCTTATCTTTTTCAACTTTTCTCTTTTTTTCTATTTTACCATCTGTTGTTCTTTTTGTATTAGTTTGGAAACCACTGATTTGAAATTTATTAATAACTACATCTCTATAAAATAGTGGTACCAGAGCAAGATTTACCTCACATTTACCGGTTTCAACCACATTACGCAAAGTATTTTTGCTATCTGTAATTTGCATTCGATTCCAACCAAGTTTTAGTTCTATCAAAGATAAATCTAGTTCATCTATTTCCACTTTAGCACCATTAATTTTTGTAGCCCTATTCTCTATTTTACCTTCCAGCCAATCATCCGTAAAAAAACTTCCCAGTAATAGTATACCTACAACCAAAATTATTATAAATATTAAACCCTTCCAGCGCAATTTATTCCCCTATATTTTTAATTTTATAGCCAGTACTAAAAACTTTGTATAATTTCGTTGCTTTTAACATTTTTACAATTTTTAACTTTTGTATATAAGGATCAATTTTATTCCTATAGACTCCCACAAACTTCTTAAAACCAAAATATACTGGAACAAAAATAACCAAAGCAGAAATCAAACTACCCAGTACTACAGTATTATTATATTGAGCGAAAACCAAAACCGGAATATCATACATACTACTCCACAAACCTTGAAGAAACTCAACCTTGGTTAATAGATAATATCCCAGAGAATGAAATAATGGATCAAAAATATATGCGAAACCACTAAAAATTAAAAAACTAAGTAAGGCTGACCCTATATTCACTTTCAACAAAATAATTAATACCAATACAATAGCATTGTGAATATTCATAAAAGGTGTTAAACCCAAAATCATTCCTAAGGCAAAGCCCCAGGCTAATTGTGAGGGCGATTCTTGACTGGTCAAAGACTTTAATAGCTTTCTGACTAATTTAATAATAAACATCTGTCATCCATTTGTTTAGTTATCTGATATAGTTACTTTTACAATTTATATATCTCATTTTGATATAGCAAATCATTTCTGTACAGATTTACACTTAGAAAATTCCTGCTGGCAGTATTTCCACTGTGGTCCTATTTCTAAGGGATGGCAGAAATGCCGTTAACTGGCTTTTAGTATGTTTCTGGCATTAAAGTTACACATAACTGCTTAAAAATTGTTTTTTTGAACGAATTATAAAATTAAATTTTTCTTACATTTAACCTTATTATTTTTCGCGTTCATAGCTAATTAAGATATACATTAATAAGATTCACATTTTAGAAGCCTTAGAACAATATTTTCAGATTCTTACTCTTTTATCACCTTAATATAATCTAAAAATCCTCGAGCTGTCCCCCCTGTATTATCCGAATCACTCATTATAGCAAGACTGGCAGTTTGGGGTGGTTTTTCATCAAAAGCCCGCTTGTAATCTCTCATTATATTTATCTTCTCTTTCATCCACCTATCTACATTTTTCTTTCCCTGCCGTAAGGGTATCATTTTGGCTTTATCAACAAAAGGGTTAGTTATAATACTATCTTGCTTTCTATTGGCCCAGATATAGTTGAGAGAACTATGGGGAGGATACTCTCCATATAATATTTTGGCTGCATTATACTGTGCCTTTTCAAATAGTCCAGCTTCATCAGGATCATACTGAAATATAATATAAATCCTAAGAGGATAGTCATCTCCCTCTTTAAGAGTAGCATCTCCCTTTTCTAAAATATTTTTAACTTTCCATTTCCATTCTACTATGGGATAATCATAGACATTAAAAGTCTTTTTGAATATTAAACCTGAGGCAGAACTATCAGAAATAGCTCTCAGATAGGACATTGTATCCTTTTTATTAATTTCATACTCTGAATGAGATTCTATTTTGGGAAAGGTAAGAGGACGCCAGGATTTAAGATCTTTAAAATCTTCCTGTATAAAGACAGAATCATTCTTTTGGGAAAATATTATACTTATAAAAATAACTAAAAATATTATGATTTGATTTTTTTTAACCATATGTAGATCCCTCATTATTAGAGTTTTGCCAAATTTCTCCTCCGATAAAACACCCTAAATCCTGGGAGTAATTATTCTCCCTTGAATCCAACCTTCGTAAGGTTACTATTAATAATACTCATACAATTTTTCAGGACTTATACCAAAATTATACAGTGTAATTATAATCCAATTTCGCAATGTACAATAAACCACACCTTGTTCCAGCCACCTTCTGGGAGAAGTTTGGACTTTTTTATCTATTGAATATATCTGATAACCATCACGTCTGAGACTACGCATTAATTCTACATCTTCCATCAGTGGAATCTCTTTATATCCATTTAATTTTTCAAAAATCTCCGCTTTAATGAATATAGCCTGGTCACCATAAGGAATTCTGAGTAAATTAGTTCTTATATTAGCAAATAATTCAATTATTTTCAGTAGTAGTATTGATGAATTTATACCTAGTTTGAAACAACCTGCTGCAATGTTCCTGTTATTAAAAGATTCTGTAATGTCTCTCAACCCATTCTCAGGTAAAAAAGTATCTGCGTGTAAAAATAACAATATTTCCCCTTTAGCCTTCCGAGCCCCCCTATTCATCTGTAGGCCCCGGCCCTGAGGAGAATTGATCAACTGAATATCATTAGTAGGAGATAACTGCTTTATTGTAGTATTATTTTCATGACCATCAACTATCAGTATTTCATATTTACCCTCATATTCTAAGTCTTGTAGATGGCTTATCTGAGATTCAATTATATCTGCTTCATTATAAACCGGAATTATTATAGATATTTTTGGATAATTCACAATTATATAAAATACAATTTTAAATTAAAACTATCTTCCTAATTTAAACTTTCAAGTCTTCGGATTTTAAGCCTTAAACCTCCAAGCCTTATTCATTTAATCACTATAAAAAACAGAGGGACCTTCTAATATATCCCACTCTGATTCTTCAAATATTTTTTGACAGTCAGAAACAGTATCGCCGCGCTTTTGTTCTGTATTTTTTTCTGTATCCCTGGGATTAGAGCCTGATTCTGCCCATAAAAGATTGGCTCCTGCTGCACAACCCAGAGCATTGGGTTCATGCGTACAATTACCAGGCACAGTTAAAGGCAGAGAAAGACGCACTACAGCCAGAATATGTGCCATTCGAGCTTCACTAACTATTCCATATTGAGCTAATTCTGTATTAGGTATGGGAATTCTTCGCGCTGAACCACTATAAACCGGTTTAGCATCTCGAGTTATAATTGTCTTTTCAACTAATTCTTCGATAGTATGCTCATTTCCAACCGGTTCAAGACAGGTTCCCAGCTTCAAGCCTGCATTTCTTGCATTTTCAAATGTTTGCAAACGATTTTCGACTTCAAATTCAGTTATTTCTCCTTCCCCCAGTCTCACTGCATGGTATATACCTTCAAATCCTGCTTTTTTTAAACGCCTGGCCTGAGTCTCATCCATATCTCCGACATTCGCAATTAAAACAGCCTCATCATGTAAGCTATTGTTTAGTTCCTGACCCATTTCTATATATTTACCAAAAGAATATTGAGCAGTTGCCATTACAAAGATAGCATTCGCGCCATCATTTATGAAATTTTGCGCTTCTTTAACAACTGTCTCTGGAGACATTTCTTCAGATTGCTGGAAAATTCCATTTACTGCAGCAAAAGAACAGAATTTACAATTACCTGTACAGGGAGCAATATTCAAACCAATTTGACCATGAATTTCAGCCAGCCCCTTTGAAGCCTGCTCACTTTTTCTACGACCTGCAGATATTATTCGTCCTGACTCATCAGAAAAAGTTGGTACTTTAAATAATTCTCCCATCTCCTTTTCTGTTAATTCTTCATCATTCATTGCTTTTTTTACAATTCTATCTGTCACTTTTATTCCTTGAATTAAGATTTATAACTCAACTTTAAATTATAACCGTATTGCCAAGTTCAACCTGGCAACCAGACTTATTGCTGAAAGTATTTTTTGATCTCCTTTAGTAAAATAATCGTTATTGTTTATTGTCTCCCTTTGCTTGTTAATGTCGGTTCCTTTCTCCCCTTTCCCATTTCCGCTTTCCTTTTCTCAACGGTTAATCGGATATTTTCCAGTTTTGCCTGTAAATGGGATCTTCAGCATAGTCCAGAGACTCAATACATTATTTTCTCTATGCAAAGCATGACCAATCGTCATCTTCTGATGACCATCTGCAGGTTGATCCTTGTAGGTTCCCAGCAAATAGTCCCACCAGCTCAAATTAAATCCAAAGTTACTATTCGTCTCTTTAATTCTGACCGAATGATGAACTCTATGCATATCAGGAGTTACAATCACTTTTCTGATAATCCTATCCAGCCAGATGGGCATATAGACATTACTGTGATTGAACATCGAGACAACATTTAAACCAATTTCAAAGATCATCACACCTAAAACAGGTGCTCCCAGCAGTGCTACAGCAGACATTTTTAATATCATGGATAGTATATGCTCAAAAGGATGAAACCGCAATCCACTGGTCAAATCCAGATCCAGATCAGTATGATGCATCATATGTATACGCCAGAGTAATGGTATAGCATGAAACATGACATGCTGAATATAAACGACAAAATCCAGTACAATTACGCTAATTATTACTGCTAAATAGTCCGGAATAGCAGTCATATTCAAAATCCCCCAGCCCTTCTCAGCAGCAAACATGGCAGTACCTACAGCAACAATGGGAAAGACGAGTCTGAGCACTCCAATATCCAGCAAAGATACAATATAATTTCCCACCCAGCGAGATTTTCTGGAATGGTTTCTGTTTCTACGGGGAGAGAGAAATTCCCAGCTAGTTAATGTTATTACTGCTATCAAAAATAAGAGTAATCTTATTATAGCACTCATTTCCATTTTAGATACCTTCAGTTAATAATTGATACAATTGATTATTATTGTTTTTTAAAGTATTTAAATCTTCCGGTGTATCAATATCCTTCAGTTCAGGTAGTAGGTAATAATCCTGATTTAATGTCTTGATACGATCCAGAGTGTTTTCTAGTACTGTTGAGCCTCCCCACTCTATATTCTCAAATATTCGAGGAGAAAATGAGGAAGCTGTCATTCCAATCAAATAATATCCTCCGTCATAGGCAGGGCCAAGTACAATTTCATGTGTGTCCAGTTTTTTTGACGCTATTTCCAAATGTTGTGGCCCAATTTCAGGAATATCAGATCCTATTATAAGAGCTTTTTTATAATCGTTCTTGAATATCTGCTTAAAACAGCCTTTCAATTTTTGTCCCAAATGTCCTTCTCGCTGTTTACAATAATTCAAATCGGGGCCTAATAATTTTTTTATTTTATCAAGGTCACTATCCGAGAAGCTAACTATAAATTCCGAAGAATCACCGGATGTGTAATTTACCACTGTCCCTAAGGTTTTGATCATCAAATTTTTGTGAAAATTGGCCGCACCTTCTTCTCCCAGAGCAGGAATCAATCTAGTCTTGGTTTGCCCGGGTTCTGGGTATCTGGTAAATACTACTATTGCATTATCTTCCATATTTATCCTGTAAATTTTAACAGCCACTTTAATAATTTACTAACAAAAGGAGTTAACCTGGACCTGTTATATTCATCGGCTAAATGTTTGATAG
>Ga0209948_1000141_pt1 | contig 20871 bp, 12 predicted proteins | sample SalPonR2_C_D2_MG_FD_185709 | JGI IMG/M metagenome (GOLD analysis project Ga0209948, IMG submission 185709) | Salt pond soil microbial communities from South San Francisco under conditions of wetland restoration - Salt Pond MetaG R2_C_D2_MG... ... | reverse complement strand
TATCATAAATAACTTACCAATGAAAATAGAATGCCATTCCGCACCTGATGCGGAATGGCACATTATTTATTTATCAGGAATCATCGCTTAAGATTGACTACTCTATCCATTATTTCATTAAAAGTTCTTATAACCTTGGAAGCTGCATCAAAAGAGTTTTGTGACTCAATCATTTTGGTAAATTGTTTTGATAATTCGACTGTAGAAGATTCGAGCGATTTTGACATAATTTGTGAACCTTGAGCTATAGCCTTACCTATATTAGCCTGACCACTTTTTTCTGTTGCTTTATAATTACTACCACCTACCTGTTCCAGCCCGTCTGGATTTGTAAACTCCGCTACAGCAACCTGTGCAAGTTTTGACTCCTGGCCATTAGTGAATGAACCAATAATTGATCCCTTTTCATTTACTCGAAATCCGTTCAAGCTACCTGCTGCATTACCATCTTGTTCTCTTACTTTAACTGATGAAGTAGTGTTATATTGAGAGAGACCTTTATAATCATCACTACTGGCCGCATGTAGTTGAACTTTCATTTTATTACTGCCATTCCTGGGATCAAATGTTAAACCATCAACTCCCCCATCATAGTTAAAAGAGACCAAATTACCTTCTCGGTCAAATTCAATTGTACCAGATCCACCACTGATGACCTTTTCAGAACCAGTTAAATTTGCTTCCCAATTCCACTTTCCATAATTTTCTGTCGTTCCTTTAGGCTTTGTAAACTCTAATGAAATATTATGGCTATTACCAATAGAATCATATACTACTGATGAACTATTAACACTTGCCTCACTACCTTCGGTTGTGGTTATAAAAGTTGGCATATCTATACTACCAGTTCCAGTTCCACTACCCAGACTTAAACTAGTTTCGCTTTCACCAATTGTGGTATCAGTCACTTGAATTTTCCCGTCGTCCGTTAATTCTGCTCGAGCTATCTGTTCACCATCCACTTTATACGTATCATTGATCTTATTTAATAAATCTTTTACTGTTTCTCCATCATTACTACCACCATAGACAAAAGAAGTTTTCTTACTTGATCCGTCAGGTAACTTAGCAGATATATTTATTTCATTACCAGAAGAAAATCCTTCCGAGACCTGTAATAGATTATTAATACCAGTCGAAGTTGTGACCTTTTGATATGTAGTGCTTGTTCCTGCTGTCAAGCCCATATCACTGAAGAAATTGTCAGTTGCTCCATCATTTGTTGTAGCTACATTATCCAATTGCATTGCCGTCCCATCTTCTACATTTTGTACACGGAACTCCAGTCCTTTACCATCCCCAACATTGACTACAGATGCTTCTACTTTTCCATAGAGATCACTTTTAGAATTAATCTTGTTATTAATTTCTTGCGCCAGATCAGATACTGTATTATAATTATCTTCAGCCAATTCGATATTTTCACTAGCTAAGGTAGCTCCACTTTTTGAAGTTAGAGAAATTTGGAACTCGTCATTCTCAGAATTAACAGTATAAGGTGTGGCCAATTCATTAGTCGTCATAGCAGTTTTGTTAGTATTGGAGTCAAGTTTAGTATTTGTAGTTAATTGCTCACTAGTTGATTCCAATTTGGAGCTCAAATTACCTGTCAACCACACATTTTGTGTCTGAGTCGCACCCATTTTCATATTTTCATCAATAATAATATCACTCTTAGTATCTGCCATTTTTCCTGTTTCTTGATTTACCATCCAACCTTGAACATTCATACCTTCTGGATTAACTAATTCGCCATTTTTATCTAAATTAAAAGAGCCCATTCTTGAAAAGACATCCTGTCCATTCTGATTTTGCAATACAAAAAAGCTTTCACCTTTAATAGCCATATCAGTAGCTCTTCCAGTAGAATTAATACTACCCTGACTAAACTGAAATTGCTGGCTACCTGCAACAGTTCCCAATTTTTCCATAAAATTCATTCTATCACCTTTAAAGCCAGAAGTATTTAGATTAGCAATATTCTTACTGATCATATCAACTCTTTTCTGATGGTTACTTAATGCCGATACTGGCGTTTCAAATGAAAAACTCATAATAAACCTCCTTGTTTTTGTATTCCGCCTCTATCAGTCAGCGGAAGGAGGGCTCCTCATAATGAGTCCAGCCCTTCTCTTATTAAACGATTGTCATACTATCAATGTTTGTGAAAACATTGTTCTTTGTTTTCTCTCCAGGCATTGCTGTAATTACCTTTTTATTCTTCACACTTACTACATATGCTTCATCATCCATCAAAACCACGGAATTTTTTCCACCTTTGTCCTCAATTTTTGCTACACCCTTAGTTAATCGCGCAAATTTTTCAGCATTCATCTGGATATTCCGTTGATTCATTCTTCTAATTGCATGAGCAGAGAATTCAATACTATGTTCCCCATCAATGCGATCATTCAGAACTTCTGCGAAGCTTTTATCACTTTCTCCAATCTTTTTAGTTTCAGTACTCTTATCCGCAGGTCTAGTTTGATCAATTTTTTTCGTATCGGGAACATTTTTATGTACCTGTAATTCTCCAGCTTTCATTTTACACCCTTTAGTTATTTCCTGACTTCAACAACAGATTCATAGGGAATTCTATTACCATCAACAATTAAATAAGTTTTATCACCCTGATAATTAACACCAGTTACCTGACCAACAGTAATATTATTCGTATCAACACTGTTACCATTGCCAGCGGAAGCACTGACCTGAAAGGTATAACTGCCGTCTGAAGGAACAGATTGACCACTGCCATTTTTACCATCCCATCCGATAACATTCATACCTTTAGAAAGATTAGTCCTGTCTAAATTCCGAATAACCTCACCTTTTCCATTCTTAATCTGTATATTGGCCTTTTTTGCAAATTTATCCAGTTCAAAAGAAATTTTACCTTGACCATCCTGATTCATTACTACGTTATTACTTTTACACTTCACTTTTTTACCGACTAAAGAAGTAGTGAGTGTCTGATTGATTGACTCTGAGAGGTTCTTGGATATTTTATTACTTTTCTCGAATCCATCGGACATATTATTCAGGCTTTCAACCTGGCTGAACTGTGCTAATTGTTGCGAAAAATTCTTACTATCCATAGGATCTAATGGGTTTTGATTCTGCATTTGAGTTATCAAAAGTTTCAAAAACTGTTTCTTTCCCATTTGTTTATTGGCGATATTAGAAACCGCGCTTTCCGATTCTTTCTTTGTGCTATTAGAACTGTTCTCAATTAGTTGTTGATTATTTTTTACTGCTCCTGATATTTGATCTACACTCATAATTCACCTCTATGCTAAGACTTCCATTGTATTATAACCATAATTTCTCATTCTTTGTCTTGTTCCGTTATCTTGATTTGGTTTATCCTCCTTTTCTGTTTCTTCTCTATAATTGTCACTCCAATTTCGTTTGTTAACTATCTCTCGAAATTCTCTCTCAGTTGTCTCTTGCCCACTTCTACTATTGACTTCAACTTCTAAAGAGGAAAATTGTAAATCTTTTTGATTCAAACTTTCTTCTACTTTGGGTAAGATTGTTTTCTCAAATTTTTGTTGTATATTCTGATTTTTTACCTGAATTACTGCACGATCGCCAGCATTACTTTTCTTGAATTGTATTTTGAGCTTACCATATTTATCACTATTTAAATGAAACCTCATGCCAGCTCTCTTACCTGACTTTCGTTGCTCTACTATACGAGTAATTTTATTAACCATATTTCTTATATTTGTCCTATTAACACTTCTATTATTCATAAATGTACTTGTGACCTTGCTACTATTTGAAATATTGTTGCTTGAGAAAGCGCTCTGAATAGAATCCGTTTTATCTTTAGAACCCATCACTTCTTCAGAAGAATCACCGCTATTTATCTTATCACCGTTCACCTTCTTATTTATTTGCTGAGAAGAAATATCAGAATTCGTCTTCTGATTCGAGAGATCTTCTTCGAAAAGATAGCTGGTCCTGCCTTTGCTATTTTCCTGTCGGTTCTGATTATATCCACTAGATTGTCCCTGATTCGTATTTTTAGTTTGTTCAGCCTTCTTATCTTGACCCTGCCTCCAGTTCTTCTTCAAATTTACTTTTTCAGTCTTTACTTTTTTTCTACGAACAGTATTATTCAGATCACTTTGAATTTTCTCAGATTTTTTTCCCTTTTCGGATTTATTATTTTTCAGCCTGCTTTGCTGTTCCGTTTGCTGGGATGTGCGTGTTTCCACTTTTTTGACATTCTTAGCGTTTAGTTTACTCTCAACATTATCATTTTCGGTATTGATCTGCTTTGATTCTTTAATGTCGTAAGCTACTTTTTGTGAACTGCTTTTTGAATTATTTCCTCGGGCTATCTCTCTCTTATTATTTGTTTTAGATTTATTTAAAGTATTACCATTATTTGCTTGCTCATCATTTGTCGCCTTTGTTGATTTCTGTTTATCTTGGTTGATCTGAGCAGAGTATTTTTCCTTCTTTAGCTCATTTTTAGAATTTTGACCTACTTTTTTAGAACTTGTACTATCATAGCCATGCTCATTTTTGGATTTTTGTTTTAAAGGAGAATACTCCTCCGTCCTTGTTTTGTCCTCTCCTACTCTTCTGGTCTGACTATTCTTTTTATTCGATCCTACACTTTTCTTTTCTACTTCTCTTCCATTCTTCTGATTTGATTTTTGTTTCTTTGTATTTGACTTTTTAGGATGAAAAATTTCTTCATTATCCTGTTTGTCTTGGAAATTATTGGATGTGTTTATTGAATTTTTATTACCCTTCTTATTCCCTTCCCCCTGACCTACTTTATTTTTCTGTGATTCTGATCGAGCCTCGTTTAAATCTAATTTACTGCCTTTGTTACTGCCTTGTGCTTCTTTATTGTTTTTAGAAACATTTCTAGTCCTACTTTTATTTTCCGGATCATGAGTTTTATTTATTTTTTGCCGACTTTTTAATTCTTTTTCTGTATTCTTATTTGAGGCACTTTCTTTTTTTACACTGGTCCGTACCTTGGTATCTTCTCTGCTTTTAAAATTTTTATCTCCCTTTTGAGCAGATTTTGTATTGGTCTTTTGTTTATTTATATCTGCGTTTTTAGATCTTGTTACTTTTTGTTGCTCATTATGTTCATTAGTTTCACTCTGTCCAGTTGAATTACTTGCTTCGGACCTAGTATTATTTGAAACAGTTCCTGGGCTTGGACTACCTTTTTTACTTTTTACGTTCTTACTATTAGAATTGTACTCTTTTTCGGGTCCGCTCCCTTTTCCTTCACTATTCTTATTTATCTTTGCAGTATTTGTTTTATTTACTTGTTTATTATCCCCGGTAGCCTCAGAATTATTACTTGTTTGTCTCTTGTTACTACTGGCTTTTGACTCTTGTTTATTTTGATTTACTTTATTTTTGTTTGAATCCTTAGTTTCAACCTGCGGATTTTTTTCTTCTACCTTTTCCCCCTTCTGATATTTTCCTGTTTTGGCAGCCTTTCCAGTTCCCTTATTTTTATTTGAAATCTTCTTCTTAACTTTATATACAAGTTTTCTTTGCTCTACTTCAGTTTTACTATTTTTCTGGCTGGCTATTTCTTCCTGATGTACTTCGATATTTTTAGTCCAGTTCCACTTTTCCTGTTTGCTTCCCTTACTATTGTTTTCTTTTCCAGCCTTCTGAGAATGATTTAAACTATTCTTAGTATTAACATCATTAGTCTTTACCCTTACCCTTGAGCTAGCTTCACTTTTTGACCCATTTCCCTCTTTTTGTGTATATTTATACCTTATATTATCTTTTTTCTGAACTGTTTTGTAAGCTTCTGACTTTTTATCATTTGTTATACTTGCAGTCTCAGTTGGATTTTGCTTTTCATTTTTTTGAACCTTTTCAGTATTCAGATCCTGTTTATTTATCGATTTTCCTTTGGGAAAATTAGTCTTTTGTGGACTTTTAGAATCTTCAGAATTTACTACTTTACTCTGATTTCCTTTGGTAGTTACCGTTTTTTTGGTTTGAGTTCCTTTAACCTGCCCTTTACCACTCAATTTTTCATTGACAGTACCCCTCTTTTGATTACTTTGTTTCTGCAGGTTATTCTGAGTCTCAATCTTTCTGTTATTTATTTTATTTGAATTTTGATTTTTTACATTTTGATTCGCTTTCTCATAATTAGAAAAAGAAGAATTTTTATTTTTCGAACCTACTGTATTTTCAGCATTTCTAGTTTTCTGTTTATTGTTCTTCTGTAAATTATAAACAACTCTATTTTTACTGGACTTCCCCCTGGTATGAGCAGGTTTTTTGGTCAAAACTAAATAAGTATTATTTGACTTTTTATAAACAAAAAGTTCTTTGGACTTATTTGAATTTTTATCCGATTTACTTATACCAAACAGATCTTTCAGTTGTTTAGAATTAGATTTAAGCTGACTTGCATCAAATTTTATTATTTTATTTTTCTTTATAACTTTGCCTGATACTGCTCTATCCTGAGAATCAAAATATATCTTATTATTTTTTATTTTGATGTTTTGATGGGATATTTTAAAAAGTCTAAGATCGGTCTGATTCTTATTCCCTACATTTATTTTTAAAATCCTTCCTTCTCTACCATTGGCAGGTAATTTTTCCAAACTGATATTTTCTAACTTCTGTTCAATTTGATGTAAAATTTCTTTTCCTATTCCACTGTTTTTATTTGTATCTGTTCCTCTATTGGCTGATTTTTTACTATTTCCCGGGATACTAATTGAAAATTTTCCGTTGTCCTGTTTTTCACCCTTCCAGTTCAATAACTTTTGTAAATTAAAATGTTTTCCACTAAAAATTGTTTGGTGGGATTTATTCCTGTCTTCCTCTATTAACTTAGATTGTTGAAATGTACTCTCACTTTTTCCTGCAGAATTATCTTTTGATCCTTTTTCCAGGTTTAGATTAAATTCCCCCTTCTTCCTTACTTTTTCTACAATTGCAGTAAAGGTTTTACCCTTTCGAGAAACAGCAAATTCACCCTGGCCTTTACCAGACTGGTCATTACTAGGGTTGGTTTGACTATTTGCTTGCTGTTTAACTGTAAATTTTAAATTAGTGCTATTTTTCCAAAAATTTTGCAATTTTTCCTCATTTAATTTTTAACCAATTGAATTTGTTTCCAATACTATGCCAGAAATGATTTGATATATTCACTCCTCCAGTATCTCCGATTAATCTTACTTTTTTTATAAATAAATTTTTATTTCTAGAATTTTTTTCCATACTTTCCTGTAATATATTCCTATAGATTAAACCCAATTAAAAAACCCTAATCTCACAGGCATTAAGAAATAGTTGTTATTTATTCACCACGATATCTTCAATTTGATGAAATCCTTCAGTAGAAAAGACTACTCCATTTCTATCCACTTTTAATAATTTCTTTAGACCATTATCCCCGACCCAGACATCACCTTCTTCATCAATATCCATAGTTTCCGGTGAGGAAAAGTCTCCCGGATTCAAAGGAATGATATTTTCATTTTGTTCATTAAAATAGTATACATCTCCTCCTCCGATAATCCATACATTCTGGGTGCTTGTAGCAGCTTTGATAATTTCTGGAGAAAGATTACTACTATTCATTTCACTTCTTTCCCATCCCCCAACTGTCTTTCTTACCTTTTCAATTTGGTCTTCATTTTTGTCAGCGATATAAACACTCGTAGGAGTTATATCCCCAACTGCTACTCCACGGGGATTGGTCAAATCTTCTTTGAGATATTCAAATTTTAGATCCTCAGTCCCCACCGAATCAGGGGGCAAACTCACAGAATCAGGAGGATTCTCAATATTAAATTTTACCACCCTGTTATTCGTAGGTTCACTTACCCATATATCTCCGTTCTCCTGATTTATATCCATATACCGGGGCTTCTCAAACCCGGTTATAGTCTTAATCTTTGTTTTAGAGAATCCATCAATCAAAGTTATTGTCTCTTGTCCTCTACTTAATGCGACTAATTGATGGTTTTGTTTATACATATCCAATTCTAATACCTGAGGAACATTATCAATAGTAACTTTAGTAGCTCCTAAGGGTCCAACTTTATAGATTGTTCCTGCACTATAATCTGCCACCCAAGCTGAACAATCATCTCGATAATTATTCGAAACTGCTTTAGGTTCTACCAATTCCTGATTTGCTGAGATGATTAATTTCCCCGTACTTGTGTACCTCTTCAACTTAGGCCCCCTAATCTCACTATCAACAACCCAAATAGAACCATAATCTGAATATACAAGTACTTTTATAGTATCCTTGGCAACAAAACCTACATCATCGGACACTGTAACTATAAATTTATAATAACCGGTTTGATCCTTCGTATCTGGAGCTGTCCATTCTGTTGCTCCCTTGGGATGATCATAGTCATCAAATTCACCCACCCCACCTGGTAAAACTTGAAAATCATAATCCAATTCCGCGTTCTCTGGATCAATAGCCTCACAATTTAGTGTAATAGTATTTCCTATAAGAACAATATCATCAGGTGAGGCGGAGAACGAAGTAATTTTTGGATTTTTATTTCTTACAAAAATATCTTTTGTGATAACATCAGTTGCTCCATCATCATCTGTGGCAGTAATAGTTAAAAATACATTTGACTCTTTAGAAGGAGCCTGCCAAATAACTTTATCCCCTGTATTCCTATTTAAATTACCGCCCCCTTCTACATTACCATCAATTTCCCAGGTTATTTCAATATTACCACTGTCGGGATCATAGACTTCTGCTGTAAATAAATGTTCAGTACCAGGTCGGACTGTATCAGGAACATCATAAGATCGAATTATAGGAGGACTGGGTCCACAACTAGTTGCCATTATGGCCAATACTGCCACTATTATAATAATGATAGAAAATTTGGTCTTTTTTAAATCCATATTATTTAAAATTTTTGACACCTTTATATCCTGCTAAATTACTTTTAATATCCTCAAATTCACCTATCAGCACTAATAATGTGGCAAATAATCTGCCAAAACAGCCACAAATTATAATTTTAATGATTCAGATTATTAATTAAATTCAAAGTTATTATAGGTTTAAACGTCAAAATGTGATTGTGGAAAATATAATAGAATATTAAGCCCCCTTAAAATTTTTGTTATTGTTCTATATCATATTTACACAATGCTCAATAAAATGGATATTAGGCTTAATAAAACAGGACTATAATATACCCCCCTGATTAAACCTAAAAAATTCATCAAAATTCATTTTTTCCCACAAGGGCCGCCCCAAAGGTCACTTAGTACGCGCTAGGAGGTACTTGGGAGAGCATCATCAAATAGTGATTAAAATGTTAATCTGGATTATTCATAACCATTTTAAAATGGTAGGTTAAAAATATATTTTATATTATTTTAAATACCCTTTTTTATATAAACTCAGTTTTTCCGAAGGATCACCCTAGGGGTCTTCATCGAAGTCCCTGGTGACCGTTGTGACCTAAGTGACCCATGGGAAGTGGTAATGAATTTTTCAGGTTAAAAGTATTTTCTATGATAATTTATTTAAATATTCTAAATAAACCTTGAAATTTCTTATATAATGCGGAATATTTTTCCTCTCCCCTGCAATTATTTTTTGTAATTAATTATTTATTGAATTAAACAAATTTCATGATACAATTTACTTTAATCCAATTTTCTATGCTTAAATACAGAAAATTCAGATCCTCCCTTTCAGGTCGGGTCGTAACCCTACGGGATCAAAATAAATGATTAGAGAGGAGTCTCATCCAACTATATGGGATAAATAATTTCTATCGAAGTGATTTATAATAATTTTAATTACTCAATCTTTTCTAAAAGGACAAAAAAATACTTGATTAAAAGGATAAAGGCTGTCATATTGAAAATTGACCTGAATAATTCAGGTAGAGAGTGACACTATTCCCTATAGAGGAAAGATAGACTGGAGTTATGAGACGGTTTACATTTCTATTCCTGGATCAAATCCAATTCCTTTAAATTTTTCACTACTTTATTTTTTGTAATAGGCTTTAATATATATGAATTACATCCCAAATTGACCACAGTATTGAGCACCATTTCTTCATCATTAACTGAAGTAGCCATGATGATTTTTGCCTTATTTTGCTCACTTACCCCGATATTTTCTTCTATTTTCCTTATTTCCTCTAGTACCTCATCCCCTGTTGATTCAGGCATTTTAATATCAAGACAAATCAAGTCATAAGGTTTGCCTTCTTTGACTGCCAACAGAAATGCTTCCACAGCCTCTTTTCCATTGGAAGCCGTATCACACTGTCCATACTCAGAAAGCATTCTATCCAATAACATTCGAGTTGTGATCTCATCATCTACAACTAAGCTTTTCACTATCCACTTCCTCCTTTATGCTTGTTTTCCAATATACTCTCTTAGTTTATCCAACTTGTTACGTAATTCAGGTATTAGACCTAATGCATCCTCTAATTTTTTATCCTTACCTTTCTCTTCAATCTTTTTTGATATCTCTTTTAATGGTTGAGCTTCAATGTTAGCAGAAGCTCCTTTCAAAGTATGTGCTACATCAGTAATTTTCTCTATATTTTCATTCTTAGCCGCCTGAGTTAAATTATCAATCAATTCCTCACTCTGATCTAAATAAGCATTTATCAATTGATTGACAAGTTCCTCTCCTCCTCCAACTCGCTGTTTAATAGCTTCAAAATCCACAGGAATTTCTGATTTTTGCGTCCCCTCTTCATTTTGTTTATCTTGCTCAATTTTACTCTCTGTGAATATATACTTATTCAGTACTTTTTTCAAGTCTTCTAAACTAACAGGCTTCGAAATATAATCATCCATTCCCGCAGCCAAACACTTTTCTTCATAACCATCCATAGCATGAGCAGTCAGGGCCACAATAATTATATCAGAAGAATACTCAGAGGATTCATCAGATCGAATTTTTTCAGTTACTTCAAAGCCATCCATTTCTGGCATTCTAATATCCATAAAAATCAGAGAATAATTTTCACTTTTAATTTCTTCCAGCACTCCTAGCCCATTATCAACAACAGTTACATTCATATTATACTCATCCAGCATATGCGTGATCACTTTTTGATTAATCTTATCATCCTCAGCAACAAGAATATTAATTCCTTTTTGATCTTTTATCTTAGTCTGGGTCTCTTTACTGGATTCTTTTGAAATCTTGCTTCGAGTCTCCAATTTTTCAATAAGTGCATCACTTTTAATGGGCTTAGTCAAGATTTTATCGAATTTTGAATCGAACTTGACATTATTTGATACCGCTGAACCAACTTTTGACAATAAAATTTTATTGATTGATTTATTGTCTTGTTCTAATTCCTCGATTATTGGTTTAATATTAGCACTATCATTCTCAGAATCAATAAATAAATCCGTGATCTGCTTACCTTCTATTGCCATATTGCCAAACTCTTTGATGATACTATTTTCGATTCCAAAATATGCAAAATATTCCTGAAAGGTTTTTCTTAAATGTTTATTTTTAGTCAAAACTAATATCTTTTTCCCAGCAGGAGTGAAAGATAAGCTTTTTTTATCAAATTTTGTATAAGAAAAAGGTATAGTAACTTTAAATTTACTCCCTTTTCCTAATTCTGAATCTACACTAATACTGCCCTCCATCATGTCAATCAAATTTTTGGATATTGCCAGGCCTAATCCCGTTCCACTTCTATTTTCTTCCTTTTTATTCGCCTGAGAAAAAGCATTGAATAGTTCTGATTGTTTCTCTTTTGCGATACCAATCCCAGTATCAATTACACTGAAATCTAAATATGTTTGCTCCTGATCCTCTTTTTTATCCGGCTTCTCTACCTCTACCAATACAAATCCATTTTTAGTAAATTTTATAGCATTATTAATAAGGTTAGTTAATACTTGCCTTAGACGCTGCTTATCAGCCCGAACGATACTGGGTACATCGCTATAAATAATACAATTAAAATTCAATCCTTTACCAAAGGCCTTTATTGCTAAGGAATCAAGAAAATCGGAAAGGAAAGATCTAATATTAAATTCAGAAACATCTAATTCCATTTGATTAGACTCAATCTTAGAATAATCTAAAATTTCATTAATAATGTTTAATAATGATTCTGCACTATTCTTTATAGTTCCAATATAATTCTGTTGCTTTTTATTTAACTCAGTTTTCTCCAGAAGATTAGTCATACCAAGAACACCATTCATAGGAGTACGAATTTCATGGCTCATATTAGCAAGGAATCTACTTTTTGCTATTGAGGCTTTTTCCGCCTTTAAGGCTAATCTATTGGCCCGTTCGATTGTTTCTTTTAATTTCTGATTCGCCTGTTGTAATTCTTTATAGCTTTTATCTCTTTCCTCTCTTATCTGTTTCAATTGTTTCTGTTGTTTTAAATCAGGCCGGAGGTCACTCGCCTGGGCAATTAAGTTTACAATTTCCCCTTCCTCATTTCTCATTAGGGTACAAGAAAAGTCGACTGGAATCTGTTCTCCTTCACTATTAGTAAAATGTGTTTTTAGATCTGAGATATAGCCACTATCAAGCAAAATATTGACAGTTTCGTCCTCAATCTCTGCCCCTTCAGATAAGGCTTCAAATAAACTGGTGAAAAATGGGCCTTCAGCGATACTCAAGAAATTCAATTTATTTAATTTATCCCCTTCATAGCCTAGTAATTCTTCTGCCGATTGATTTGTCATCTCTATCTTGCCCTTGGTATCAATCACAAAAAGTGAATCATGTATTGTTTGAAAAACATTATCAAAATAATCTCTTGAAATAGTAGTCCTTCTTAGTTTCTCATCTCTATTCCAACTATTCTTGAGATTTCTCCCCATCTGATAGAGAGCAGCTTGATTAAATGGTTTTTTTACAAAAAATACATCATGTTCTAGTTCCTTTTGTATTGTATCAATGGAACTGGATTCATAACCAGTTACTATAACTATATAAATCCTATCATCAATTTTTCTGATTTTTTTTGCTGTTTTCAATCCATCCCAGCCAGGCATTCTCATATCAACAAATGCAGTGGTATAATATTTTTCATTATCAAAGCTTTCTTTGACTTCATTAAATGCTTTTTTACCCTCCTGTGCAAGATATAAATTAAATTTTTCACCTTTATAAAAGGAAGTGTCTTCTTCATAAAAATTCGAATCATCTATAAATATAAATCGGAACAAATCCAAAATATTTTGGTCATCATCAATTGCAATGATATTTTTATTCATATTTAGTCCATATTTTATTTTCTACTTCAATACATAATTATCTTTTATTCTTCAAAATATCAACCTTCAATTTCCGTACCAGCTTCAGTGAACCACTTACCCCTTGGCTTTTCATTGTCTTAAAATTTTCCTGCTCAGGTTTAAATTAAGAATTTTACATAGGTGAGTATATTTTTAGCTAGAGATTAGTATTGAATGCTTCAATATTTAGTGAACTTGTTCTATCTCTCTATTTTCTCCGCATTTTAAATAAATATATTAATGAAAATTTGGTTAATAACTTTTATATTATTAATGTAATAAAATACAGGTAATCTCATTTATGAAAAAATATAAGCTTAATATCAAAAAATCGATTGATAGATTTAATCTGGTACAAATTATTACTGTGATCCTATTGTTTGGATTGACGATATTCAATACTATCATGGGATTAATTACCTCAAACTGGGCTTTTTGGAGTCTTATAGAAGGAATTGAGCTTATTATTTTGCTGCTCATCTTCTATATCCTCGGCAATAAACAACCGTTTTACATAGACAAAATTAAAGAAAACAGAATGTACATCATGGGAGATCCTACCAAAAGAAAAATGATCAAAAGTTATGTTAGCAATCTTCCTTTGGCAAGAAGATTTAAATTGATCCAGCTTGTAAATATCCAGGAATTTAGAAAAGATGGCTCACTCTATAAAGAAGTACCTATGAAAAACGGTAGATTCCATGGTACAGAGAAGATCTACTCCCAAAATGGCAATTTAAAAAAAGTTCGTTCTTATAAGCAAGATGAATTAGATGGAATCTCAATGGATCTAGCAAATAGTAGTATTGCAATCAAAAAAAATTATAAAGAGGCCAAGTTACACGGAGTTAGCAAAGAATTTGACGAGAAGACGGGCAATTTAGTCCGGGAGATACCCTATACTAATGGTGAAAAGCATGGTACCTGTAAATACTATTTTCCTGAAAATAAAAATCTGAAAAAGGAGACTGAATTCAAACAGGGTCAAAAAGATGGAAAAGAAATAATTTATCGCGAAAACCAGGAAATAAAAGAAGAGAGAGAATATAAAAACGATAAATTAGATGGCGTTTTAAAATGCTACTATGAAAATGGTAAAATTAAATCCGAGGCAGAATTTTCGGAGGGCCAAAAAGAAGGAACTTATACAGAATTTTACCAAAATGGAGAAGTTAAAAAAATAATCCATTATAAGAATGATCAAAAACATGGTCAAGAGATCACTTATAATAAGGATGGAAATAAAATTTCTGAAGCAGAATATGAAAAAGGAAAAGTCATAGGAGAACCTAAATACTTTTCTTCTGATGGAAAAAAAATAAATTAAGGGAGTAAAAATGGATCTAAATAATCTTAAGGAAACAGTCGTATCAAATCAATATTTACACAATGGCTTTAAAGTTTTATTAATTTTAATCGGGGCTTTTATAATCACGAAAATTATTAACTTAACTGCCAGTAAATTCTTTAAAAGACTAAAAAATCAAAATAAAAGCGATCCAGAATATAGCAAGAGAATAGACACTTTTAAAACAATTTTTAATTACATTTATAAAATAACTCTCTATACAGTTGTTGGAATAATTATTTTGGGTGAACTAGGGATAGAGATCGGCCCTATACTCGCTGCCGCTGGAGTTGTAGGTGTTGCTGTAGGTTTTGGAGCTCAGACTCTAGTTAAAGATGTTATTAATGGCATGTTTATTTTTATTCAGGATCAATTACGTGTAGGTGATTGGGTAGAAATGGCAGGCAAAGAAGGCGAAGTAGAAGATATAAATTTGAAAATGACTAGATTAAGAGATATTTCTGGTAATGTACATTTCATACCCAATGGCGAAATAAAAGTAGTCACAAATAAAACCCGTGATTTTTCAAAATATGTTTATAATATTGGTGTAGCATATAAAGAGAATGTAGACCAGGTCATGGAAATAATGCGGGAAGTTCACAGAGAACTTCAAGAGGATCCTGAGTATAAAGATGATATTCTTGAACCGATTAATATTCTGGGATTAGATAAATTTGGAGATTCAGCCATTGTGATCAAAGCGGTATCGAAAACCAAACCACTCATGCACAGAAAAGTAGGTAGAGAATATAAGCGTAGACTAAAAAATAGATTTGACAAAGATGACATTGAAATACCTTTTCCCCACCTTACACTTTATTATGGCCAAGATACTAAAAAAGATATGGAGTAAAATTCTTTCCCAAAAATAATCATTTCTATCTAGAACACTCAATTTTATGACATTATTATATAGTACGCTTTAGTTTAATTTTATGAAATTATGATCCCCAAGAATTTACAATATTATAAATTCTGTGCTTATGGTTTTTTAAAGAATCTCAGATTTTACAAACCTTTTTTGCTACTTTATTTTTTAGAAATCGGCTTTTCTTATTTTCAGATCGGAATATTAATAGCAATAAGAGAAATTTTTAAAATTCTGTTTGAGGTTCCATCAGGGGTTTTTGCTGATAAATTTGGACGAAAATTGACGATGGTCCTGACTTTTTCTGCCTATATTATTTCATTTCTTATTTTTTACCTTTTCCAAATCTACTGGATATATATTTTGGCTATGCTATTTTTTGGTCTTGGTGAAGCAATGCGTTCCGGTACACATAAATCCATGATTTTTAGATACCTCGAAGCCAGAGGGATCTCAAATAAAAAAACTGAATATTATGGTCATACAAGAAGCTGGTCAAAAAGAGGGTCAGCCCTTTCTGCCTTATTTGCCGGTGGAATGGTTTTTTATTCTGGGAGTTATCGGATAATTTTCTTATTTACTATTATCCCCTATTTCATTGATCTACTCTTAATGGTCAGTTATCCTGCTTATCTTAATAAACCTGATAACGACCAGGAGGAGAATAAAAGTCTGAAAGATTTTTTCTTGTTTTTAAAATTAAAAAAAGCCCGGGCTGGATTACTAACTTCCTCTCTTTTTGATGGATTCTTTAAAGGACTCCAGGACTATTTACAACCTATTGTGAGGGTATTTGCGCTTTCGCTTCCTATTTTAGCATCCCTACAAGATCATAAAAAAATTGCAGTTACAATCGGTATTATCTATTTTATACTTTATTTAATCACTTCTTATGCTACCCAAAATGCTCATAAAATAGAAAAATTATTTAAGAATTCTAATACCGGATTAAACGTGACATATATTATTGGTATATTTGTAGTTACTGCTGTAGGAGTAGGTCACTATTTCAATATTGAAATCGTACCTATTGCAATGTTCTTATTATTTCATATACTTCAAAATAGTAGGCGTCCCATTGCAGTCAATTATGTAAGTAATTATATACCAGATGTATCTATGGCGACAGGCCTATCAGTAGAATCACAGATGAAAACCATATTCATAATTATAATTTCGCCTATTATGGGGGCTTTAGCAGATAAATTTGGACTTGCCCTCGCTTTTATATTCATCGGAGTAATTATGAGTTTTGGTTATATTTTTGCAAAAATCAGAGGTACCAGTGGACAAAATTCTACTTGAAAATAATTAATAAAGTCCGGGCACAATTTAAGAATGTACCTAAAAATCTAATGTGAAATTTTTTAATAAGAAATATCGGATATTTTTCTCATTACCATTTTTGATAGAGAAAGAAAGATTATTAAAGACTTTGTGAGATTTATAATTGAAAAAAATGTTCATTTTTAGTCCGATTTTTTACCAAAATTGGTTAAATCAGGCGTAATTCTCTATATTTCGTCTCTTCCACTACTATTTCTTTGTATTTTTATTGCAAAAATTTAGAATGCATTCACTCCAATTTTATTTCTAACATACTTCTATAAAGATTCATCCATTTTTCACGGTAATAATAATATTTCTGTAGATTAAGATAATATTGTTTCCCAGTATAAACTAATTTACCTGCGATGTTAATGAACCAAAACTGAAAAGTTTTCGGTTCCTGGCTCCAACTATTATGATCGGTCAAATATCTGAGCCAAATAGTTAAATTATATCCATAAATCGCCATCTGCCAAAATACTCTGTTTGCCTCAAAACTTTCCATCTTGGTACTTCCTGCAGAAAGCTGATTCTTAACATTTTCTATCCAGTTTTCACATTCACCCCTATCTCTATAAAGATAATATATTTCTAAAGGAGCTTCAAATAAATTAGTTACAAAACAAAAGTATTCATATATTTTAACTGGAAATAAACCTTCGCTTTCTATTCTTTTCAAACGTCTAATACCTACAAATTTTCTCTCCCTATCCCAGCCCTGACACTGATAGTTAAATTCGCAGTAGGATAAACCTTCCTCTTTGGGTATGCTCATCCACTCTTTATTCTCCATAAACTTATCGAAATTCTTACGTTTTATCTTAATTAAATAATCTGCACCTTGAGATTCTATCTCCCTGATAAAATCATCACTAAAATATCCGGAATCAGCTCTGATAAGGTAATCCGAGTTTCTACCTGGCAGATTATTCCAACTGTCTTTTAGAAATTTATCTGCGTTCTTACTTGTGTGTACATTTCCAGGACGTAACTTACTATTCACACATTCTTTGGTCCCAGCAAGGAAACATAAAATTGGATGAAAAGATTTAACACCCTTTTTATGAGGATTAAATCCTTTTCGTGCTTTTTCCTGATTACCATACACTGGAATAACTGTAGAATCAATATCTAATATCTTTTCTCTACTTGAAAGATCATAATTGGAATGGACGTTTTGTATTGAATGATCCAAACTAGTTTTTAGCTCATTTAACTCAGAGTTGCTAAATTTATTTAATCTGTGTGCTATAGTATCTTCATCTATATGTTTAGGAAGACCCAGTAATCTCTGTACTGTTAGATCCTTACTTAATTCTTCAAATTGTTTGATCCTATCAAAATCTGTCAAATAACCAAATATAATAATAGATAACACTTGTGAAGTATGAAATTTAGTGTTATTGGCTATTGGTAATTGACAATTATCCTTGATAATCTCTGAAAAATTAAGTTTATCATGCATAAATTTAGAAAATGGTGCTAAACCGGCATAATTTGTTAACTTTTGATCTACAAAACGTGGTTTGATTTGTTGTCTTTTTGGGTTATTTTTAGTCATCGAAAAGGTGGCTCCTTTTTTGTTAAAGATTTAAATTTAAGGTATTATAATTTAACAATTTGAGCCGCCTTTTCGTACTTTTTTATGAATCTACTTTAGATTTTTAGGATGTATATAAAAATGTCTTGGTGAGCGTCTTATTGAGATTCTCCTTGGGAATCCATTATGATCTTGGTACCCCTTGGAAAGTCGGACCAGGACGACAAATTGATTCATCCTTCTTCTCCCTCGAAATAGCTCTCTCCGCGGTGCCAGGATGAGAGTATTTTTTTTATTTTTAAGCCTGAATTATTCATAGAAAATATCATATATTTTCTTGATTTTTGATACAGTACATAACCATTTTAAAATGGTAGGTTAAAAATATATTTTATATTATTTTAATTGCCCTTTTCTATAAGAACATAGTTTTTCCGAAGGATCCCCCTAGTGGTCTCCCTGGGAGTCCTAAGTGACCTATGTGACCCCTAGGAACTCCTTAGGAGTCTTCATCGAAGTCCCTTGTGACCGTTGTGACCTAAGTGACCCAAGGAAAGTGGTCATGAATTTGTCAGGTAAGAAGACCCTCAATTAAAATAAATAAGAATATTAAATTTGAGTTAGATTAATTAATATATTGAATGAATTATTTGTTTATTCCATCAAATTTAAATAAGTTTGATACCAATTAGGGTATTTTTGGGTGATATTCACAAGATCATAGTTAATTGTTTCTAACACCCAATTATTATCAGGGACACGGAAATAATAGATGTAAATTAGTTCATTATTATCAAAACTTGTAAATTATGTAAGAGGCAAATGTTATAAATTATCTTGCAAGTGTTTATTAAAAATATTCACACATTTTTGTAAAGAATCAAAGGGTGGAGTTATGGCCGACTCAAATAATTTATTAGAAGATTTAGAAGAAAAATATATAAATGGAGAGATTAGCAAAGAAGAGTATGAAAGGTTAAAGACAAAGCTCAAAAAACAAAATTCTAAAGATCCCTCTGGTAAAGATAATTATGATGATCAAAAAATACGCCGGGCTTTTGACGGTAGTACCCCCCAAACATTAGAACCAGGATTTAAACTAGAAGATTATGAAATAGTACGTCTAATAGGTAAAGGAGGAATGGGAAAAGTATATGAAACTATTTACCATGGGCTAGACAAAGAAGTAAAAAGAGCTATTAAAACAGTACCTCCCATTTTGACAAGAGACAAAAGAGCATTAAAAAATTTAAAACGTGAAGTCCGAATCGCCCAACAACTGCAACATAGTAATATAGTTGGAACTTATTCTTTAGAACAGTGGCAAGACAATTATTTTATTGTAACTGAATATATTCCTGGCCAAAATTTTCGTGACTATCTTGACAATAAAAATTCAACTTTTACTGTTGATGAAGTAGTGACATTATTTTCAAAATTAGCCGATGCCCTAGACTATGCCCATAGCAAAAAGCCTCCAGTTATACATAGAGACTTAAAACCTACTAACATACTATATGACAGGAGAGATGATCAATTAAAATTAACAGATTTTGGATTAGCCCGGGAGATTATCAATTCTATTTCCATGTCAAGAGCCAGTAATACCACTTATTCAGCCGGCTCCCCTACTTATATGCCCTACGAACAATTTTACGGGGAAGAGCCTGCGCCTACAATGGATCAGTACTCACTTGGGATCATTATTTACGAAGCTCTCAGTGGTAATCCTCCCTTTGTCAAGGGCAACTTAATGATGCAACACAAAGAAAAAGATCCGCCGGTGATTGAAAGCATTCCAGAAGTTGCAATGCAAGCATTAAATCAAGCCTTAGCAAAAGATCCGGAGGATAGATTTGATACAGTTAAAAGTTTTATTAATAAATTAAAACCTGAATTTGCAACTAACGCGTGTCCTATCTGTGGCAAAGAAAATCCCGAAAATACTTATAATTGTGAAAAATGTGGAAAAACAAAGGTATGCGTAGGACACAAAGAGGAAGAAGGACAAAAATTATGTCCTACCTGTTATCATAGAGAGAAAGAAAAAGAAGCAGAAAAAGCCGAAAAAGAAAAGAAGCGTAGTGAGACAGCGCGAAAAGAATTTGACTCCGCCATGGAATTTTTTGATTCCCTTGCTGAAGAATCTCCTGAGTGTCCGATTTGTGGACAAAGCCAGGAAGTAGAACGTTTTACCTGTAGTGAATGTGAAAAAGAAAATATTTGTATTACTCATAAAAAGGAGGGTAATCTTTGCCCGGATTGTTTCGAAGAAAAAGATACCAGAAAACCATTTGAAACTTTCCAGGAAAATGAAATTCTGGAAAATTACGTACAGCAGGATAAAAATTTGGAAGGCGAAGAATGGAAAAATTTTTATGAACAATATAATCAGGAATATAAATTACCGGACATAGAAACCCTGGCTTCTGCTGCCATCGAAATAAAAACTTCTCTTTTGCTAGAACAAGGGAATCAGCTTCTCAATAATCAAAAATATGAACAAGC
>Ga0209948_1000140_pt1 | contig 20937 bp, 22 predicted proteins | sample SalPonR2_C_D2_MG_FD_185709 | JGI IMG/M metagenome (GOLD analysis project Ga0209948, IMG submission 185709) | Salt pond soil microbial communities from South San Francisco under conditions of wetland restoration - Salt Pond MetaG R2_C_D2_MG... ... | reverse complement strand
CGGTACCGGTGCGCAAGCCCGCTTCTGGCGGAAAGCCTGAGGTACCACTACTGGTCCCACTTATTGCTCTGGTTCGAGAGCAATGGTCTGTAACGGCACAGGCGGGAGGCGCCACCTTATTTTTTCTCCGCACGACCCGGTTGCGTCACGCAGCGCCTTGCGACTCGAGATGAGAGCGCGGCGACGCGCGCTGCCGCCGTTTCGGCGCCGGCTCGCCAACCGGGCGATCGTCAGACGGATCTCCACACTTGCCGCATTTCGCCGTGCGCGCAGCGTCGCGTTGTACTGGCCGGCGGACGGGGAGCCGGATGTGCGTGCCCTCGCCGCCACGGCGTGGCGTCACAATAAACGTGTTCTCCTTCCCGTCGTCTCGCAGCAGGGCGTCATGCGCTTTGCCACCTGGGATCGAAACACCAGATTCCGTCGCAATCGCTATGGCATTCCCGAACCCGTGGCGCGCCGCTTCCGCGCCCCCGCCACGCGCCTGGACCTGGTCGTCATGCCGTTGGTCGCTTTCGACAAGCACGGCAACAGGCTCGGCATGGGGGGTGGTTACTACGACCGCGCGCTCGCCCGGCGAGGACGGCAAATCACCCTGGTCGGCGCAGCTTTCTCATGCCAGCAGGCCCCCGTCATTCCAGCACAGCCGTGGGACGTCCCACTCGATATCGTCGTCACCGAAGCCGGCCGCGCAATCACCTGCGATGTGATGCGCGCATCGGCCGCATCGTCGCAAGGAGTTCCGCAATGAAATACTGGTTGATCAAGTCCGAACCCGAATCGTTCTCCATCGACGACCTTGCGCGTGCTCCGCGCAAGACCACGTGCTGGGACGGCGTCAGGAATTACCAGGCGCGAAACATGCTTCGCGACGAAATGAAACGCGGGGACCTCGCATTTTTTTATCACTCCAATTCCGAACCGCCCGGCATCGTTGGCATCGTCGAAATCGTTCGCGAAGGTTATCCGGATCACACGGCTTTCGATCCGGACGATCATCACTTCGATGCCAAGAGCGATCCGGAATCTCCCCGCTGGTACATGGTCGACGTCAAGCTCGTCGACAAGTTCGAACGCTTGTTGAGCCTGCGCGAACTGAAAGAATACGCTGGTGATCAACTCGCTGGTTTTAAATTGCTCGCGCGTGGCAATCGATTGTCGGTCATGCCCGTGTCTGCGCCGCATTGGAAATTCATCAATTCGATTTCGAAAGCAAAATAGCTTGCGAAACGCGTATTGAACTCACGCGAACAAAGTTGAGCTCGCTCAATTGCGCGCGTAGTGAACGCATCGTCATAGATTCATAAGCGCCTCGTGGCGCCAGGATGTTTGCTGGATGTAACGCGTTGTTGTATATACAGCCTCGCGAACCCACTACACGGAGATACACATGGCTGTTGCATCGAAAAAGAAAACTGCGAGCAAGAAGAAACCGGTGGCGAAGAAAAAGGCCGTCGCCAAGAAGAAACCGGTTACTCGCAAGAAGCCGGTAGCGAAGAAGCCTGCCGCGAAGAAGAAGCCGGCTGCCAAGAAGAAGCCCGCCGCGAAGAAGAAGCCGGCTGCCAAGAAGAAGCCCGCCGCGAAGAAGAAGCCGGCTGCCAAGAAGAAGCCTGCCAGCAAAAAGAAGACTGTTTCGAAAAAGAAGTAGGCGCTTCCTGTTGAGCGGACTCGGCAACTTGCCGACCGCGTCGAGTTTCGAGGGCCGGGTCCGCCATGAGCGGCTCGGCCCTCGTTCTATCCAGCCCCGGAAACTGTACGGAGGACTGCATGGACCAGGAGAGCAAGAAAGCTGCCGTTGGGAAAGCCGCGGCCGACGAAGTGTCGACGGGTTGCCGGCTGGGCGTCGGCACCGGCTCGACCGTCAATCACTTCATCGATGCACTGGTGGCACGCGGCATCGAACTCGCCGCAGTCGTATCCAGCTCGGACGCCACCACCGCGCGCCTCGAGCAGCATGGAATTTCCGTCAGTGAACTCAACGCCACCGGAGACCTCGATCTTTATGTCGATGGTGCGGATGAAGTCGATCCTGCCGGCCACATGATCAAGGGCGGCGGCGGTGCATTGACCCGCGAGAAGATCGTGGCCGCCGCGGCAAAGAAGTTCGTCTGCATCGTGGACGACAGCAAGCTCGTGCGCGTTCTCGGCACTTTCCCGTTACCGGTCGAGGTCATTCCCATGGGCCGTTCCTATGTGGCACGACAGATGGTGAAACTCGGCGGCCTGCCCGAGTATCGCGCGGGCTTCGTCACGGACAACGGCAACGTCATCCTCGATGTCAGGCATCTCGACCTGGTGAACCCCGTCGACGTGGAGGACCGCATCAACCGGATTCCGGGCGTCGTGACCGTTGGTATCTTCGGCCGGCGCAAGGCCGATCTCGTGCTGGCGGCCGGCAAGGACGGTGTACGGCGTCTCGAACCTCGCTAGCCGGCCTCGGCTCGAACCCAGGTTCTCATCCTCGCCCCCTCAGTTAACGACAAAACCAAACAGGGCCCCTCGCGGGGCCCTGTTTGGTTTCGTAGTGGCTGGGGGACTAGGATTCGAACCTAGGTTGGCGGAGTCAGAGTCCGCAGTCCTACCGCTAGACGATCCCCCAATTCGGGAGGCGCGATCCGCCCGGATCAGCGCTTCGAGTACTGGGTGGCGCGACGCGCCTTGCGCAGGCCCACTTTCTTGCGTTCGACTTCTCGAGCATCGCGCGTGACGAACCCGGCCTGGCGCAATGCCGACTTGAGAGCGGGGTCATAATCGACCAGCGCCCGGGTCAGTCCGTGCCGGATGGCACCCGCCTGTCCGGTCGTGCCACCGCCGTGCACGGTGACCTCCACGTCGAAGCGGTCATCCATGTGAATCAGCTCCAGCGGCTGCCGCACGATCATGCGTGCGGTGCGACGTCCGAAGAACTCGTCGAGGGGCTTGCTGTTCACGGTGATCGCGCCCTTGCCGGGGCGCAGGTACACGCGAGCCGTCGAGGTCTTGCGTCGGCCGGTGCCGTAGTTCATGTCCATGCTCATAATCTTTCCTGACCGGTTCAGATCTCCAGCGCCTGGGGCTGCTGGGCCTGGTGAGTGTGTTCGCCGCCGGCGAAAATGCGCAGCTTGGTCAACATCTGCCGACCGAGGGAATTCTTCGGCAACATGCCCTTTACGGCTTCCTCGATCACCTGCTCAGGGGCCCGCTGCAGCCTCTTACCGAGCGTTTCCGACTTCATGTTGCCGATGTAACCGGTGTGATGATAGTAGGTCTTGTCCGCGATCTTGTTGCCGGTGACGTGCACCTTGCTCGCGTTGATCACGACCAGGTAGTCGCCGGTGTCCATGTGCGGCGTGTATTCCGGCTTGTGCTTGCCGCGCAGGCGGCGCGCCAGTTCGGTCGCAAGGCGCCCGAGCGTCTTGCCGTCGGCGTCCACGACATACCAGTCGCGGCGGACGGTGGCCGGCTTTGCGGTAAAAGTCTTCATGTCCCAGCTCCAGAAAGATGAGCGGCAGGCGAAAAGCAGGCAAATATAAGGCACTGCCTCTCGCCATGCAAGCGTCGTCCCCCGGCTCCGGCGCACCTCGCCGGTAAATCCCTCGCTAATTCAGCAACTCCCATCGACGCGACCTATTCGCCCGGGGGTTCCGAAGGAAGTTGCAGCCGTTCCACGATGCGGCCGTTGACCACATGTTCCTGGATGATTTCCTCGAGATCCTCCTGGTCCACATAGGTATACCAGACGCCATCGGGATAGACGACCACCACCGGCCCCTCCTCGCATCGGTCCAGGCAACCCGCCGTGTTCACCCGCACCTTGCCCGGCCCGGCCAACCCGAGTTCCTTGACCCGGGACTTCGCCCAGGCACGCGCAGGTTCGGCGCCCCCCTCCTGGCAGCAAGGTCGCCCGTCCTCGCGGCGGTTGGTACAGAAGAACAGGTGTCGCTGGTACCAGCCCATGATCAGAACTTGTATTCGAGGCCGATCGTCGTATAGAAGTCCGAGTTCCGGTTACCCGCGGGCACGTCGGTGTTGTGCTTCACGACGTAGCTGATCTTGGCGGCCAGGTTTCCGACAATCGTCGTCTCCAGGCCGGTCTCGCTTTCGGCGTAGGTGTTGTCGGAGGACCACTGGACCAGGAAGTTCTGGATGAAGCGGGCCGACGGCGAGATCTGCCAGCCGTACCGCAGGCCGCCGCTCACCACGCCGCTCTCCTCCGAGGTCCCGTCGGCCAGGTCCGCGAAGCGGTAACCGAGGCCGATCTCACCTTTCAGCGAGTGGGCATCGGTGTCGAGGAGGACCCGGCCGTAACCGGCGCTGGGGACCCACTCTTCACGCACACCGCCGAAATTGTCCTTGCGCCAGTCGAGGCGACCGTAGAAGTAATCTCCATCGGTCAAGTAGTAGTTCGCGGTACCGCGGGCCTCGTAGCGCTCCTCGGTCGCGACCGAAGCTTCCTCGCGCGTCACGAACAGAAGCTTGGCGTCGTAAAGCCACGGACCGCCGGTGACATACTGCAGGTCGGCATTTCCGGTGACCGACAGCGTGTCAGTGTTGCCTCTTGCCTCGGCATAACCGAAGCCGACCTGGCCGCCAAACCCTGTCTCGACTTCCTCGGCATGCAAGACCGCCGGGGCGACGAGGCCGCCCGTCAGCCCTGCCAGAGCCAGTAACAATCCCTTAGACTTCACGACGAACTCCTTTCTGGTATCGGGTACCGCGGAAGCCACCATGGCGCCGCAGCCGAATTCGGGCCCGGGAGAATACCAAATAATTCACCGCCGGGGCGCAACAGGAGGCGCAGCGAAGCATGACCAAGCCCGCGGAATTTCCGCTGGATCTGGCCGACCGCTGCGTCAAGTGCGGCCTTTGCCTGCCGTATTGCCCGACCTACCAGCTGGCCGGTGTCGAGGGCGAGTCGCCACGCGGCAGGATCGCGTTGATGCAGGGCCTGGCCACCGGCCGGCTGGATCCGACCCCCGGGCTCGTCCGTCACCTGGATCAATGCCTCGGCTGCCGCGCCTGTGAGCGTGTCTGCCCGGCCGATGTCCCGTACGGCGAATTGATCGATGCGGGGCATACCTTGCTGGTGGCGCGCGGCCACCCACCGCCGACGCAGGAGCGCGCTCTTGCCGCCCTCCTGCGTCGCCCGGCGTGGTTGCGCAAGGCGGTGAGACTGGCGCGCTTGCCCGGCGCCGGCGCAGCCGCAAAAGGTCTCGGCGGCCTGCCTGCGCGTGCCATGTCACTCTTGCCCGGAGACGCCGGCCCGGCGCGCCTGCGGGATGCTCAGGCAACCGGACCGGCGCCGCGCGGCGAAGCGCAGCTGTTCGCCGGCTGTGTGACCGGCGCGATGGACGGCCGTTCGCTCGATGACACCCGCCACCTGCTCGAAGCGGCAGGCTGGCAGGTTCGCCGCCCGCCCCGCCAGGGCTGCTGCGGCGCCATCGACCTGCATGCGGGCTACCCTGAGGTCGCCAGCCGGCTCGCGGCACAGAATCTCGCCGCCTTTCCGGGCGATGGGCCCGTCGTGGCCTGCGCCTCGGGTTGCGCCGCCACTTTGCTGGAGTATGCGCGCCTGGCCGGCGAGCCGGGCGCGCGCTTCGCGCGGCGCATCCGTGACCCGGCGGAGTTGCTGGCGGATGCGCCGCTCGAGTTCGGCCGCAGCCGGTATCGCTCCGTCGTGCTGCACGTGCCCTGCACGCAGCGCAACGTCACCGGCACCGCCGACGCCACGCGACGCCTGCTGGAGCGCATTCCGGACCTGGCAGTGCGCGAACTGCCCACCAGCTGCTGCGGCGCCGCCGGCACCCACTTCCTGAGCCATCCCCGCCAGGCGGACGCGCTGCTCGAACCGGCCCTGGCGCGACTCGCCCAGGACCCGCCGCAGGCCCTCGTGACCAGCAACATCGGCTGTGCCATGCACTTTGTGGCAGGACTCGCGCGTATCGGGCTGCCCATTCCCGTACTGCATCCTGCCTCCGTGGCGCGCGACGCGCTAAAATAGTCGCCATGACGACTCGCAGACTCAGCCCGGTGGACCGGATCTTCGAACAAGTCGACCAGGCGGTGCGCACCGTGCTGGCGCCGCCGCCACCGGCCTCGCGGCCGAATCCCGCGGCCGACCTCCCGGAGGCGACCATGACGGAGCGCGAGCGCCGCCATGCCGCCGCACTGATGCGCGTCAACCACGCGGGAGAGGTCATGGCGCAGGGTCTCTACCAGGGACAGGCGCTGACTGCCCGGCTGGACACGGTGCGGGGCGCCATGGAAGAGGCCGCGGTAGAGGAATTCGATCATCTTGCCTGGTGCGAGGAGCGCCTCGCTGAGCTTCGGGATCATCCGAGCCGGCTCGGGCCGCTGTGGTACACGGGCGCCTTCGTCCTCGGCGCTGGCGCCGGGCTGGCCGGAGACCGCTGGAGCCTCGGCTTCGTCTCGGAGACCGAGGCGCAGGTCATCAGTCATCTCGAGGAGCACCTCGGCCGGCTGCCTCCGGCGGACCAGCGCAGCAGAGCCATCATCGGTCAGATGAAGCTGGACGAGGCGCATCACGGCGAAGTCGCGCGCGAGGCAGGCGGCCTGCCTTTGCCTGCGCCCGCACGGCGTTTCATGGCCATGGTTTCGAAGATCATGACGCGGACCGCATACTGGATTTAAGGCGTGGCGACGGGCCCGCGGCTTGCCCTCGCAACCTCTGTGGGTTAAAAGGGCACCTGCCGCACGGCTTAACATAAATAACGAGCGAGGCCAGCGAATGGGTGAGCCCTTGGGCGGGGGAGCCGAAATCCCCGCGATGAATCGATTTATCGAGTTGTGCCGGGTCCGCTCTGTGCCTTCGAAGACGGTCGTCATCCACGCGGGCGACCTGCCCGACACCCTCTACTACATCATCGACGGCTCCGTCGAAGTGATGATCGAGGACGAGGAAGGCAACGAGATGGTGCTGGCGTACCTCAACAAGGGACAGTTTTTCGGCGAGATGGGGCTGTTCTACGAGCAGCCGACCCGCAGCGCGTGGGTACGCACCCGAACCGCCTGCGAACTCGCCGAGATGACCTATCCACGCTTTCGGCAGGTGGCCGAGGACAACCCGGCCTTGCTGTTCGAGCTGGCGACCCAGCTCGCCACGCGGCTGGAACGCACCAACCGGAAGCTCGGGGACCTGGCCTTCGTCGACGTCACGGGCCGGATCGCGCACGCGATCATGGACCTGTGCAAGGAACCGGATGCCATGACCCATCCCGATGGCATGCAGATCAAGGTCAGCCGGCAGGAGCTTTCACGCCTCGTCGGCTGCTCGCGCGAGATGGCCGGCCGGGTGCTCAAGGTGCTCGAGGAGCAGGGCCTGTTGCATGCGCGCGGCAAGACGATCGTCGTCAACGGCGTGCGCCCGGAGCAGCGGGCGCGACAGATCTCCTGAACTGCCCGGCGCCTTATTCGCCGTAATCCGCGCCGGCCAGTTCCCGGCGCATGGCCGTGATGGTGCTCGCGTAATCGCTCGAGCCGAAAATCGCGGATCCCGCGACGAAGGTATCCGCGCCCGCGCTTGCCACGGCAGCGATGTTGTCCACCTTGACACCCCCGTCCACCTCCAGCCGGATCGACAGGCCGCTGTCATCGATGAACTGTCGCGCCTCGGCGACCTTGCGCAGGGCGGCCGGGATGAACTTCTGGCCGCCGAAACCGGGATTCACCGACATGATCAGCACCATGTCCACCTTGTCGGCGACGTAGTCGAGCCAGGTGAGCGGCGTGGCCGGATTGAACACGAGGCCGGCACGACAGCCGAGATCACGGATCAGCTGCAGGCTCCGATCGACGTGCTCGCTGGCCTCGGGGTGGAAGGTGATCCAGCTGGCGCCGGCCTGCGCGAACGACTCGATGAGCCGGTCGACCGGCTTGACCATCAGGTGCACATCGATCGGCGCCTCGACGCCCCAGTTGCGCAACGCCTCGCACACCATCGGGCCGATGGTGAGGTTGGGCACGTAGTGATTGTCCATCACGTCGAAATGCACCATGTCCGCGCCGGCCTCCAGCACGGCATCCACTTCTGCGCCGAGACGCGCGAAATCGGCCGACAGGATCGAGGGAGCGATGCGATAGTCCAGCATGGGAGTTCCCGGGGTTGTATTGAAGGTTACGTTGCCACTCTAACCGAAGGGCGACTCATGCCGAATATCGCACGGCAGAGCTAGCGCATGCCGCGTGCAGCCCGCAGCGTTTCCCATGCGCTGCGGATCTCCCGCGTTTTCGCCTCGGCGACAGGAATCATCGATTCGGGCATCCCGCGCGCGCGCAATTTGTCGGGGTGGTGCTGATTCATGAGCCGCCGGTAGGCGAGCTTGACGTCTGCGTCGCTGGCCTGCGGCTCAAGCCCCAGCACGCGATAAGCGTCGGTGGCCGAGGCCTGGGGCGAAGTTCCCGGTCCTTGGGCCCGGGAACCGCGACCGAAGCGCAACAGGGCCTCGATCTGGGCCATCTCGACACGCCCGAGATCCAGCGAGGATGCGACCCGCCACAAGGCATCCCGCCGCGCCGGGTTGAGCTGTCCGTCAGCAAGCGCCGCCTCCATCTGGATCTCCAGGAATGCCCGTCGCAGGGTATGGCGCGCACCGAGCGCCTCGCGCAGGCGACCGAGCTCCCTTTGCATCGGCCAGTCGGGGTGCTTGCCCGTGTTGAACAGGCGGATGGCCTGCTGCACCTGCCCCGGGTCGAGACGCATGCGCGCCATGATGCCGCGGGCCGCCTCGATCTCTGCCTCGCTGACGCGACCGTCCGCCTTGGCCACGTGTCCCATCACTGCGAAGGTGGTCTCGAAGAACACCTGGCCGACGCCGTCGAAACTGACGCGCCGGATGCCACCCACGCCGCGATCGAACTGGTGGCCGAGCAACAGGCCCACCGCAGCGCCGACCGGGCCGGCCATCGACCCGATGATCGCGCCCACCAGTTTGCCGGTCCAGTTCATCGCGGCCGGCCGCCAACGCGCGGCCCTCGGCAAAGAATTTGACGCGCGGCGCGGCCCGCTGGGAGAATTCGGCCAATCACGGCATGTGCCTCCAAGGAAGTACGCAAATGTTACCAGCACCGGATTCCGCCGCCAGCGAGCCCGGTGCCCCGGGGACCGACCGGAATGCTGCCGCGATGTCTGTCGCGGACCTGCCGGGACTCGAACTGCTTCACCGCGGCAAGGTGCGGGACGTCTTCGCCGTGGACGATGAAACGCTGCTGATCGTGGCAACCGACCGGCTCTCGGCCTTCGACGTCGTGCTGCCCGATCCGATTCCGCGCAAGGGCGAGATCCTCACGCAGACCGCGCGCTTCTGGTTCGATCGCACGCGCCCCCTGGTCGCGAACCATCTGCTGGACCGATCCCTGGACTCGGTGCTGCCGGCGGGCGTGGATCGCGCCGCCTACCGACTGCGCAGCAGCGTGACGCGGCGGCTCCGGCCCCTGCCGATCGAAGCCGTCGCGCGAGGCTACCTGATCGGTTCCGGCTGGAAGGACTACCAGGCTGCAGGATCGATCTGCGGCGTGGCCCTGCCGCCCGGCCTGCGTCTCGCCGATCGCCTTCCGGAGCCGATCTTCACGCCGGCCACGAAGGCCGCCGCCGGCGATCACGACGAGAATATCGATTATGCTCAGGTGGTCGAGCGGATCGGTCCCGCGCTCGCTGCGCGCGTACGCGCGCTGACGCTGGAGATCTACACACGGGCGGCCGCCTATGCCCGGGAGCGAGGCATCATCATCGCCGACACCAAATTCGAATTCGGTCTCGACGCAGCTGGCGAGCTGTATCTCATCGACGAGATTCTCACGCCCGATTCCTCGCGGTTCTGGTCAGCGGAGCACTGGCAGCCGGGCACGAGTCCGCCCAGCTTCGACAAGCAGTTCGTGCGCGATTACCTCGAGACACTCGACTGGAACAAGCAGTCGCCGGGCCCCGCGCTGCCACCGGACATCGTCGCACGCACCGCCGCGAAATACCGCGAGGCGTACCGGCGTCTGACGGGCGACGAAACACTTTTCGAATCATGAGCGACACAATCCAGGCGCGTATCGAGTCGTGGCTCTGGGGGTCGCCGGCGAGCCATGTCACCCGCTACGGGCGCGCCGCCCTGAAACCGGCCCGGGTCGCCTACGCGGTCGCACGCGACGTGGCCCAGGGCCAACTCACGTTGCGCGCGATGAGCCTCGTCTACACGACCTTGTTGTCCGTGGTGCCGCTGCTCGCCTTCGCGTTTTCCGTGCTGAAGGGTTTCGGCGTGCACCGCCAGATCGAGCCGCTGCTCTATGAATTCCTGCAACCGCTGGGCGAGCAGGGTGTCCAGATCACCGACCAGATCATCGGCTTCGTCGAGAACGTCCGCGGCGGCGTGCTCGGCGGCATCGGCCTCGCCTTCCTGCTTTTCACCGTGATCTCGATGATCCAGAAGATCGAAGACACGTTCAATTACATCTGGCAGGTGCAGCGTTCCCGCAGCCTCGGCCGCCGCTTCAGCGATTATCTCAGCGTGCTGCTGGTCGGCCCCGTGCTGATGGTGACGGCCATGGGCCTGCTGGCAACCATCAACTCCAGCACCATCATGCAGACAATCGCGGATGTCGAGCCCTTCGGCATGCTGCTGGAACTGGTCGGACGGCTCGCGCCGATGGTCATCGTCGTCCTCGTGTTCGCCTTCGTCTATGCCTTCATCCCCAATACCCGCGTGAAGCTCAGCGCGGCCATCGCGGGCGCGGCCATCGCGGGCGCCGCATGGACGCTCGGCGGATCGCTGTTCGCCTCCAGCATTTCCGGCTCCACGCGATACGACGCCATTTATTCGAGCTTCGCCATCGCCCTGTTCGCTCTCATCTGGCTGTACCTGTCGTGGCTGATCCTGCTGATCGGCGCGCAGATCGCCTTTTACGTGCAGCATCCCGAACGGCAGCGGCTCGGCCGCGAGCAGGCGCAGGTGTCGATCGCCCGCGCCGAGTACCTCGCCCTCGGCATCATGCGCGAGGTGGGCCGCAGCTTCCGGCGCGGCGAGCATCTCGGCTTCGAAGGACTCGCGGAAGCGCTCGGCCAGTCCGCCAGGTCGCTGGAGGACATCACCGCGCCGCTCGAGCAGGCCGGCCTGTTGACCCAGACGGAGGAAGGCCGCCTCCTTCCGGGTCGCGACCCCACATCCATCTCGCTGGAATCCATTCTTTCCGCGGTACGCGGTGAAGACCCTGCGGGTGACCAGGGCCCCGTGGGGAGTGTACTCGGCAAAGTCCGCGCGGCGGAGGCAGACCACCTCGAAGGGCACAGCCTCGCCGACCTGGTAGCTCGCGACGACGCGCCTGCGTCGGGATGATTCAGTCGCCGGCGACCGTCATCCGCCCGATCAGCAGCGACCCGGTCTGGATGACGCCGCGACGATCGACGTCCGAACCCACCGCCTGGATATCCGTAAAGAGCGTCTTGAGATTGCCGGCGATCGTCACTTCCTGGACCGGGTGGACGATCTCACCACCCTCCACCCAGAAACCGCTGGCGCCGCGCGAGTAATCGCCCGTCACCGCGTTGATGCCATGCCCCATCAGCTCGGTGACGACCAGGCCGCGACCCATCTGGCGCATCAGGTCCTCGAGCCCCGCCTCGCCGGGACGCACCAGCAGGTTGTGTATGCCGCCGGCGTTGCCGGTGGTCCGCAGGCCAAGCCGGCGGGCCGAGTAGGACGACAGCACATAGCCCTGCAAGATGCCTCCCGCCACCAGCGCACGGTCCCGGGTGGCCACGCCCTCGGCGTCGAAAGGTGCTGAGCCGAGCGCGCGCGGCACGTGGGGCCGCTCGTCGATGTCGAACCACTCCGGCAACACCTGCGTGCCGGCAGCATCGAGGAGGAAACTCGCCTTGCGATACTGTGCGGCGCCGCGAATCGCGCCTACGAGGTGCCCGAGAAAGCCACGCGCCAGTTCCGCGACGAAGATCACGGGTACGGAGCGGGTGCCGACGCGGCGCGCGCCGACGCGGCGCAGCGCACGTTCTGCGGCGCGACGACCGACCGCCGCCGGAGACTCGAGGTCCTCCGCCCGCCGTGCCACGGTGTACCAGTAATCGCGTTGCATCTCGTCGCCACGCCCGGCGATCAACGAGCAACTGAGGCTGTGGCTGGTGCTGGCGTAGCCGCCGGAGAAGCCGTGGCTGTTCGCGTACACCCGCAGGGAGCGATGCGAGGACAAGGAGCCGCCTTCGGTGTTCGAGATTCGCTCGTCCGAGTCGAGTCCGGCCGCTTCGCAATCGCGGGCCAGCACGACGGCGTGGTCCGGATCAAGCTCCCAGGGATGGTCCAGGTCCAGGTCGGGAATATCACGCGCCATCAAGGCCGCGTCGGCCAGGCCGGCGCAGGTATCCTCCGCGGTGTATCGCGCAATGGTGCAGGCCTTGTCCACCGTCTCCGCGAGGGCCGCGGCCGACAGGTCGGAGGTGCTAGCGCTGCCCTTGCGCTGGCCGAAATAGACGGTGACGCTGAAACCGCGGTCGCGCTGGTGCTCGAGCGTCTCCACCTCGCCCTTGCGAACGGTCACGGAGAGTCCCGTGCCTAGACTTGCGCCGACTTCGGTCGCGTCCGCGCCGGATGTCGCCGCGCGCGCCAGGGCATCGGCCGCCAGGTCCTCGAGGCGCTGCCTGGCCGCGCCGAGATCACTCAAATCTGCCGATGACATGTGTTGCTTCCTGCCGGATGATGCCGGCCACTACTGAGCGGGGCAGTGTAACAAACCCCCGTGCTATGATCGCGGATTACCGCTGAGCACGAATCGCGTGAGCCTGACCGAAGCTGCACCGCTGGATCTTGATTGGGTGCGCAGTCGTTTTCCCGCACTGCGCAGTGACTGGGTGCTGATGGACAACGCTGGCGGTTCCGCGCCGCTGGGCACCGCAGTCGACCGCATCGCCGAGTATCTTCGCCACTGGCCCGTCCAGCTGGGCGCGAGCTACGTCCCTTCGGCGGAGGCCGGCGAACTGCAGGCCGAGGCCCGCGCCGCGCTGGCGGGCCTGTTCGCCTCCGGCGGCGGCCCTGTGCCGAGTCCCGCGCAGGTCGCCATCGGCGCTTCGACGACCTCCCTGTTTTCTCGCCTCGCTCGTTCCCTGGCGCCGACGCTGGCCACGGGTGACGAGATCATCGTCACCGACGCCGATCACGAGGCGAACATCGGGCCGTGGTTGCGTTTGCAGGCTCAGGGCGTAGTCATCCGCTGGTGGCGGATCCGGCCCGACAGCATGCAGCTCGAACTGGATGACCTCGATGCCCTGCTGACGCCCCGCACACGGCTGCTATGTTGCACACATGCCTCCAACCTGCTCGGCAGCGCCCTCGATATCCAAACCATCGCAGCCCGCGCGCGCGCGGCCGGCGCGCGATGCTGCGTGGACGGCGTCGCCTATGCGCCACATCGTGCGCTGGCTTTCGCCGATTGGGGAGTGGACTGGTACGCCTTCAGCCTCTACAAGGTCTTCGGGCCGCACTGCGCAGTGTTGTGCAGCTCGCCCGAGGGTGCCGGCATGCTGGCGAACCTCAATCACGAATGGATGCAGCCCGCCGACGCAGCAGGCCGGCTCGAAGCCGGTGCCTACCCCTACGAACTGGCATGGGGCGCAGCGGCCGTGCCGGACTACCTGCAAGAGGTCGGCTCCCGCCACGGCGGCAACGCCTTCGCGGCCATCGAGACGCACGAACGCGCCCTGACGGCGCGGTTGCTGGACTGGCTCGCGGCGCGCCCCGGCATCCGTGTCGTCGGCGCACCGACGGCCGGCGCCGGGCGCCTGCCCACGGTGTCATTCGTCACTTCGCGAGCCACCCCCCGCGCGGTCGTGGCGCACACCGACGGCGCGCAGATCGGCATCCGCCACGGTCATTTCTACGCCCCGCGGCTGGTCGAGGCACTCGGCCTCGAGCGCGCGACAGGCGTGGTGCGGGTCTCCCTTGCGCACTACAACACGCACGCGGAAGTGGAGCGCCTGATTGCCGCCCTGGACACCGCGCTATGAGCGAGCGCGACGATCCACCGAGCAAGACCCGGCGCAAGCGCGAAGCGGAGGCGCTCCAGGCGCTGGGCGAGGAACTCGCGGAACTGCCCGCCGAAGCGCTCGATACTCTGGCGCTGCCGGAGCGCTTGCGCCAGGCCATCGACGAACTCGCCGCCATCGGCTCCCACGAGGCGCAACGCCGCCACCGGCAGTTCATCGGGCGCTTGATGCGCGACGTGGATCCCGCGCCGCTGCAGGCGTTCATCGACGCGCGCAAGCGGCCTACCCGGGAAGCCGCCAGGCTGTTCCGCATCACCGAGGCCTGGCGTGACCTCCTTTGCGAGCGCGGTGAACCCGCCCTGCGCGCTTTCCTGGCCGCCTATCCCGAGGCTGACGCGATCGCCCTCGAGAGCGAGCTTGCCGATGCGCGCGCGGGGCGCAGCGGTGCGCCCAGGCGACTGTTCCGCGCGCTTCGCTCCAGCATCGATCACGCAGCGGCCGAAAACGGCGCCCCGGGGCCGCCAACATTGCTAGAATGACGCGATGAACACGCTCGTCGGAATCATCATGGGATCGCGCTCCGACTGGAGCACCATGCAACATGCGGCCGAGACGCTCGAAGTACTCGGCGTCCCGTTCGAGACCCGCGTCGTCTCCGCACACCGCACACCCGACCTGCTGTTCGAATACTGCGGGCGGGCAAGGGAGCGCGGCCTCGAGGCCCTCATCGCCGGGGCCGGCGGCGCCGCCCACCTGCCGGGCATGGCGGCTGCCAAGACGAGCCTGCCCGTGCTCGGCGTGCCGATCCAGTCGAAAGCGCTCAACGGGATCGATTCATTGCTTTCGATCGCCCAGATGCCCGCCGGTATTCCGGTGGGCACGCTCGCCATAGGTCGCGCCGGCGCCATCAATGCCGCGCTGCTGGCCGCGGCGATCCTCGGCGCCGGACACCCCGACGTGCTCGCGGCACTGGAACGCTACCGCGCCGAGCAGACGCGCAAGGTGCTCGCGGATCCGGATCCGGCATCCCAAGCTCCGGCATGAGTATCGGGATCATCGGCGCAGGCCAGCTGGGGCGCATGCTGGCCCTGGCCGGCTATCCGCTCGGGCAGCGCTTCGTGTTCGTGGACGTCGATGAAGATGCCCCCGGCGCGCAGGTGGGAAGAATCATTCGCGGGCGCTTCGACAGTCCGGCGGCCCTGGCTGCGCTCGCCGCATCTGTCGACGTCGTGACCTTCGACGTCGAGAACGTGCCCCAGTCGGCCGCGGAAGCCGTCGCGGCGAAGGTGCCTTTCTACCCGCCGCCAGAGGCGCTCGGCGCCGGCCAGGACCGGCTCGACGAAAAGCATCTGTTCCACTCGCTGGGCATTCCGACGGCGCCGTTCGCGCCGGTGGACTCGCAGCAGGCGCTGGTCGAGGCAGCGGAGTCGCTCGGCCTGCCGGCCATCCTCAAGACCCGTCGGCTGGGCTATGACGGGCGCGGACAAGTTCGCATCGACACGCCCGAAGACCTGAACGACGCCTTCGTCGGGCTCGGTGGGGTGCCGGCGATTCTCGAGGGCCTGGTGCGCTTCGACCGGGAACTGTCGCTTATCGGGGTCCGGGGGCGCGACGGCGCAACCGCCTTCTGGCCGCTGGCGGAGAATGTGCACGTAAACGGCATGCTGCGACAGACACGCGCGCCGTGGAACGATGCCGGCCTCCAGGCGGATGCGGAACGCCATGTCCTTGCCCTGCTCGAGCGCTTCGATTACGTCGGTGTGCTCACTGTCGAGTTCTTCTGTGTGGGTAACCGGCTGCTGGCCAACGAGATGGCACCGCGCGTCCACAACTCCGGCCACTGGACCATCGAAGGCGCCGTGACGAGCCAGTTCGAGAACCACGTGCGCGCGATCCTCGGCCTGCCCTTGGGCTCGACCAAATCCACCGGCCATGCGGGCATGGTGAATTTTATCGGCCAGCTGCCGCCGCTCGCGGACACGCTCGCGGTCGAAGGCGCGCATTATCACGATTACGGCAAGGCGGCGCGGCCCGGGCGCAAGCTGGGGCACTGCACCGTCGTGCGTGACGCCGCCGCAGAGCGCGATGCAGCGCTCGAACACCTCCTGCGCCTGGCTGGCTGAGACCCGGCAGCGCTTGCGCCGCGCGCCCCGCTGCTTATAGTGGTGCCTGGTGGGCGATATGTGATGCCCGACGACCGGTCGCAAGATGTACCTCGAATCCTTCGGTCTCAAGGAACACCCGTTCCGACTCAGTCCCGATCCGCGCTTCCTGTTCCTCAGCAAGCAGCACTCGCGTGCCCGTGCGTACATGGAGTCGACGGTCTGGTTCAGCGACGGGTTCGTCGTGGTCACGGGAGAGATCGGCGCCGGCAAGACGACGCTCCTGGAACTCTTCCTGTCCGAGCTGGACGACAGCGTCATCGTGGCGCGCATCCACCAGACGCAGGTGACGGCGATCCAGTTCCTGCAGAGCCTGCTGGTCCAGTTCGGCATCCGGCCGTTCAACATGCGCAAGGCCGAGCTGCTCGATGCATTGAGCAGCCATCTGCGCTCGCTGCTGTCCGAGGGCAACCGGGTGGTAATCGTGGTGGACGAGGCACAGAACCTCGACACCACCGTGCTCGAAGAGATCCGCATGCTGTCCGATATCGGGCCCGGAGCCGGCCGCGTGGTGAGCATCATCCTCGCCGGCCAGCCCGAGCTGAACGCGACGCTCGATTCGCCGGCCCTCGAGCAGCTGGCCCAGCGCACCCGCCTTCGTTTCCACCTTAAGGCACTGAGCGAGGAGGAGACCGGCCAGTACATCTTGCATCGACTCGAGCTGGCCGGTGCGGAGCAGGAGATTTTCGACCCCGAGAGCTTCCACCTGATCTACCGCTACACCGGTGGGGTACCGAGGCTGATCAACACCTTGTGCGACACCGCGATGCTCGTGGCCTTCGGCGAGGAACGCAATTCGGTGGGGATCACCGAACTTCGCGAGGCCATCCAGGAACTCCAGTGGACCGATTACTCCAGCCGCACCAACCGGCTGCGCACGGGCTTTCCGCAGGGGGCACGCACGGTCGCACGTTTGCTGGTCTCGGCGCCGCACGAGGAACCGCGGGAGTATCCGCTAACCCATGGGCGCTTCGTTATCGGCCGGACTGCGGACAACGACATCCAGCTGGACAGCCGCTTCGTGAGCCGCCACCACGCACAGGTCACTATTGGCAGCCGCAGTGCCGTGATCGAGGATCTCAACAGTACGAACGGCATCTATGCCGACGGCCGACGTATCAAGCGCCGGCCGCTCAAGGACGGAGAAACGATCTTCATCGGCGAGCATGAACTGCTGTATCGCCAGGGTGACCTGGCGGGTGCCGTGCCTTGGGTGGGCGAGGGCCCGACCGCTATCGATGCAGAGGCGGAGGAAGCCGAAGCGGAAATAGAAGCCTTCGAGGACGACGTCGAGAGCGATCGGGAAGCGGACTGAGCTCCGAGTCCGCAAGCTGCGCGGGAGCGTTCACAGGATTGCCTCAAAAAGACTCCGCCACCGCGACCCGAAGTTCGCGGCGGCGGAATTAAGGCAATGCGTCGGCGCAGCACGCCGACGGTGAAGCGCCTCAGAAGCGGTACTGCGCTCCGGCGATCGCATTCCAGCCGTAGATCTCGCTTTCGGCGAGTCGATCGGAGCGCCCGGCGTTCAGGAACTGCAAGGGCTCGTCGGTCACGTTGAGCAATTCCAGGAAGACCGTGAGGCCGTTGTCGAAGTCGTAGCTCCCCTTCAGGTCGACCTGGCTGCGGCTGTCGACATACACGTCGCTGTTGGGATCTTCCCCGACATCGTCGAGGTACTCGCTCCTGTAGGCGAGGGCGGCGCGAAGTTCGAAGCCGGCCTTCTCCCAGAACAGCGCGACATTGCCGATGTGATCGGACTGCAGGAAGAACGGCAGCTCATCGTCGCGGCCAAACACGGTCGCCTCACTGTCGGTGAAGGTGTAGTTGACCGACACGCCGAAGCCGTCGAACGGCGCAGGGAGACGGCTGAACTGTTGCTGGTAGTTGATCTCGAAGCCCAGGATCTCGCCGCTCTCGGCGTTCTCCGGACGGCTGCGCTCGAGCTCCGAGAAGAAGCGACCCTCGAACTCAACGTCCTCCAGCGTCGTCACCTGCGTGAACACCGGGTTGTCGATATCCTTGAAGAACGCGCCCAAGGCGAGGATGCCCCCGGTTTCCGTGTACCACTCGAGAGACAGATCGAAGTTCATCGATTCGAGCGGATCCAGGTCCGGATTGCCCTCGCTGACCTCGCCCTCGAAGACGGCCGGCCCGTCGGGATCCACCTCGAACACCCGGAACGGCACGAGCTGCTCATATGGGGCGCGACCGATGGTGTTGGTCCATGCGCCACGAACAACCACGTCGTCGCGCAGCATCCAACGCGCCTGCAGGCCCGGCAACCAGTTTGTGTAATCCTTGCTGCCGGTTCGCAGGGGCAGTTCGGCGGCCAGATCGCCATCCTCGAAAATAATGTCGAAGGCCTCGTAATCCGCATCGGTTCGCTCGACACGCAAACCGCCGATCAGCGAAAGGCGCTCGAAGTCCATGTTGGCCATGACATAGCCGGCTGTCACATCCTCGGTCACGCGGAAATCGGAATCGGCGCTGGCCTCGCGGCTGTCATCTTCGCTGAGCTCGAACGCGGCCGTGTTGGCGGCGAAGAAATTGTTTGCGGCACCATGATCGATGACTGGCCCGAACTCGTAGCAGCGCTCGCCGCAAAAGAAATTCGCCTTCCCGGGCCTCGCCACCTGCCCCAACAGGAAATCCCCGTCGAAACCGTCGTAGACCTGGGCGGTCTGGTCGCTGGACTTCTCCCGGCCCGTGAACTTGGCGCCGAACTTGATGTAGCCGGGGTTGCCGCGAAAGTTCAACTCGCGTTGCAGGTCGAGCCGTGCGACGTTCAGGTCTTCCTCGACGATCTGGCTGGCGAACTCGACCTCGCTGAACTCCGAGTTGGCCGGATCGTCGAAGGCCGCGCCGCCGTCGACGGTGAAGAAGAAGCTCGAGGTGTCGTAGCTCATCGGCACGGGGTCCGACAACTCGAACACGTATTCCTCGTCGTAAGGCGTGTCCTGCTCGGCCTTGCCGTAGGTGTAGGCGCCCTCGATAGTCCATTCGCCCACCATGAACTCACCGCCGAGGGTGCTGTTCATGATCGATTGTTTCTCACGGCGGTCCTTGGAAGCCCGCTCGCCCTCGCCCTCGGTGAACGTGCCGGACGTCGGCGTCTGGTCGACGAGATCGCCGTTGCGGTAATCGTAGAGCGTCTCGAGACGTTGCTCGGTGTCCTGGAACTCGTTCCAGATGTTCTGCATGTAGAGCCTGGTCGTGGTGTTCGGCCGCCACTCGAGGTTGGCGACGACGCTGGTGCGCAGCCGCTCCAGCGTGTAGTCGCGCAGCACCAGCTCCTCGGGTACGAAGAAATCGCCCTCTTCTTCCCATGCAGCGCCGCCCTGGATGTTCTCCGACTCGTATTCACGGGCCGAGTGGCTGGCGCTCAGGAGGACACCGAACTGCTCGTCGTCGCCGAACAGCGTGCCCCAGCTGGCGCTCGCACCATAAGGGCTCTCGCCGTTCATCTCGTAATAGCCGTAGTCGGCCGACAGCGAAAGCAGCTCGCCATCCTCGAGATCGAAGGCGCTGGGCGTGACCAGGTTGATCGCGCCGCCGACCGCATTGCCGTCCATGTCCGGGGTAACGGTCTTGACCACTTCCAGCTTCGACAACACGTTGGAGGGAATCGTGTCGAGCGCAATGCGCCGATCATCCTCTGGGGCGCCGATGATCGCACCGTTGATCGTCACCAGGTTCAGCCCGGGATCGATGCCGCGCAACGTGACATAGCGGCCCTCACCCTGGTCGATGGAGATCGAAACCCCGGGGACGCGCTGCAGGGCTTCAGCCGCATTACGGTCGGGAAGCTTGCCCACGTCGTCTGAGGTGATCGAGTCCTTGATGATGTTCGCATAGCGCTTGTCCTGGATCGCATCGGCCTGCGCGGCGCGGAAGCCGGTGACGATGACCGTCTCCGTGCCGGCCGCGGCGCCGAGCGCGACGTCTCGTGTCACCAGCCCGGTCTCCGGGACGCTGACCGTGAACTCGGCCGAAGCGTAGCCCGTGTACAGCACTTCCACGCGATAGTCGCCGGCTGGCAGGTCGGTGATGCGGAAGCGACCGCTCTGGTCGGCAAGCACCCGTTGGCCCGTCGGCATCACGCGCAACGCGGCACCGCCGAGTTGGCGTCCCGTTACTTCATCGGTCACCTGGCCAGCCAGATCACCGGCGAGCGCGGGCAATGAAGTGAGGCCGAGCGCGAGAGCCACGGCGCTGCTGAGAATGCGGTTCTTCATGGGAGGTCCCTTTCCGGAAATGGGTCGCTGCGAGGGGAAATACAGCGCCGTATTCCAGCAGGCCTTTGTTTCGCGCCCGTGACAGCCCTGCGGCATATCCATGAAAGCCGCATTACGGATTTCCGAGGTCACAGGGTGGCGCGGACGCCGGGCGCTCACTCCGGTCAAATCCGCTGCCATCCCGCAAATAACGTCGAGAATATTTACACCGGCGATATATTCCCGTATCACTATAAAGTTAATACTCTGTTTTACATCGCTTTTATTTTTCTGGCACGAATCGTGTACAGGTATCCTGCAAGAAGCACATGGATCCTTCAGGAGGCCTCCGAAATGAATTCTCTTAAGCGCACCGCGCTCTTACTGCTGCTCGGCAGCGCTGCCCTGCTGGCCTCGGCCGCACAGGCCGCGCCCGTCACTGTCACCGGCTTCGGCATGAAGTACAGCGGCGCCCCGACCGGGACTGTCGGTTATGCCGGCGCCATCAATGCCAGGATCTACGCCGGCGAGATCGCGCTCCGGACCACCGACGGCCCATTGGATGCCTTCTGTATCGACTTCACCACGCGAC
>Ga0209948_1000138_pt1 | contig 20970 bp, 14 predicted proteins | sample SalPonR2_C_D2_MG_FD_185709 | JGI IMG/M metagenome (GOLD analysis project Ga0209948, IMG submission 185709) | Salt pond soil microbial communities from South San Francisco under conditions of wetland restoration - Salt Pond MetaG R2_C_D2_MG... ... | reverse complement strand
TTTTTACTGAAAAAAAGATTCCTACCTTTTTATTTAAAATAATATATTTATATAAGATTGGTTTAGGAAATCTTATAAAAATCAGTTTAGAAAGTAAAACCCAAAAAGATAATTTAAAATTTAGAAATATCTAATATGATACTGCATATAAAATCATTGCTACTTATTGTTTTTTATAAAATATTTAATTTATTTTTTAATAAAACTAAGACAGTAGCAAAAAATTCTCTTTTATTAATAAGATTAGATGGAATTGGAGATTATGTATTATTTCGTAATTTTATTAAACTATTAAAAAATAGTCAAAGATTTAAAAATTATAAAATAACCCTTCTAGGCAATAGTTTATGGAGAGAAATAGCAGAAAATTTTGATAACAAATATATAGATGAATACATATGGATAAATAGAAAAAAATTCAATTCTGATATTTTATACTGTATTAATAAATTAAGAGAAATTACCGACCAGGGATATGAGATAATTATTAACCCTATTCACAGTAGAAAATTTTATATTGATAATATAGTAAAACTGATAAATGCAAATAGAAAAATTGGGAGTGAGGGGGATATTTCTAATATCACTGGATGGGCCAAAAATATGTCAGATAAGTACTATACCCAATTATTAGAAATAAATAATAAAACGAAATTTGAATTTTATAGAAATAAAAAATTTTTTGAAAAATTACTAAATAGGAACATAAACATTAATAGACCTTATATAAATAATATTGGCCAAATAGATTCAGATATAAAATTACCAAATAATTTAGCGGTACTATTTATTGGAGGAACTACTGACTATGTAGATAAAAAATGGGATGTTAAAAACTATGCAAGACTTGGACAATTTTTAAAAAATAAATATAAATATGAAATTGCTATTTGTGGGGGCAAAAGTGATATAAAATCTGCTAAAAACTTCAACAATTATTTTTCTGGTGAATTTTATAATTTAGTGGGAAAAACAAATTTACTTGAATTAATCAAAATATTAAAAAAATGTGATTTATTAATCTCTAACGAAACCTCAGCTCCTCATTTGGCAGTAGCCATAGGTAATATAAATATTTTTGTTATAGGTAATCCTAGATATTATGGTCGTTTTTCACCTTATCCAGAGGATATCTTTAAAAATTATAAATTAATAAATAGTTTCACATATGATGATAATTCAAATAATTCTGAAAATTTTAAACCTAAAGAACATATTCCTTCTGCTCAGAATGTTCCTTTCAGTGAAGTTAAAAGATATCTAGATAATGAAATACCTAAAACCTAATCTGATCAGTTTTACTCGTATAATATATCAGAATGTGTTGTAAATTAGAGATATAAGGTTATTTTTTAGAATTACGAATTATCACCCATAGGGTTAAAAATGATATTGAAATTTGTTATTTCTGGCAAAAATTAGTAAGATGGGGATAACAGAGATTTAAGCCAAATAGAGAAAATATGGATAAAATATTCAATAAAATCGAAACAACAGATAGAAGGATATCTGGCCGAAGCGGATTAGGTTTGTTTCTAGAATATGTTAGGAATACTAAATTTATCAAATATTTTAAAAAGGCTATAGGAGATGTTAAAGGTTCTTCAAAGGGCTTAAGTAAAGAAGGGTTTATTAGTCAAATGCTTCCCTATTTCATTGATGGTACTGACATGAGTATATCAGGGTTTGATAGGAAGAAGAGAGATAAAGGTTATGCAGCAGCCATAGGTAAAAAGGTTGAAGATATGGCTTCATCTCATCAGATAAAAAGATTTTTTAGAAATTTAAGGTCTATAGGAAATTTAGTTTACCGTAAAATTTTACATAAACTATTTGTATGGAGACTAAACCAGGAAGAACCTGATTATATAGAATTAAGAGCTGATGTTATGCCGATGGATAATGACGATGCCAAAAATCGCGAAAAAGCTACTCCTACTTACAAGGGCAAAAAGGGATTTGCTCCCTATCAAGTGACCTGGGATGGATATATAGTAGATGCTATATTTCGTGAAGGAAAAAAGCATTCTAATAACGGTAATGATTTTGTTAAATCCATAGGTAAATTAGTAAAATTGATTCGTGATGAATATAGAGATGTACCTATAATAGTATTGAGTGACACAGGTTTTGAAAGTGAATTTAATTTCAAGTTTTTTGATGAAAAATTAGGTATACATTTTGTATCTTCTGGTAAAAAACATGAGTATGTACAAGAGATTGGACAAAGCCATTTAGAGAACGGGGATAAATATAGTAAAGGTAGAGAAATTTGGGAATATACAAATTTTGGTTTATTACGCAAAAGCTGGGATAATTGGTGGAGAGCAATATATACTAGAAGACTATCAGATAAAGATGGCCAAAAATGTATTGGATGGGGAAAAACAGAGTCTCTGATATTCACAAATATTGGTCGGAATAAGGAACTGGATAATAAATTGCAGAAAGCAGCAGGAAGCAATTATTTATCTCCAGAGAATATAATTGAACTATTCCATAGTCAGGGAAAACATGAATTAATACATCGTTCTTTAAAGGAGTTTGCGACCAAGGAACAATTGCCATTTAAGGGATTCGGGATGAATAGAGCTTACTATTATATTATGCTATTCAGTTATTTTCTATTTGAATCTTATAAATCTGATATCTCGGAGGAGACAGATTTAAGTACGGTTAAATCTATGTATCCAGATACTTTTCGAAGGAAGTTTATAGATTTTGCAGGTAATATTGTAAAAACAGGGAATGAAATTATATTGAAAATAGTAGATAGAATTTATAAAGAACTGAGGATAGATAAACTATGGGAGTTATGTCAAAATTCAATACCTATTTGAATATATAGGTAAGGTAGAAGGAAAAATTAGTTTGTTATTCGGATAACAACGCTATTTCTACGTTTGATTTATCGAATTTTGACAGTTTTGATGGATAAAATTCTAAAATTTAAAGTAAATAAAACAAAAATTAAGAAATAACTATTTTCAAAAATATTTAGATTAAATTGTTACAAATTTAGTAATTTTTAGCGTTAATTTTTAAAAACCGCTCAGTTTAGGCTTAATTATTTATAACCATTTTAAAATGGTAGGTTAAGAATCTATTTTATATTATTTTAAATACCCTTTTCTATAAAAACTCAGTTTTTCCGAAGGATCCCTTAGGGGTCTTCATCGAAGTCCCTGGTGACCGTTGTGACCTAAGTGACCCAAGGGAAATGGTAATGAATTTTTCAGGTTTAGATATACTAGATTAAAATACATTCTCCCAAGAGCTTTTTGGCGGTCATTCAATCATTTAAAAATTCAGAGTTAGAAAAAATTTCAGGGATTAAGTATATTAGTCGAGTGGTCCAGCATTTACCTGATTATTCCGGTAAAAAATTATTCTTGTTGGTAATAAAGAAATGATTTTTTATATTTTAATTGTAATTATGTCATCAACCTATCGTATTAAAATAAGGGGAACAGTTCAGGGCGTAGGCTTTCGTCCTTTTGTGTACAGATTGGCTCAAAAATACGGTTTAAAGGGAGAGGTAATAAATAGTAATTCAGGAGTCGAGATAATCATCCAGGGGCAGAAAAATAAAATAAATCGATTTTTTAATTCATTGAGTAAAAATTCTCCTATTCATAGTCAGTTGCGATCAATACAGATTAATGAAAAAATCAACAAACCATCCAATTATAAAAAATTTAAAATTAAAAGAAGTCAGAATGCAGAGAATAGCTCAACTCATATTCTTCCGGATTTAAATGTTTGCTCTGAATGTAAAAACGAGTTATTGGATCCAAATAATAGAAGATATTTTTATCCTTTCATAACCTGTACCAATTGTGGTCCCAGATTTACTATTATTAATGATATTCCCTATGATAGAAACAGAACTACGATGTCAGATTTTGATATGTGTCCGAATTGTGAGCAGGAATATAATCACCCTAAAGATAGGCGATTTCATTCTCAAACAAATTCTTGTTTTGAATGTGGCCCAAAATTGAAACTATATAATTCTGATCGGAAACTACTTTACAATAGCAGTAGTTCCGGCCAAAGCAAAAAATTGTTCCAAAAAATCAGTAATTTATTGCAAGAGGGAAAAACACTAATTGTAAAAAGTAATGGTGGTTTTCATCTCTGTTGTAATGCTGTGAATAGCAAAGCAGTAAATAAAATTCGTACAGAAAAAAAACGGGAAGAAAAGCCCTTTGGTCTAATGTTTCCCGATCTCAGAACAATTGAAAAATATTGTGATTTATCTGCTCCAGAAATGGACTTAATAAAAAAACCAGGTCGTCCTTTAGTTATACTGGATAAAAAAGAGGAGCACAAGTTAGCAGAAAATGTTGCTCCAGGACGAAATGATTTAGCTATTATGCTTCCCTATAACCCTATCCAAATATTAATCTTTAATTTAATCAATTTTCCTCTGGTTATGACAAGTGCCAATATAACTGGAGAACCGATCATAAATAAAAACAAAAGAATCTTTGAAAAATTATCTTCTTCTATTGATTATATTTGTATACATAATAGGAATATAAGTCAGAGGTGCGATGATTCAGTCTACAGAACATTCCGAAAAAATCAGTATCCAATTCGGCGCTCCAGAGGTTATGTACCTGAGAGTGTAAAAATCAATAGCAAATGTGAGCAAAATATTTTAGCATGTGGGGGAGAAAGAAAAAACACCTTTGCTTTAAGTAAAAATAAAGACATTTGGATTAGTCAGCATATAGGAGATCTAAAAAATCTGGAAACTTTTAATTTTTATGAGAGTAGTATCCAACATTTTAAACATATATTTGATATAAAGCCGGAATTAATTGCTCATGATCTACACCCCAATTACCTGAATACCAGATATGCAGAAGAAAAGGCACAGGAAGGGAATATCCAAACACTTCCAATCCAACATCATCATGCCCATGCAGTTAGCTGTATGGCAGAAAACCATCTTTCTGGACCGGCAATAGCGTTGGTACTTGATGGAACAGGATATGGAGAGGATGCCAAAATATGGGGAGGAGAAGTCTTAATCACCAGATATTCTGAATACACCCGGATTGGCCATCTGGATTATGTGGATATGCCTGGGGGAGAAAGTGCCATAAAAAATCCTTATAGAATGGCTCTTGGTTATTTATATTCAATTTTTGGAGATGAACTGGAAAGAATGAGATTACCTTCCGGGTTAGATAAACGGAGGACAAAGATTGTGATTGAAATGTTGAAAAATGAGATAAATCTTATTAAAACTTCAAGCACTGGTAGATTATTTGCTGCTGTTGCTGCTATAACCGGAATACGAAGCAAAAGGAATTATGAAGGTCAGGCCGCTATTGAACTGGAAAGCTATACCAATAAGCAATTGGATCTGAAATATAGTTACCCTTTCTACCTTGAATCAGAAGGTGAAGGCTTTGTGATTAAATGGGACGAAATGATCAAGCAAGGAGTAAGTGACGTATTAGATGGTGTTTCATGTGAAGATATTGCCACTAAATTTCATAATGGACTTGCTATTGCCCTTAAAAAATCCGTTAATTATGTAAGGGAGAAAACTGGAATTAATAATGTTGTTTTGAGTGGGGGAGTATTTATGAACATGTATTTAATGGATAAATTAGTTAGTTTATTGAATAAAGAAGGCTTTGAAGTCAATTGGCATCAGAAAGTTCCCACCAATGACGGGGGAATTGCCCTGGGACAATTAATAGTTGCTAAAGCAAAAGATAAGAGGCAATAAAATGTGTCTGGCCTTACCTATGAAAGTAAAGGAAGTAAAAGAAGAAAAAGTGCTGGCCAGTATAGAAGATGTTGAATATGAAGTGAATATTGGTCTATTGGAAGATATAGAAAAAGGAGACTATATAATTGTACACGCTGGATTCGCTATTCAAAAATTAGATGAAAAAGAAGCCCAGGAAAAATTGCAGGCCTGGGAAGAGGTTACAGGGACAAAAGAGGGGTAAATTAGAGAATGAAATATGTTGATGAATTCAGAGATGCAGATATTGTTTCTAAATTAGAGAAAAAAATAAATATAAATAATGTTGGTAAGAAAATTAATTTAATGGAAGTCTGCGGTGGTCACACACATGCTATTTATAAATATGGACTCCAGGAAATATTACCTGACGAAATTAATCTACTCAGTGGTCCCGGTTGTCCAGTCTGTGTAACTCCTCAAGAGTATATAGATAAAGCTATTGTATTAGCCCAAAAAGAGGATATAATTATTACCTCCTTTGGAGATATGCTAAAAGTTCCTGGAAGCAGAAGTAGTTTAAAAAAAGAAAAATCACGGGGGCATAGCATTAAAATATGTTATTCCCCGGATGAGGCAATAAGAACGGCAGTTGAGAATAGAAAGAAGGAAATTGTATTTTTAGGAATTGGATTTGAAACAACCGCTCCTTCTATTGCGCAAACAATTAAAAAAGCACGAGAGGAAAAAATAAATAATTTCTCTGTTCTTCCTGCCAGTAAGACTATGCCGGAAGCAATGGAAGCGTTACTGCAGAGTGAGGAGGTTGCAATTGATGGATTTATCTGCCCGGGGCATGTTTCTACGATCACTGGCTCAACAATTTATAATTTTATACCTGAAGAGTATAATATTCCCTGCGTTATATCAGGATTTGAACCGGTGGACATACTTGAATCGATTAATAAACTTATAAAACAGATAAATAAGGAGGAATCCAAAGTAGAGAATCAATATACCCGGAGTGTTAAGATTAAAGGGAATAAAAAGGCAAAAGCAATAATGTACACAGTCTTCACAAAATCAGAATCAAAGTGGAGGGGACTGGGTACTATTCCTGAAAGCGGATTGCAAATTTCGGAAGAGTTTAAAAAATATAATGCTGAAAATAGGTTTGATATCTCAGTTCCTAAACCAGATAAAAGTGATGAATGTATTTGCGGGGCAATAATGCGAGGAGTACAGTCTCCGCAAGATTGTTCCTTGTTCAAAACAAGCTGTACTCCAAAAAGTCCGGTAGGTCCGTGTATGGTTAGCTCCGAAGGACCCTGTGCAGCTTTTTATAAATACCAGCTATCATAAAATCATTTACTAATTTTTGAGGTAAGATGGACCAAATAACCCTAAATCACGGTAGTGGAGGCCGAGCAACTCAAGACCTGATTCAGGAAATTTTTATAGAAGAATTTGATAATGATATTTTGAGGAAAAAGGAAGATTCAGCAGTATTAGATACTGGAGAAAGGGAGAAGGTCTTCACTACTGATTCATATGTAATTCGGCCAGTATTTTTTCCAGGAGGCAATCTTGGAAAATTATCTTTAACTGGAACTATGAATGACCTGGCAGTAATGGGAGCCAAACCAAAATGGATTTCCTGCGGAGTGATTATTCGAGAAGGATACAAAATTTCTGATCTCAAAAAAATTGTCCACTCTATGGCGGAAACTGCAAAAAATCAAGATGTTAAAGTAGTTACTGGAGATACTAAAGTAGTGGAACAAAGTTCCTGCGATGGAATTTTTATTAATACCTCTGGTATAGGCAGATTGTTAAAGGAGGCAATACATAGTGATAAATCAATTGAAACCGGTGATATTGTTCTTGTTAATGGCTACATTGGAGATCACGCTGCTGCTTTAATTTCTGCAAGGCAAGATTTTAAAATTAATATTGATATTAATAGCGACTGTGTTTCGTTATACCCCTTGATTAAAGAATTGGTGAATAATATTAAGGGAGTAAAATTCATTCGTGATATAACCCGCGGTGGTCTGGCAACTATATTGAATGAGCTCGTGCAGAATAAAGAAGCAGGAATAGAATTAGAAAAAAATAAGATACCTATTAGAGATAAGGTGGTAGGACTTTGTGAGCCACTAGGGTATAATCCCCTATATTTTGCTAATGAAGGTAAATTCGCTCTAATAGTTAAACCAGAGGAAGCCCAACGGGCCCTAAAAATAATGCAACAACATCCTTTAGGTAAAAATAGTGCTATTATCGGACAGGTCAAGAAGGAGCCGAAAGGAGAAGTGAGCTTGAGAACTGAAATAGGAAGTACTCGAATAATAGGGATGCTTGATAAAGAGATTATCCCCAGAATATGTTAAACAATTGTAATTAGAGAATCCCAATGCATGAACTAAGGATTGCAAGGAATATAGCTACTATTGTTGAAGAAGAAGTACATGATCAGGATCAAGAAATCAAAAAAGTAACTAGGATACTATTCAAAGCCGGTAGAATGAATAAAATTGTTCCTGAATTATTGTATAGCAACTTTACACAAATAAAAAAGAATCGGAAATTACTTGAAGAAGCAGACCTTATTATGGAAGAAATACCTATTGAGATTAAATGTAAAGAGTGTGGGGCGAGTACAAAGATTGAACAACCATTATTTAAATGTCAGGTTTGTAAGTCAGAGGATATAGAAATAATTTCTGGTCAGGAAATGTATATTGAAGATATTTATTTTGATTGATCAACTCGATCTTTATGAGTTATAAGTAAAAATAAACAATTAGCAACGGGTAATAGCAGAAAACAGGTAATGGTCCTATTTAACAATGAGTAAATCTATATTATCTTTCTTTATCCCGGACTTATGCGGAACAAATTACTCTAGAATCGTTTCTTCTAGCAACAATACAGGTCGGTTCGAGGAGTAATAATTGATAGAAATGATTTGTTGTAGTTAAGATAAAGGTCATCAATTATAATAAAATAAGGAGATGCAGTGGGGCGTATAAAAGTACTTAGAAATGTGTTAGAAAAGAATGATAAATTGGCGGATGAAATTCATGAGATTACGGATAAGCACAATACTAAAATTATTAATATAATGGGCACTCCCGGAGCTGGTAAGACCTCCCTATTAGAGCAGATCATTCCAGAAATGCAAGGGAAGTATGAAATGGCAGTTCTGGAAGGAGATGTAGCGACGGAAAATGATGCTGAGAGAATTGCAGAATTAAATATTCCTACTGTACAGATAAATACTGATCAATTTGGAGGAACATGTCATCTTGGGGCCGAGATGGTAAAACCTGCTTTAAAAAAGGTAGAGTTTAAAAACAAAGATATAATATTTGTAGAGAATGTGGGTAATTTGATTTGTCCCGCTCATTTTGATATAGGGGCGGATTATAATATTACAGTTTTGAGTATAACTGAAGGAATAGATAAACCAGTCAAATATCCCCTCATGTTTCGAGAGTCAGAACTTGCCATTATAAATAAAATTGATTTGGCTCAGTATCTAGATCTTGAAATAGAAAGTATGATAGAAAATATTAAAAATATCAATCACGATATAAAGATATACAAAACTGCAGCAACTACAAACAGAGGAAAGCCTAAACTAATTAAATGGTTTTCAAATAGAGTTAATAAGGACGTTACTTAAAATAGTTATTAAGGATTGTCTCATTAAGTGATTGAGTTACTTGCCATCAATCTTTTTAACTAAACTGTTCCTTATATCAATATCGAGAGCAATAGAATCAGGATTACGAGTATCTATCCAATGCTATATGATCTTCCTAATTCCAGGAAATATTTTAGAAAAGCCGTATCTGAAAGTTTTTATTTCGTGTATTAACTGCTTTTTAAATCTCTATATCTATTCTATTGGATTATATTCAGAAGAATAAGTTGGAAGGTGAGCTAATTTCAATCGGGATATTTTTCTAAGAATGGCTTTCTTCCTTTGCTTTTATGATAGGAGAGATTATTCGATATGTTTACTATATTCTTGTCTTTTTAGTGATTTCTTAGTTGATGTATATATTTCAGAAATGTCTTAGAATCATCTTTTTAGACACTCTTAGAGCAAAATTTTTATCTCTTCTTATTCCAACCTCCATAAATAGTTAGGTTCCCTTTTATCGAAATGTTTATAATTATATCTAAAGCCCTATAAGATTTTATTCATTGTTTTATTTCACTAGTGTCCGGTAAAAGTAGTTATTTCATTAATATTCTCTTCATAAAATCTAATAAATGTTACAAATGAGATACAATAATTTGTTTTATTGTTAATTTTATAGATATTTTGAAAATTTCTCTATTTAAGACATTTAAAAGATAAAACTTACTTCGTGAGATAAAGACCTTTCATTAAGATTGTTTAAAGATATTATTTTTCCTATGTACTTTTTTTGTGAGAAAAAAGTATGGACCGTCCAAGAGGTCCCGAACTTGATTCGGGAAAAAACTCAAGACCAGAAGATAAATCTAAAATTTCCTCCCTTCCGCTAAACAATTTTAATGTCTATTCATTCTGAGTTAATCTTTACATTTTATTCTGAACTGTAAAAATATTTCGTATTTATAAATCTGTCGTAATTTACAATTAATTATACATAAAAGATACTGAATATATGGTGGTTTAAAGTAATTCAAAAAAATTATTTCTGGACCTATAAATTAAAATAGGTATTAAAACTTGATAAGAAAATCTATAATATGTAATTTGTATCACATATAATATTATGATTCACAAATAAAAATATCGTTAAATTAAAAATGAAGGGAATAAAGAGAAAATGAAGAGATTATTTAGTGTTATTACAATATTTTTAATAGTAGGAACTGTTTCCGGTGGTAAAAATTCTTTCAACATCTCAACCAAAGAGATGAATCAGGCTATAAATAATATTTCTGAACAGCATCCCCGTCTTTTTCTGGATAGTAATAAATTATCCCGGATAAAAAAGACAATTAAAAATAATCAACTTATGGGAAAAGCCTTTGAAAATATCCGTGAGGAAGGTGAGCAGATGCTAGCTGAGCCAATACCAGAAAGAAAGGGAGGTGAACTTCCAACTTATGGTTTCAGAAGAGTCCAAAATTTGGCTTTTTTATATAAGATTACTGGAGAAAATAAATATTTAAAAGGTGCAAAAAGAGCTATCTTCACTATTGCAAATTGGAAGGACTGGTATCCTCGGAACTACATAAAAACCTCTCGTTTGGCAGCTGCTCTTGGAATAGGTTATGATTGGCTATATCATGAGCTGAGTAAAAAGGAACGAAAGGAAATAAGAGAGGCAATTATAGAAAAGGGTTTTAAAAGTTCATACAATGGTCAATGGTGGGTTTACTCCAATCATAATTGGAATTCTGTCTGTCATGGTAGCCTAACTATTGCTGCTCTTGCTATTATAGATGAAGATGATACAAAAATGAGTGACAAAGTTCTTAAAAGAGCTTTAAATGCTTTTCCAATCTTACTAAATGAATATTATGGTCCAGATGGGGCCTATCCAGAGGGACCAGGATATTACACTATGGCAACAGAATATAGTGTAATCATGATTGCAGCTCTTGAATCTGCTTTAGGAACTGATTTTGGTTTTAAAAACTATGACGGGTTTATGGAAAGTGCTAAGTATTTTTTACATTCAAAAGGTCCGACAGACTATTACTTTAATTATAGTGATAGTTATTCAGGTAGAAAAAGGAAAGGTGTATATATTTTCTTTCCGGAAATATTTTGGTTTGCATCCGAGACAGAGGATCCTACCTTACTTTGGCATCAAAAGCCAATGTTAAAGAAATTAGTAATGGAAGAAGAAAAACCTGTTAAACCTTTACTATTCCTATATAAAGACAGGGAAATCAGCAGGGAACAACCAGAAAACCTAAACTGGATGGGACAGGGAGAAGGCCCGGTTAGTTTTCATCGTACTGGCTGGGATCAAAAAGATACTTATATTGCTATAAAAGGAGGTTCTCCTGGAACAAATCATGCTCATATGGATGTAGGTTCTTTTGTAATAGACGCTATGGGAGAAAGGTGGGCTATGGATCCAGGTTCCCAGAGTCAAAGAAAACTTGAGCCTTCAGGATTAGATATATGGAATATGAATCAAACTAGTGACAGATGGAAGGTGTTTCGTTTTAATAATTTTAGTCATAATACTTTAGTCATTGATAGTATGCTTCAAAGAGTACCAGGTAAAGGCAGGATTGTTAGATATAGTTCGGACTATGATTTTTCTTATTCAGTAGTAGATATGGGTACAGTTTACCAGGGTCAATTAGGAAACAACCCCACAGTGAGACGGGGAGTCGGATTATATAAAGATGGTTCTATAATCATCCAGGATGAGATTAAAGCAAAAGCTAAACGAGTCGGTTCAGTGGACTGGGGCATGGATGTTCAATGGCAAATGTTGACGGAAGCAGAAGTAGAGATAGTTAATGACAATACAGCAATATTAGAGAAAAACGATAAAAAAATGTGGCTCTATCTACTCTCGCCCAAAAGTGCCTGGTACAATATTTTTTCTTCTACGAGTGCAAAACTAGGTATTAAAAATACAGAAAATCCTCCTCATGATTATGATGCTAAAAATGAAGGCACTCGGATGGTTACAATTAATAAAGAGATTGATGCTCCCGGTGAGATAAATCGTATAACAGTATATCTTCATCCTCAAGAGGAAGCTGAGGAACTGCCCGAGGTTAAGTCTTTATATGAGTGGTAAATGACAAAGTACAATCCATTATTATCTCGGACTATTTAGATTTTAATGAAGATAACCAAAGGGAAAGTAGTAGAGAATGCGCAGAATAAATTAGTTCAAATATGCACCATTAGTTTTTATTATTTTTTGTAGTCGGTTAGGCAAATGAAGGTACTACTCCAATTCCAAGAGAAACAAAAGTAGATACTTGTAAGAAATAAATTTAAAGGAGGGAAAAAATGGGCTCACGCAGATCATTTTTAAAAAAATCATTATTGGGTATAAGTGGTTTATCTATTATGCAAAATTATACTAAAGGGAACAACTCTAATCAAAATCAGAATAAACCCAATTTACTTTTTATTGTTACTGATGATTTAAATGATTGGGTGGGTGAACTTGGTGGACACCCTCAGGCTCATACTCCAAATATAGATGAATTAATGAAGAGAGGAGTAAGTTTTACTAATGCCTATAGCAATAATCCTATTTGCGCTCCCTCAAGAGCTAGTTTTCTTACTGGCCTATATCCCCATACAAGTGGCTATTTTGGATACAAACAGAATCAAGCAGGCAACCAGTTTCGAAATTTTGATAAGTTAAAAAATGCTCAGACAATGATGGAGCATTTTTATGATAATGGCTATAATGTCTACGGTACTGGGAAAGTATTTCACAGTAGAAGTTCAAAGAGAGGGGTTTGGAAAGGTCATGATGATAGGGAACATTTCGGGATCCTTGATACTTTTGGTCCCGTAGCCTGGGATGGTAGCCACAAACGTGGAAACATGGACTATGAAATGGGATTAGCTCATCCTCAAATGCTAAGAGATAAAAATGAAAGCCTAAGTTATAGTAAAAGTTTTGCTTCCCTGGCTAATATACCGGAATACCCCTCAGATCCTGACAAGAATATTCCTGGATATAAAGGGTGGGTCTGTTTTGGAGAACCTTTTAAATATGAAAACGAGCAGAACCGGGATAAAATGCCTGATGAATTAAATGTGGAATATGCCCGTGAGATCTTAAATGCTGAACATGAGCGTCCCTTTTTTTTGACAGTTGGTTTTAACCGCCCTCATACACCTCTTCATGCCCCTGATAAGTATTTCAAAAAATTTTCTTTAGATGAAATTAAAATGCCTAAGATAAAAGAGGATGATTTGTCAGATGTTGCTGGTCCTTTAGGTAAGCCAACCAAACTCTGGAATAATTCGGGTAGAAAACACTATAAATTTTTAACAGAGCATCCCGAGCCTGATATGTTAAAAAAGTGGGTAAGGGCTTATCTTGCTAATGTTGCTTTTATAGATGATCAGATTGGTAAGTTATTAGATACCCTGAGAGATAGTGAACATAATAACAATACAATTGTTATTTTAACCAGTGACCATGGTTACCATCTTGGTGAAAAGGAATGGGTATTTAAGTCTACACCCTGGGAAGAATCGGCCCGGATTCCATTAGTTATAGATACACCTGATTTAGAAAACCGTGGCGCTGAAGTATCACATCCTGTCTCACTGATTGATCTATATCCTACCATGATTGATCTCTGCGATTTACCGGAGAATCCAAATGCAAAAGCTGAAAACCCAGCCTATGAAGGATATCGCAATCAAATTCCTTTGGATGGCTATAGTCTGGCTCCATTTTTATCCAATCCAAATAGAAACGATTGGGAAGGTCCCGATGTCGCTCTTACTTCGGTAGCAAGTGATACTAAACTAGAGCCCGGGGAACCAGGTGATCCTGAGGATCAATTTTATACAGTTAGAAGTGAACGTTATCGCTATATATTATGTCCAAATGGAGAGGAAGAACTCTATGATCATAAAAATGATCCTTATGAATGGAATAATTTGGCTAATGATACTAATTATTCAGGAATAAAACGGAAATTAAATAGAAAGTTAAAATCATTGGTATTCCAGGATTAATTTAATAAATAAAATTTAGGAGTAAATATGAAGGAAAATAACAACAATCGGCTTTTTTTAGTCTTATCTGTTATCATATCACTATTTTTTGTAACAACATGTAGTCAGGAGCAGGGGAAAATTGAGACAGAAAAATTTGTCCAGAATGATTCGACTATTAAACAAGAAGTAAAATATACTTTGAAGAAGAATATCTTGGATACCTGGTTTCCTCGCATTATTGATGAGGAAAATGGAGGTTTTTATACCCAATTTAATTATAAGTGGGAACTAGATTCGGCTTATCCAAAAATGATAGTATCTCAGGCCAGAGATCTTTGGGTAGCATCATTGGCAGCACAAAAATATCCCGATCGATCAAAATTCTCTGAAGCCGCTCATCATGGGTTTAAATTTCTTAAAAACAGGATGTGGGATGAGAAATATGGAGGTTTTTACTTTATTCTACCAACCAGTGAAGAAAAAAAAGAGTCTGTAATAAAACGGGCCTATGGGAATGCTTTTGCTATTCTAGGCTTATCAGGATATTATAGCTTAACTAAAAACGAAGAAGCAAAAGATCTAGCAATAAAAGCCTTTCGCTGGATGGAAGAAAATTTATACGATTCCACTTATGGAGGATATTATGATAAAGCAACTAGAAAAGGAATTTCATATGCTAATAAACGAAGTGACGGCTCAGTTGGTTTACTTGAAGATATTGGGACAGCAAAATATAAAGACTTTAACTCCACTATTAATATATTAACAGCATTTCCATATTTGTACCGAATTTGGAAGGATAAAACCTTAGAAAAGAGGTTGACAGAACTTTTCCATATTGTCAGAGACACAATGACTAATGATAAAGGTTATCTAAACACTTATTTTGAAAAGGATTGGGAGTTGATTTCTTTAAAAGACTCTTCTGATCAATATATTAAAAATAATTATAGTATGGATAATATTTCATTTGGGTCTAATATTGAAACTGCATTTATATTATTAGAGGCCGGAGATGTTTTAGGTCTTAATAATAAAGAAACTCATAAGACGGCAAAATCTTTAGTTGACCATACTTTACAGTATGGCTTTGATGATAATTATGCTGGTATCTATTATACAGGCTACCATTTTAAAGGAGACCCCAAGCCGACAGTCCTTGAAGACAGAAAATCCTGGTGGTGCCAGGCAGAAGGTTTAAGAAGTCTCCTCTTGCATTCTTATTTATATTCTAACAATGATGAATATAAAACAGCTTTTTATAGATTATGGGATTATACTAAAAATTACATAATTGACCAAAAATATGGAGGTTGGTATCATAATGGGATAGATGTCGAGGGATATGATAAAAAACAACAAAAAGCATCTAAGTGGAAAAGTTGTTTCCATACCTTCAGAACTCTTGAGTATATGCTTAGAATGCTAGATTCAGGAGAACCCGTGATAGGCTTGACTTATTAACTGGCTTTACAGGGTTTCCTTTAAAGATGTTTGTATTATTTTAGAGGATTTTCCCATTTTATATGAATTGTGAATTAGTATTTTAGAGCTGCTTAGAATACGCCCAATATAAAGATTGCTAATATTTTTCAATCCCCCGTAGATCACTATTGATTTGATTAAAGCACTGAATATCACTAAAGCAAAATTACACTGTTCATCCACACTTACTCCAGCCACATTCTAGACAGTTTTGGCAGCCTTCCTGGTAGACTAATTTTCCTCCACATTCGGGACAGGGCTCATCTATCTCAGTTCCATCTTCAATGAATCTTTCCAGTACTTTTTTGATATGGAACAATAAAGAAGAAAAATCTGGTTCGCAAGAATCAATTAAGTTAACTATATCTATGATGCAGATATTATGTCTTAAGGCCATACTGATCGTTCTTCCTATTTTGTCTATATTGGATTGACCGGAATAATTTTTGATTTGCTGATTAACCAATTCTACATCAATACCTTTATCGTATAATAATTTTTCCATTTTGGAAATAATCCAATCAGCGACATCAGTTCCTGCATAATTATTAGTTTTGATGAAAAAAGCAAAGGGACGCGATTTATCTCTATCTGCAAAAGCAATTGCAAAGTACCATTTTTTGCCCTGATTATCTTTTCTTTTAATTATTTTAGCCGGCGGTTCTTCAGGTATAGGAACTTCTCTTTTGATGACTTCCCGACCAGATTCTTTGAATAATTTTTCAAGTTCTGTGACTTCTTTTTCTTTTTCTTCTCTTTCTTTTTTGGATAATACTTCTCCTTCTCTACTTCCAGCGCGATAGTATGTGATACCTTTACAACCAGTATTATAAGCATAAAGAAAGGCTTCTTTGGTTTCTTCTACAGTTGTTTTTGCATCAGCATTAATTGTTTTGCTGATGGAAGCATCAATGTATTTTTGTACCTCAGCCTGTACATTAATGTGTTCTTTATAACTTAAATCTGAACTTTCTATGAATAATTCATCCTCCAATGCCAGCTCATTTTTTCGACTGTGTAACCAATGAATTGATTCACGTTTTCCCATTCTATCATTTCTTATGAGTTCATAAGCAAAGTTAGGTTCAATTCCTCCCGATACACCAGCAAGTCTTGAGGTTGTACCTGTTGGAGCTACAGTTAAAAGGCGGGTGTTTCTTAGGCCGTGTGCTTTGATTAATTTTCTGACATTGTCATCTAATTGTTGAATATACCGATTATCAAGCATGTAGTCTTTCCAGACCGGAGCAGGTCCTTTTTTACGGGCTAATTGGGCAGATTTCTCAAAAGCACTGTTCTGAAAGAAACTTAATAAGTTATTAATTTCCTGCAGGGATTCGTCACTACCGTATTTAATGCCTCTTAATATAAAGTAGTCAGCCAGGCCCATGAAACCTAAACCAATTTTTCTGAATTTTTGCTGCTGCTCTTTGGTTTCTTTTTGATAGTAGGGATTAATATCTATTATTTCATCCAGAAATTCGATTCCTTTATGAATAGTATTTTTGAGTTTGTCATATAAAATTTCATTGGTATCATAATCAATAAATTGTGTTAAATTAATAGCCCCTAAATTACAAACACCATCAGGGGGTAAAATTTCTTCACCGCAGGGATTGGAGCCCTGTAATTGTTCATCCTGGTTGGGGATATTTAGTTTATTAGCCCTTTCCAGGAAGATCATTCCCGGTTCTCCATTATCATGAGCGCCATCTGCTATTAAATTGAATATCTCCCTTGCTTTTACAGTGTCATATTTTTGAATGGGATATCCTTTCTTTCGCCATTTCCATATATCTCCGTCCCATAATTCATCATATTTATCCCAGCTAGTATCTGGAAAGACTAAATCCCAGTCCTTATCTTGTTTGACTGCTTCCATAAATCTGTCTGAAGTGAAAACAGATAGATTGGCTGAATTTAAAACATCCTGATTTCTTTTCACCATGATGAAGTCCTTTATATCAGGATGCCAGGGCTCCATTCCGTACATCTGTGCTCCTCTTCTACTACCGCCCTGTTTGACTGTATCAATGGTAGGACATAATGATTTCATGAATGAGACGGGACCGGTAGAATATCCATCCACCTTATCAACGTATGCATTTTGAGGACGTAACACTGACCAGTTGACTCCAAATCCTCCTCCTCTTGCAGAAATTTCAAGAGCACGTGCTTCTAAATCTGAAATTGATTTTCTACTATCTACTCCATAATACTCTTGAATAGGAACATCATCGAAATCTATATTGTCCTCCTTAATCAGATTTTGCGCTTTTAGAGAGTCCAAATTACTGAAATTGTACTTTTTTAAATTTCTATGTTTCAGAAAGTAACAGTTGAAATATGTTTTAGTCGTATCAGTACCTAAGCCTCTTAAAATTCTACCAGCAGGGACAAAACTAAAATCGAGTAACTCATCATGCACATCAGTATCTACAGCATTATCAAGTCTTTGACAAATCTCCTCCCATTTTGATTCATTCTGAGCTGAATATCTATCATTTACTATATCTTGACGTTGTTGGTTCCATTCTGGTTGTAAAATAGACATATTCATTTCCTCTCTGATTTTTATATAAATTCGATAAAAATATAATTCATAAGTTGACAAGATCTATTTCATAATACTTCAAAATCCTAGGTAATATAAGAAATGCTGATACTATTATCAACAATATATTGTGGTGGATAAAAAGCAAACCACAACATGTAGTAAATAGTGAATTTATAGTTTAAAGCATATGGATTTGCAATTCTATTAAAGTTCAAAAAAGGCCAGAAATTTATTTTAGGGGGGCCTAATATAATTGAAAAAATATTATGAATCGAATAACTAAGATTTTAAAGTTAAAAGAGTATTATACAAATTTTTTATGATACTTAAGATTTTTAATATTATAAGTTGCACAGGAGGTAGCAGTTATTCCATGAAAAAAATTAACCACATTGGTATTTTATCGTGGGGCTGACAATGTTATTAATTATTCAAGGCCAGGCCGAAGCATTTAAGTTTTTATCTTTTACTGGCAATGGGGAAGATAACTTGCAACTGGCCTATAGTCATGGTGGATATAATTGGAAACACTGAATAATGGTAAACTCCATAGGCTCCAAAAGTTGGAAAGGATAAGTTAATGAGTTATCCCTGTAGAGTCAAAGGACCTCAAGTTACTTTTCATTTGGTTTGGACTGATATCTGGCAAGAAAAAGGAAGTGGGCATGCCAGTTCAGAAGAGCTTATTCACTGGTCCAAACAAAGGTATATACCCGTACTGGAACATGAGTCTAAAGATCAAAACTACTGGTCCCAGCATTGTTTTGTAATAAAAGATCGTAGAGATTTTTGATTATCTATGCTACAAGAATTCCAGGTCGTTGTCCTGATACAGATAATCCCAGAACTGGTAATGATCATAGACTCTATTATACTTCCACAGAAAAATTTGAGAAGTTTTTCAAAAGCAAAATATTTTATAATGAAGATTTTAATGTTATTGATGGTACTATTGATAAAATTAGTTCTAAATATTATATATTTTCAAAAGATGCAGGAAATAATCCCTTAATAGCCCAATAAAAAATACGTTATCCTGTCAGTGAGAAAGCCTTTGGCTTCTATAGTGAAGATTCCGAGCGATATCCGGTGATTATTGGACTGGGGGCTGAAATTAAAGTTGACACTGGTTGGTAGTTTATTTTGATAAATATAGAAAGGGAAAAATGAGATCAGTAAAATCTAGTGATTTAAAAAAAACTGACAGGATATTTCCAGTCAACTACAATTTACTGGAGGAATACACCTGAAAAAATCATTACCATTTACCTTGGGTCACTTAGGTCGCTTAGGACTCCCAGGGAGACTCCTTGGGAGGTCACATAGGACCCTAGGGGGATCCTTCGGAAAAACTGAGTTTTTATAGAAAAGGGTAATTAAAATAATATAAAATATATTCTTAACCTACCGTTTTAAAATGGTTATGAATAATCCAGGTACACAAGATGGGACTGTTTTTGGAGTTTCATCCAGAGTCCTAAAGGATATAAAAAAATTAAAACAATAATAAGTTTAAAAATAAGGGGAATAATAAACAGTGACCCCATGAAAAAAGGACTCTATACTGTTATCATGAGCGCTTAATCGAAGTCAACAGAGCTCTCCGATGAGAAAATCTCCAGGGGGGAGAGAGGAAGAATAATTATTGTATTGTTAAATAGAAAAACTGATATCTTTATATTGTTAGGAATGATTCAAAAATTATTCTTGCCCGGCAGAAAGAATATCCTTGAAAATAAGAGATATGGCTCCCATACTAACTGAATATATACCAAATTTAGAAGGTGTTATATTTGGAAATTCAACTCCTCTAGGAAACAATTTACTAAAATTATCTTTTACTTCAGGTAATATATAATTATTTACAATATAATCGGTGCTAGAAATATCTCCGCCTAATATGATTGACTGAGGATTCAAAAATCCAATTAAGTTTACAATCTGTTCTGCAATTACATCACTGAATTCCCTGACTATAACTGAGGCTACAGGATCTTCTTGTTTTGCTCTCTTTATAATTTCTGAAAAGGGAACTTCTTTATGTTTATTGAATCTGTCCCAGAAGTGTGTGCTAATTTTATCTTCTTTTTTTATTCTTGAAATAATATCAATTATATTTGGTAATCTAGTCAAAAGTTCTCCAGCAGTACCACTATGTCCATCATATAATTGATTATTAATTATTATTCCAGAACCAAGATCCTTTGTGATCTCATTTATTGTTAAAAATACAAGGTTGGTTTGTTTCTCTGAACTTTTGAACCATATTTCTCCTAAAGCTCCAGCATTAGCGTCATTTGATATATAAAATGGAAAATCAAAATTTTCTTTTATCTTTTTTCTCAATGGTATTTGATCAATATTTAATTCTCTTGAGTAAGGAATGTAACCTTTTTCACTAACTACTAAACCCGGTAAGGCCACTCCGATACCTAATATATCATTTCTAAGATATTCGAATTCATTCAGTATATTTTCAATATAAGAGTTAATTTTTTGGGTTATTTTTCTGCCTTTTATAAGATGTTTATATTT
>Ga0209948_1000133_pt1 | contig 21550 bp, 20 predicted proteins | sample SalPonR2_C_D2_MG_FD_185709 | JGI IMG/M metagenome (GOLD analysis project Ga0209948, IMG submission 185709) | Salt pond soil microbial communities from South San Francisco under conditions of wetland restoration - Salt Pond MetaG R2_C_D2_MG... ... | reverse complement strand
GGGCAGGGTGATATCCTTGGTATGCACTGAGTATCTCTCGACGAGTTGCGTTGCTCTTTTTTTTATCACTTCGTTTTTCAAAAGCATAAAACCGGAATAGGGGGATGAGAAAACGGTATCCGCGACAATATTTTCGTAGAGCCCGGCACCCAGTGCTGAGCCATGAAAGAGTCGATCCTCGGGAATGTAATTCATTCCCCGTTCTCTCAACTGTTTAGTTGAAAGGTGCCTGATGTTACGACCCAGATAGTTTATCTCCCCTGAGTAGTTCTTTTGAGTACCGAAGGTTGCTTCAAGTAACTGCAGTTGACCGTTTCCGGCAAGCGCTGCAATACCGGTTATCTCATGTGAATTGATGATTAGATCAATGTTCCTTAGGATGTGATACCCCCTCTTTTTCATGGAAAGGCTTTCGATTTTCAGAACTTGTTCTTGATGCGTTATCGGTGTTTGGGGTTTTGAATATGAGGGAATACCGGACCCCATCATATGCAGTGAGAGCTGCCGGTGATTAAAGGTTTTCTTTGTGGTAAAATAGGCGTTCCTGCCGTTTTTCAATACCGTTATGTCATCACATATTGCTGTGGCCTCGTTGAGTTTATGCGTGATAAAGATGATTCCAATACCCTTTTCTTTCAGGTAATGGAGGCTTTCAAAGAGTTTTATTCTTTCAAATTCGCTTAAGACCGCTGTCGGTTCATCGAGTATGAGAATTTTAACTTGTTTGTAGAGCATTCTGATGATTTCCACCAGTTGTTTTTGCCCAACGGATAAACTCCCTGTTCTTCTGTTAATGGGGATGTTCAGCTTGAAATTGTCGAGCAGTCTTTTGACTCTGGCGATTTCTGCCCTTTTTCTGAAAGGGGCGAGCGGTTTCGTCTCATTTCCAAGGACGATATTTTCATAGACGGTGAGTTCATCGATGAGCCTGAAATGCTGATAAACCATACCAATGCCTTTATCCAGTGCCTCTCGCGGGGTATTGAAAACCGCTTCTTTCCCGTTTATCATAACAGCTCCCGAATCCTTGTGATGAACACCGCAGAGGATCTTCATCAGGGTGCTCTTGCCGGCGGCATTTTCACCGAGCAGGCCGTGAATCAATCCCGGGCTGATACAAAGATTAACCCCTTTTAACGCACGGGCACTATTGACTGTAAAGGTCTTTTTGATGTCTTTCATTTCTATTTCAAGCATCCGGTCCCTCAGATCTTTACAAGATTTTGATTGTCCCGTTTTTGATTTGTTCGAATATCTCACGCATTCTTTCCTGAATCGCAGAGGGAACATTTTGTTTGTAATTCGGATCGTCAAAGGTGAAGCCGATGGCTTCTTCTGTTACGCCCCAGCGTTCTGCCTTTCCATATTCCAGCGTCCCGTTGCTCGCTTTCAGCAGGACTTGCTTAATCGTCATGTCGGCATTTTTAAGTGTGCAGGCGAGGATTGTGTCAGGTGCAAATGAGATGATGTTGGAATCGACTCCGATACAGTATTTTCCCTGTTTTTTGGCCTCGTTGATGACACCGACGGAGGTTCCGCCTGCTATACTGTAGATGACATCAACCCCCTGGGAAAAGAGTGCCGCTGCAATGTCCCGCCCCTTTGTGGGATCAGACCAGCTGCCGGCCACTGTGAACAAGACCTCTGTTTCGGGATCAATATCTCTCGCGGCCTTTTCATAAGCGGGTTTCATTCGATCCGTCATGGCCGGATAAATATCACCGGCAACTAATGCAATCTTTTTCGCATCATTGGCATGCGCCAGCTCCCCCCGGGTAATCAAAGCACCAAAGGCTCCCGCCAGATAGGCCATTTGTTCATCATGAAATCCGAGGGAGAAGACGTTCTCCCGTTTCCCGGCGATACCGTCGATGAGGATGAATTTTTGATTCGGGAACATATCGGCCGCTTTTTCTACACTCTCGGGCATCCCCTCTGTGAAAGTCACGACCACATCGTATTGTCCGGTTGCTGCCAGACTGATCAGAGTGGGTTCCCATTTGGCCGGGTTGTAACCGCCTTCGACAATCTTAAGATTGAAATCACCCTCTTCGGCCGCTTCTTTGGCCCCTTTTGCCATCATTTCATAGATCGGGTTTCCGCCGATCTCCCCGGTTATCATCAATGCACAGTTGAACGAGAACAGACTGGCGATCGGTATTACTAAGAACAACAATAATAAAAGCCGCTTCACTTACATCCTCTCCCTTTTTATGAATTTTGGTATCATTGTTGATGTCTTGCCATAATTATATCATTAAATTTCTCCCGCCCCGATTTGAAATTATTCTTTCTATATGCTATAATTTAGAAACTCAAGTTTTAATTCAACGCTTTTATCTTATACCCGGAGGAGAAGACATGGTTAAAGAATTGTTGGTAGGGAAATTAGATGAAATGACACCGGTTAATAAAAAGATTGGTGAGTTCTTTCTTGACCATAAAGCCGATATCGGGTTTTTGACAATCGATCAACTCAGTAAAGAGATTGGTGTCAGCAAGGCCTCGCTGGTCAGGTTTTCCAGACTGGTGGGATTTAGAGGGTTTAACGATTTTAAAAAGGCCGTCCAGAAGGATATCAAGAAAGAATTAAGCCCGTATGAGAAGATAGAAGTGACACAGCTCGACCAGAAGACCAAGGAAAGACAGATGAATGAACTGAGGAAAAACGAGTTAAAGAACATCAACACCACCCTTGATCAGGTAACGGAAAGAGAACTGTTCGGATGTGCGAAGATGATCACAGATGCGAACCGGGTCTTCATAGCCGGCTTCGGACTGAGTTCCTATCTCTCGCATATCTTTAGATATCTCATCATGGGCGTCATACAAAAGCCGGTCTTTGTTATCACAGGTTCAATATCCGAATTTGCACCGACGCTTAAATTAATGGAAGAGGGAGATGCCATGGTTTTACTCACATTTCCCGAGTATTCAAAAGAGACCAGTTATGTCGCCGAATGCGCCCATGAAACCGGATTACCGGTCTGTTTGATAACAGATTCGCTCACCTGCCCGGTGGGCAAATTTGCGTCTATCATTCTGCTCTGTGAAACAGGCTCACTGCTGAGATTAAATTCATACACTTCGCCAATGGCCCTGATGCATATCATCACCAACATGCTCTCTCTGGATAAAAAAGAAACAGCCAAGGAAAATGTCAAACGCGTCAGTGAAATAGAGAAAAGGGGCTATCAGGCACTAAAAACATAGAACCAACCCCTAACGGGGAATTTTAACGGAGGTGTTTTTATGAGAAAGTTGAACGTTGCTGTTGTTCTGATCTTAGTCTTCACAATGTTGTTCGGAATGAGTTCTTTCGCCCGGTTAAACACGCCGGACGATGCATTGGTTATCGGTGCAAGCACGGAAATCTTTATCTCGCTGGATCCAGCGATCTGTTATGAAGTGCTGCCGGCAAGAGTTGTCAATGCATTATACGCCATGCTTGTTCAATGGGAAAATGTGGATGAAGCATTGGAGATCAAACCGGATCTTGCCAAGAGTTGGGATATTTCTGAAGACGGAAAGACTTTTACTTTCCATCTCAGAGATGCCAAATTCGCAAACGGCGATCCTGTAACAGCGGAAGATGTTGTCTGGAGTTATAAGCGTTATCTGCAACTCGGCAGCCCTTCTGTATGGCTTCTTGAAAGTGTCGGAATCAACCAGGATAACATGGATGAGGCCATCAAGCTGATCGACGGAAAGACCATGTCGCTCACATTCGACAAGCCTTATGCCGAAAACATCGTTCTCGGTATCCTCACCAACAGCTGGGGCGGCGTTGTGAACAAAGATGTAGCGCTTGAGCACGAGGTAGACGGAGATATGGGGCAAGGCTGGCTCACCGATCACAGTGCAGGTGCCGGACGGTATGTTCTTGACAAATGGGAAAGAAACACATTGATCACGATGAGCCGAAACGAGAACTACTACGGCGAAACACCCAACCTCAAGAGGATTATGTTCAGAGATGTTCCCGAATCCTCAACACAGAGATTGCTTCTTGAAAAAGGCGATATCGATGTTGCTTGGGATCTTGCACCTCAACAGGTTGATGAGATGAGAGGTACAGAGAATATCGATATCATAGAGATACCCGCCCATTCTAATGAGTATCTTGCCATGAACGCTTCATGGGGCCCGCTTCAGGATCCCAAGGTAAGGCTTGCTATCAAATACGCCATCGACTACGACGAGATCATCGAGGATATCAACGCCGGATTTGCCTTGAAGGTACAGGGTTTTGTGCCTAAGGGATACTTCGGTTATGTTGACCAGAATCCTTTCGAACAGGATCTTGCAAAGGCCAAAGAGCTTCTCGCAGAGGCCGGTTACCCGGACGGTTTCGAAGTTGAGGTCATGACCAACCAGAGAGAGACGAGAAAGGCAGAGGCCGCCAAGGTTCAGGCAGACCTCGCAAAGATTGGTATCGATGCTGAAGTTGTTATCATGCAGGCGTCACAGATGTACGGTAAGTACAGAGAACAAGGCCATCAGATGGTTGTTGCCGGCTGGGGTAATGACTACGCCGATGCCGACAACCTTGCAATGGCAATGGCAAGTTACGAAGCCGGTCAGCTGGCATGGAGATGTGCCTGGTACGATGACTATGCGGCGATGCTTGCAGAAAAGGGACGTTTCGAACCGAATCCTGCCAAACGTGAACAGATCTACGAGGACCTGACAGAATACTGGTTCCTCAATGGACCTTTCGCCATGTTCTACCAGTCGGTTGAATTCTGGGGCGTCCGATCAGAGCTCAAGAATGCATATGATTCATTCTTCGGTTATTCCATGAGAACGAATTTCGGTGGATTTGCCAAATAGTACTGATTGCTGAAAAAATACTCAATCTCCCCGTGTTTCCTGCGGGGAGATTTTAAAATCGGGGTGCCTAAATGAATATTTGGAGTTATATCATCAAAAGACTTTTTTTAATGGTCATTGTTTTATTCGGGGTTGCCTGTATCGTTTTCTTCATCGCGCATGTCATTCCGGCCGACCCTGTTACAGCCTTGTTGGGCGGGAATGCGCCTGATGAGGTCATCGAGAGGATGGAAGAGAAGCTGGGGTATAACCGGCCGTTAATCGTTCAGTTTGGAGACTTTATGAGCGGGGCCGTTGTGGGTGACTTTGGTGAGTCCCTGCGTACAAACAACCCGGTTATTGAGGATATCAACACCTATTTTCCCGCAACGCTCGAGTTAACCATCTTTGCCATGCTCATCGCCATCACGTTGGGACTGATACTGGGGATTCTATCGGCAGTACATCGAAATAAGTGGATTGATCACTTTTCCAGGATATTCTCGATTATCGGGGTGAGTATGCCGGTTTTCTGGACGGGGCTGCTTTTGCTGCTGCTTTTCTATTATAAACTGGACTGGCTGCCCGGAGCGGGTAGACTTGGATTCTTCACAACACCGCCCGAACAGATCACGGGGATGTATCTCGTTGATTCGCTTATCACCGGAAACTGGTCTGCTTTCAAAGAGGCATTGCTTCACCTTCTACTACCGGCGTTCTGTCTGGGCTATCTCGCTACTGCTTCCATTGCGCGTACGACAAGGTCGAGTATGCTGGATGTCATGAAACAGGAATTTATCACCACGGCAAAGGCCAAGGGGCTGAGCAAGCGGGTTGTGATTAACCGCCATGCCTTAAAAAATTCGCTTATTCCAACCGTCACCATTATCGGGCTGACATTTGGAAGTCTGCTTGAAGGAGCCGTTTTAACGGAGACAGTCTTTTCGATACCCGGACTGGGACGGTATATCACCGCCGGATTACTTGCCCTTGATTACAACTCCGTCATGGGCGGTACGTTGTATATCGCATTTGTTTATTCGCTTGCAAATCTTATTGTCGACATACTTTACGCATTTTTAGATCCAAGGATGAGGACGTGATTTGATGGCTAAAAAAACCGCAAAAGCCGGTTGGCTTGAATTGATGAAGCCGTATTTTGAGGATATGAAGCATACATTGTATCTGTGGAGAAGAAATCCACTTGCAATCATCGGAACCGTTATAATAGCGACTTTTGTCTTTGTTGCAATCTTTGCCCCGCTGTTGACCCCCTATAATCCGAACGCGCAGGAGCTTGAGATTAAACTTCAAGCGCCCAGCTGGGAGCATCCGTTTGGCACTGATCAATTCGGAAGGGATATCCTGGCAAGGATATTGTACGGTTCAAGAATCGCCATGCAGATTATCATCATTGTCACACTGATCAGTGGTTTGTTGGGGGTGTCTGTCGGTATTATCGCCGGCTATTTTGGAGGAGCACTCGACGATATATTAATGCGGGTAACGGATATGTTCCTCGCCTTTCCAAGGCTGGTCCTTGCGATGGCCTTTGCAGCCATGCTCGGGCCGAATCTCGCCAATATGATCATCGCCATATCGCTTGTAAACTGGACCCCTTATGCCCGAATCGCCAGAGCGGAAGCGCTCAGAGAAAAGGGTAAGCCATATGTAGAGAGTATCAAGTCCATGGGGGCCAGCAATTTCCGGATCCTCTTCTCGCATATCCTGCCCATGAGTATTTCACCTGTGCTGGTCCAGATAACACTGAGAATGGGAACCATCATCATCACTGCCGCCAGTCTCGGATTTCTGGGACTCGGAGCACAGCCGCCCAGTCCGGAATGGGGTGTCATGGTCAGTGATGGCAGAACCTTTCTGATTGACCAGTGGTGGATTTCCACGTTCCCGGGTATCGCTATTGCTTTAATCGTTCTTGGTTTTAACCTTTTGGGTGATGGTATCAGAGACATGCTCGACCCGAGGTTAAGGAGGTAATCGTATGGAGATGAGAGGAAATCTATTAGATGTCAGTAATCTTAATGTTGTTTTTTACACGTACAGAGGAGTCATTCAGGCGCTTAACGGGGTCGAATTCTGGATGAACAAGGGTGAAAGGCTTGGAGTGGTCGGAGAGACAGGCTGTGGAAAATCGGTTACATCACGGTCCGTTATGAGACTGATCGAAGACCCGGGCAAAATATTAAGCGGCAACATCTACTTTGAGGGAAAGGACCTGATGAAACTCAGAGAATCGGAGATGAGAAAGTTAAGGGGAAACGAGATCTCGATGATCTTTCAGGAACCGAACTCTTCTTTGAACCCGGTGATGAATGTCGGATTTCAGATTGCAGAGGTTCTGGGAAAGAAGAACAAGAGTATGATTAAAAAGCAGTATCCCGCCGCTGCGGAGATGCTGGATTTTGTGGGCATGGATTCAGATCGGGTCATGGGGATGTTCCCGCACGAGCTGAGCGGGGGAATGGCACAGCGCGTTATGATCGCGATGGGACTGGCTCCCAAACCGAAGTTGTTGATCGCCGACGAACCGACATCCGCCCTTGATGTCACCATACAGGCGCAGATACTTGAGCTCCTCGATGGACTGGTGAGCGAGCTCGGTAATGCGGTCATGATGGTATCCCATGATATGGGGGTTATCGCTGAATTCTGTGATAAAGTCCTTGTCATGTATGCGGGGAACTCAGCTGAATACGCGTCAACGGAAAAACTCTTCAGCAATCCAATGCATCCCTATACAAAGGGGCTTCTGAAAGCCGTGCCGAGAATCGGCCGGACGGATGAACTCCAGGCCATCAAGGGAACTGTTCCCGACCTGGTCGATCCGCCTCCCGGATGTCGTTTCCACAAGAGATGTCAACATACCATGGATATCTGCAAGAAGGAAAGACCGCCATTCGTGGAAGTTGAAGACGAACACCATGTTGCCTGCCATCTATTCGCTGAAAAAGGCGGTGAAAAATAATGCCGGAGAACAATATCCTTGAAGTTAAAAATTTGGAAAAGCACTTTATCTTGAAGAAGAATGTCTTTTCGAGAAAGAAGATCGTCAGGGCTGTGGATGATATCTCTTTCAACGTCCCCAAAGGGAGTACCTTCGCCGTTGTCGGCGAATCCGGTTCGGGCAAGACCACCCTCGGCAGAACGCTGTTAAAGCTGATCGAGCCGACGGGGGGCAAGGTGCTGTTGAATGATGTGGATATCTTTGCCCTGAGCAACAAGGATTTCATGGAATACAGAAGAAGGATGCAGATCGTCTTCCAGGATCCGTTTAATTCCCTGCATCCCAAGAAACTGGTCAAGAGTATCATCGGGGAAGGCATGAAGATCCACTTCAAAGGCATCCGTGAAGAGGAGATCAGGGAGAAGATCGGAAAAGTCCTCAACGAGGTGGGGCTCAGGGACGAGCACATGTTCCGTTATCCCCATGAGTTTTCAGGCGGACAACGGCAGCGGATCGCCTTTGCGCGGTCAATCGTGCTTGAACCGGAGTTCATCGTGCTGGACGAACCGACATCGGCACTTGATGTCTCCGTACAGGCGATGGTGCTGAAGATGCTCAGAGATATCAGACAGCGTGAGAATCTGACCTATCTCTTTATCACACATGATCTGTCTGTGGTCGATTATATTGCGGACTACGTTGCCGTTATGTACCTTGGAGAGATCGTTGACATGGCCAAAAAGGAAGAGATCTTTACGAATCCCGCCCATCCGTATACCGAACTGCTGATGAATTCAAATCCTATACCGGATCCCTTCCTGAAGCGGGAAAAGATCATCGCCAAGGGAGAAATCCCCAGTCCGATTAATCCGCCCTCTGGTTGCCGGTTTCACACCAGATGCCGATTCGCTCAGGAGAAGTGTAAACAGGTTGTTCCGGAGACACGGGAAATCACGCCGGGACATGTTATAAAATGTCATTTCCCATTGAATCAGTAATGTTAAAGATCAAACCGGCACGTCCCCCTGTAAGTTCGGGATGTGCCGGAATTTTTTGAAAGACAAAAAACGGGGGAGGAATACAAAATGAAATTTCTCGCTTTAACGATTCCCGAAGAGATAAAAATTCTGGAGATAGAAGGAGATTTTAAGGGAGCGAAGAAACGCTGCGGACAATTCCTGGAAAAGAAGCCGCCTGAGATGCTGAGAAAACGACTTGAATACGAGATCTATAGAATAGACCGTATGCGGGCCAATTACCCTTTCTCGGAAAAAGAAGCGCTCGGGAGATTAAAGGATGACATTGAGGGCTTTTCAGAAGATGACTTTAAATCACTGGTTGAAAATCACGAACTTGATTTTATAAAATACGAAGGAAAGCGGATCTTCGAAAGACGATTTGTTGACAATCTATGTTTTTCAAATCCCGCTTATCAAAAAAAGCGCGACGAGACCAAAAAAAAGAGAGAGGAATCTGAGCGTTTGCTGCATAAAAGGTTGGACGAACTTCTAAGAGGGGAGTCGCCAAAGGCCTATCGTGTTCGGGGTAGAATAACAAAAAGGCTTAAGGGCCAAAAAATCCCCGGTGAAGAGCTGCGTTGCTGGCTTCCGCTCCCGAAATCCGATATTCAGCAGAGAGTCTCCTCCGGTCTGAAGACAGATGATGATCATTTCAGCGTTTCAAGGAGCTGCCACCCTCAGCGAACGGTCTTTTCGACAAAGAAGAATCATCGTGATGCCGAATTTATGGCAGAGTTCGAATACCGGATAACCGAGATCGTCTCCAATGTCAACCCCGACAGCATCAGGCCTTTAAAGGTGAACATGAATGCCTATCTGAAGGAGGAGCTGCCACACATTGTCTTCACACCTTATCTCAAGAATCTGACAGAAGAAGTCGCGGGCGATGAAAAGAATCCCTATCTGGCGGCCAAAAGGATATATGACTGGATTACACTCAACGTGAAATACTCCTATATGAAAGAGTACAAATTCTATGAGAATCTCACAATGTACGCTGCCTTAAACCTTCACGGGGATTGCGGTGTGCAAGCCCTGCTCTTTATCACCATGTGCCGGATTGCCAAGATTCCGGCGAGATGGCAATCGGGCTGGTATGCCAATCCTGTCTTCCCCGGCAATCATGACTGGGCCTTTTTTTATGTGGAGCCCTATGGCTGGCTTCCTGTGGACTGTTCATTTGGCGGTGCACGACGTGACATACCGGAATACAGGGAGTTTTATTTCGGCAATCTTGATGCGTACAGACTGGTAACGGCTTCTTCTTTCATGGCGGCTTTGTCACCGGACAAACGCTTTATCCGGAATGATCCGTACGATAATCAGACCGGGGAGATGGAAACAGAGCTCGAACCTGTGGAATCGGAACACAGCGAAGTTATTAAAGAGATTATTGCATTTGATGAAATAACAGATGAGACTGAAAAGGGGGAATCACAATGAGCGTTATTAAGGATATTGAATTTGTCAAAGAGGAATACGACTACGAGGTACCGTTTCATATCACCGGTCATGTTTCCACCAGCACAAAACTCATAACCATCCGGCTGCATCTCGATGACGGTATCGTCGGTCTCGGCCAGGCATCCCGGTCGTTCCGTGTCAACGGAGAGGTTTATGATGCCCTATGGCAGTACAGGGAGGCACTACTCGAGCTCATTAAAGGGATGGATGTCAGAAATTATAAAAGGATCTTCGATGAAATCGATAAGTTCTCGAGGACTGCTCCCAGCTTGAAGGCCGGTGTGCAGTTTTCTGTCCTCGATGCCCTCAGCCAGCTGATACAGATGCCGGTCTTTGAGATCCTCGGCGGCAGGAAAGATTTTGTTGAAAGTGATATGACAATCGGTATCGCGAGTCTTGAGAAAACGGTTGAGAGAGCCAAAGATGCCCGCGAAAAGGGGTTCAGTGTATTAAAACTAAAGATAGGTGAAGATCTCAAGAGTGATATCGATAGAGTACTTGCTGTATCGGAAGCCACGAAGGGAGCCAAATACATTGTTGACGCCAATCTGGGGTATTCACCCAAAGAAGCCATTCAGTTCTCCGATGCGATGTATAAGAACGGGGTCGATATTGCAATCCTCGAGCAACCGGTCAATGTGCATGACTTTGATGGATTGAGACTGGTGCGCTACAACAGTCAATACCCCGTTGGCGCGGACGAAACGATCAAGACAAAATATGATGCCCTTAGAATTGTCAAGGAAGATTGTGCTGATTTTATCAACATCAAGCTGATGAAATCCGGGATTTCCGATGCTTTGGCCATTGTGGAGATCGTGCAGACCGCAGACCTGAAGCTTATGATCGGTTGTATGGGAGAAGGCGGGATCGGCATCGCACAGAGCGTTCACTTTGCAACGGGGACAGGGGCATTCACCTATCACGATCTGGATTCATGCTTCCTTCTCAAGAACCCGGATTACATAAGGTTCAGAGCTGAAAAGAACAAACTCTATCCGACCCTTTAGAGCTGATCGGCATGGTTGCAGTCCTGAATGGAGAACTCGTTGAAAAGGATTTGAAACATCTAAGGATTGAGAACAGAGGAACGACATTTGCCGACGGACTTTTTGAAGTGGTCCGGATCCTTGAAGGACAGCCTGTTTTCCTGAAAGACCATTATAACAGGATGAAGGAGAGCGCGGCGTTCTTTTCCATCCCCTTTCATTATACAGAGAAAGAAGTCTACTCATATGCCGATTCACTCATCAGCAGGAACCGCCTGCCGGACGGGGAGTTCTATATTGAACTGACAAGAGGGCCGGATGAATATCGGGATCATACGTACCCTGAGCATCCCGAGCCGACCTTTTTTATCTTGAGTCTGCCGTTGAGAAAGATCAACAGAGAGAACTGGCAAAAAGGTGTCAAGCTTTCTATCTATCCCGATCTGCGTCATCAGCTCTGTGAACACAAGACCATCAATCTACTGCCGAATGTCATGGCAAAGAATTTTGCCTATTCCACAGGTGCCTATGATGCAATGATGTTTCGTAAAGATGAACGTGGCAGGAAATACATCACGGAGGGCGGCAGCTCAACCTATTTTCTGATCAAAGACAACCGTGTGGTGACCCCTGAGGTGGACAATATCCTTCCCGGAATCACCCGGAAAAAGGTTATCAACCTGTGCAGGCGTATGGAGATATCCGTTGAGGAGAGAAGGGTCTTTCTTGATGAGATAGACGACGCCGATGAGGCATTCCTGGCCAGCACCGTCTCACAGGTCATGCCGGTCAGAAAGATTAAGGACAAAGATTTTCCTGTCATCGGTGAAACCACAAAACAACTGATGAAAAGATTTACAGAAATGATCAATGAGGAGATAGACTCAATGAAGAAAAGAGATGAGGGTTATGACAGGGTTTAAATTATTCAGAAATATGGAACTTTATGATCCTGAGCTTTTGGGGATCCGTGATATCCTCGTTTATGATGACAAGATCATCAAAATCGAAAAGGATATCAACTTCAATCTGGCTAAATACGAGGCGTACGATTGTTCCGGCTTGTTATGTGTGCCCGGTTTTGTGGACGGACATGTTCATATCATAGGTGGCGGTGGCGAGGGGGGCTTCTTCACAAGAACCACCCCCGGAGAACCGGAGGCCTTCTTTAAGGTGGGAACGACCACGGTTATCGGCCTGCTTGGCACGGATGCCGTTACAAGAACACATTCCGAGCTGCTGGGACAGGCGCGAAAATTTACCCATTCCAATCTCAACACTTATATCATGACAGGGTCCTATTCGTATCCGCCGATGAGCCTGACCGGTTCCATTAAAACCGATATTGTCTTTATACCTGAATTTATCGGGGTCGGGGAAGTTGCCATAGCCGATCACAGAAGCTCAGGAATCTCTCCTGTAGAGCTTAGACGACTGGGCCTTGATTCGCGAGTTTCGGGCATGCTGGCCGGGAAGGCGGGGAAGATCATCGTCCATCTCGGGGGTTCCGACTGCCGGCTCGAGGTCTTAAAAAAGAGTGTGGAAAGAGATGATGTACCGGCCTCCCAATTCCTGCCAACCCACATTAACCGGACAGAAGAATTACTGGAAGACGGCATACTCTGGATCAACGATTACAACGGCTACATCGATTTTACCGCCGGGGACGAAACGGCGGAGATCCTCTCTTCAATCGTTAATTCGGAAACCCCTCTTGAACGGATACTGATATCAACGGATGCATGGGGCAGTAAACCGGTCTTTGACAACGGTCAGCTTGTATCAATTGAAAGGGCGGGCGAGGATCCGCTTTTAAAGACATTCAGAAAGCTGGTTCTGGATCACAGTCTACCGGTTCAGCAGGCTTTGAAACCCTTCACATCCAACGTCTCGGATTATTTTGGGTTGAAAAACGGTACCGGTCATATACGCGAGGGTGAAAAGGCCTCTTTTGTGTTGTTTACCAGTGATTTTAACATCAAAAAAACCGTGTCAAACGGGAGGATTGTCTGGAAAAAATGAGTCTATGGTAAAATAGTAAGAACAAGCCATTCAATATCGGAGGTGTTATGCTTGTATGGACAGGCTCCCGGACGGGTTAATATAATCGGTGAACACGTTGACTACAACGACGGTTTTATCATGCCCTTTGCCATTGACAAAACGACAAAAGTTCATATTCGTGAATCCCGTGGTGAAAAATACATCATCTCTTCCAGCGGTTTCGAAGAAAAGGCCTTTCAACCTGTTGAAATCAAAAAAAGCGGAGACTGGACGGACTATGTAAAGGGTGCCATCTTCTTTCTGACTCGGGAGTTCAACATGAATATCCCGCCCGTTGAACTCCACATAGAATCAACTGTTCCCCTTGGAGCCGGTTTGTCGAGCAGCGCCGCTATTGAAGTGGCCACGCTGATGGCGATAAACGGGTATATGGGGTTGGAGATGGAAGAGGAAAGGATTTATCGCCTGGCGCAGCAGATTGAGAACGATTTTGTCGGTGTGAAATGCGGCATAATGGACCAGTTTATCTCCGTTATGGGGAAAGCGGGGAAGGCGGTCTTTCTGGATACGATGACCATGGAACATCAATATGTTGATCTGAAACTCGAGAGTTCCGGTTTCTTTATCATCGATTCAAATGTCAAGCATGCGCTTGGAGATGGCGAATACAACAAAAGAAGAGAAGAGTGTGAGAGTGCCCTGAAAAAACTTAACAAAAGCAGTTTCAGGGAAATCAGCATTGATGAGCTCGAAGAGAATAAAAAGCACTTGACGCCTGAGGAATACAAACGCTCACTGCACGTCCTGACAGAGAACGAGCGGGTACTGGCATGCCGACAGGCCCTTGAAAAAGGCTGGGAAAGCAAAGCCGGCGAGATACTCCTGCAATCACACGAGAGCCTCCGGGACCATTACGAGGTAAGTTGCGGGGAGATTGACTATCTTGTTGAGGCGTTCATTAAGATGGAAAAGGTAAACGGCGCCCGGATCATGGGTGGGGGATTTGGCGGCAGTCTGATTGTGCTGGCCGATAAGACTCTCTGCCGGGAGGATCTGGAAGGGGTGGCTGCTGAATACAAAGAGAGATACAAGGTTGATTTTGAACTCTACAGTGTAACGCCTTCAGAGGGTGCTGTATTCGTTGAATGATACAAAAAAAAGTGATGCTGTTTTAAAAGGAATTCAAAATGATATAATAGAACAGGTCGGTGAATCGGCTTTTAATATCGGATTCTCAGGCGGTCTTGATTCAACCGCTCTCGCTGCAATCTCTGCAGACGTATTGAAGAGAGATAAAGTGACGCTTGTTCATGTGATATACGGGCCTTATACATATTCTAAAACGTTGGAAAACGTGTTAACCCTGTCTGAGAAGTTGAGATTAAGTTTAAGGATCATCAACATGCGTCAGGTTCAGGAAAAGGTCCTGAAAAATGGACCCGCCTGCAATCGGTGCACCAGAAAGGTCAAGATTGCCGGGGTTCGTAAAACGATAAAAGACAAAAACACACTGGTTGGAACCGGCGCTAATCTCTCCGACAGCTGGGGGGATTACGGGATGAAGATGCTCAATGGTATCTATGCGCCCTTTCTCGATATTGGAAAGGATGAGATAAGAAGGTTTCTCACCCATTACTCGATCAAAGAGGAAGAGGTTAAGATCGGAGAATCCAAATTCAGAGAGGGGTGTAAAGCCAAGCATCTGTTAAAGCTGATGGCTGTCCCCCGGTATCATGGGCACAGTGTCTGTCTATCCAATGAGATTCTACTCGATATCCTCTCCCAAACCGGAATAAAACCGGACATTGCCAATGTCAAGATCGTGGGTCCTTTGAAAAAGAACATTGCTCTGATCAACATAAGCCCGTTACCACAGGCCGGGATAACGGATGAGATAGTTTTAAGGTTAAAGAAAATCGAGACGGTTGATGAGGTGATACTCGTTGATGCACCTCTCGAACTGAAGGTCAAGGCGAATCCGTCGATATTCAGAAGTGCCACTGCAAGAGCAAGGCTTGAGGCGGGGCCTCTCGGAAGGGATTTTGCTGACAAAACCAGCATACACTGGGAAGAGAGTCCGAACAACAAACTCCATACATTTCATGTTGTTGATTGTAGAAAAAAACAGGAGGCATAGTATGACGATAAAATACAGAGGAAAATCACCCGTTATCCACAAGGGGGCGTTTGTTGCCCCAAACGCCGTGATTATCGGAGACGTTCTCATAGAAGAAAATGCAAGTGTCTGGTATGGGGCGGTCCTCAGAGGGGATATGGCACCGATCCGGGTGGGGGCATCAAGTAATATCCAGGATAATGCAACCGTACACACCGACACCGGCAAGCCGTCCATCATCGGGGAGAACGTGACAGTCGGCCATAACGCCGTTATACATGGCTGTACGATCGATGATTGCTCGTTGATCGGGATTGGTGCAATCGTCCTGAACAGCGCCCGGGTGAAAAGCGGGGCTGTTGTCGCTGCCGGATCACTTGTCAAAGAAGGGGTCGAAGTGCCGGCCAACAAACTGGTGGCCGGAGTGCCGGCTGAAGTGAAAAAAGAACTGGATGGTTCCATCGATCAGCTCAAAGAGCATGCCGGTCATTATGTGAAACTGGCCGGAGAACATCAAGAAGAGGTGGAGTAAACAAATGTGGTTTGACAATATCCCTGGAAACACAACGGTCGTGTCGGAGGAATGTGAACCGAAGTTTTTTAAAGGTTCGAAGACCTCAATCTTACTTATTCATGGATACACCGGCTCACCTCATGACATGCTCTATCTTGGTAAAAGACTTCACAACGCCGGATTCTCAGTCTACACTCCCAGGCTTCCCGGACACGGGACGAACAGTGTTGATTTTTTAAACAGTAATTACAAACAATGGCTCAGAACGGTGACAGATGCCTATATATACCTGCAGAAGAAAAGCGAAGAGACGTATATCTGCGGCTTATCCATGGGGGGGCTGCTGACCATTCTACTTGCCGGTCTATTCAACCCGAAACGCATCGCATTGGCATCTCCAGCCATCGACAATTACAATAAGAAGATATGGCTTACACCCGTTTTGAAATGGTTTACCAAGAAGATAAAAAAGAGCAGCGAGCAAACCTTCGACGTAGAGTATCTCAACACCCTTGCCCGGCAATACTGGAATTATGACTGGCCTTCAAAGGCTGCCGACCTTTTGAAACTCCAGCTGATGGCGAGGAAAAGACTGGAAAGAGTCGGATCAGATTGTTTGACGATTGTCTCAAAGGGGGACAAAACAGTCCCCTGGTCAGTTGCTGATCAGATCGAAGGGGGTATCCGTTCCAAGAAGAAAAAGAGACTGGTTTTAGAAGAGAGTCCGCATGTTGTTGTGAACGATATCGAAAAGGAAAAAGTTGCGGATGCGATAATCGACTGGTTTAGTTAAGTTTTTGAACTTTTTCTATCAAACTGAGTCTAAACATGTGTAGGGGGGAATCCTCGTGTTTTCCAAAGGTAGTAATGGTTCCACGAACGAGGGGATGGAAAGACGCGAGAATGAAAGACGTTTTGTCAATGCCCTGAAAAAGAAGAAGATGTGGGCATACGAACGTCTTTATGATGAATACAGTGGAATCGTCGGCGGGATTGCGAGATCCTATCTGAACATTGACGATGTCGAAGATGTTATCCAGGAAGTATTCATAAGAGTCTATAAAAGTATCAAACGTTTTAAAGGTCAATCTTCTTTTTCCACCTGGCTTTACAGGATAGCCGTTAATGTCTGTAAAGACCAGATAAAAAAACAAGCCCGAAGGTCTGAGACATTTACCGATTTCGACGAGGGGGAAGAATCGGGATTTAGTGAACCGGAGGCGGAAGTGGATGTTGAGAATCAGGTCAACAGTGAGATCAGGATCGAAAGGTTTCGAGAGATTATGCAGGATCTTTCCGAGGAAGACCGCCTTTTTATCACACTCCGCGACATCGAAGGGCTTGATTACGAGGAGATCAGCAAGGTTGTTGACAAACCCCTGGGCACAGTGAAAAGCAGGCTCTATTACGCGAGAAAGAGATTGAAGAAGCTACTGAAAAACAGTAGTATCGGAGAGGATTTTTAGCTTTAAAGGAGGCAGGTCATGGATTGTAAGGAGTTCAGAGAAACGTATTTGGATCGATATTTGGATGAAGATATGAACTCGCAGGAGATTCGTGAATTTCGGGAGCATATGAGCGAATGTGAGAGTTGCAGGGATTTATTTAAGTCCTACAAAGGTATGATCAATTACCAGAGGATACGGGCAACTTATCAGTCCAGTGGTAAGGGGAAGGTACAGTTTATGAAAAAAGTTAAGAGAAGAAGAAATCTCCCTTATCAGTTAGTGGCCGGTGTGGCGGTCTTTGCCATAGGCTTTTTCGGCGTCAAGACTTACTTCGACTTTAACAGAGTCAACCAACGTTACGAAACCATCGTCAACAAGAGTGTTGAGATGCTCAACACAGCTTCTAAAAACGAAAAAGAACAGAATCTCAACCCTAAGAGCGCTTCAACGAATCAAAAACAAAATCAACTTGAGATAGAAACAGACAGGATCTATAACCTTCTCAACGACAGCGAAAAGTAAAAAAGATAACGGTTGATACCCAAGCAGGTGATCGGGTTGCCCCTTGAAAATAGATATAAGTTTTTTGTAGCTCTTTTGTTATCAGTTTTTCTTCTTTCATCAGTAATGGCAGACAGCGGTAATAATACCATTGAAACTAATAATCCAGAAGAATTTAATATCCTGAAAAACAATCCGGAGCTCCTTGTTGAAAGGGTTCTCGAAAGTTATGAGAACAGTTGTGTTACCGGGACGAGGATATTGATGGAAACCGGTGAGTCCTACCGCTACCGGTATGAGTTTGTTATGAGAAACGGCAGCAACAAGATTGTCTCTCTTAAGATGCCTTACAGAGTCACCTGGTATCGATTGAACAGAAACGGGTACATCATTCAGAACGGCTCGAAGTATCCTCTGAAAAACAAGTTAAAAGACCTTGAAGATGTCTTTCTTGAAGAATTAAAGTCCACTGAATTTGACATTGATATATCTGAGATACAATACTCGGGGATCCCGGCGTTTTATGTCTACGCAGTAGCAGAAGAGCAGACCTATCGCGCCATTGTGTTGAAAAAAAGCATGCAGTTCATTCGAATAGAGAGACAGACCCAAAAAAATCTGACCGTCATGATATATGACAATCTCAACAGCGGGGAGCCGTCGTCTTTTAATAATCAGATCAAGTGGTATGAGGATATCCCCTTATATACCGAAACAGCCACATCGACAGAGACAACCCCCACTGTGGATTCCACCGCTGTGGTGGAAGAAAGCACTCAAGAGGACCTTGATGAAAAGATACTCAGTGATTTCGAGCCATACCTCGATCCGATCCTATCAAATTACAAACTTCAGAATACAGATCTGGTGGAATTTACCGATGCAAGGGCCATGTTTTTGACGGTGGAAATCACTGAAAAAGAGAAAAAGTCTCTGGCCATTGTGATTGTAAAACACAAGAACAAACCCGTCCGGATGGATTCGAAGTCAATCTTCGGAAAGGTTCCGGAAGAATACAACATGGTGCAGCACACGGACGAAAACGTTGAAATCAACGTTATCGGCCCGTTTGAAAATGACTACCTTCTGGAAATCCTTCAGGTGATATCGCCGGAAGAAACCGAAGAATGACGCAACAAATATCCCTTCCGTTTTAACCATATTAGCCCATGTTATAAATAATCAAAAAACCGGACTTTTCAGTCCGGTTTATGTATGGCGGAGAGAGTGGGATTTGAACCCACGTTAGGTAAAAACCTAAACGCACTCTCCAGGCGCGCGCCTTCGACCGCTCGGCCATCTCTCCAACGCCGAGGATTATACCATGATAAAACCCAAAGGTCAAGTCACCCGAAAAAATCACCCTCCCTCCTGCGGTTTGATTTTTTTAATGATATGTGGTATATTAATCCAACTCAAAACAAAAAGGAGAGGGTTTGATGGGAAATTAATCGTACCTGATGATTACAGAAGCAAACTGGGACTCATGGAAACAGAAGTGGCCATCAAGAAACTCAAGGATTACTTTGAAAGAGCACTGACTTACGAACTACACCTTACACGTGTATCCGCACCACTCTTTGTTCAGCCGGAAACCGGATTGAACGACAATCTAAACGGCATTGAACATCCGGTATCATTTAATATCAAAGACGGCACAAGCTATGTTGAAATCGTCCATTCCCTGGCAAAATGGAAGCGATATGCCCTTCAAAGATATGCTTTCTCCACGGGGCAGGGGTTGTACACCGACATGAACGCGATCCGAAAAGAGGAAGAACTTGACAATCTCCACTCGGTTTACGTTGATCAATGGGACTGGGAAAAGATCATCCGTCCCGAAGACAGGACACCGGAGAAGCTGAAAGAGATCGTCCGGAGGATTTATCGTGTCTTTAAGAACACCGAGAACTTCATCACCTATGAATACAAAGAACTTGACGACGCTTTCCTGCCCGAGGAGATCACCTTTATCACCACCCAGGAGCTCGAAGACAGATATCCCGGATTATCCCCGAAAGAGCGTGAGGACAAGATTGCCAGGGAAAAAAAGGCGGTCTTTCTCATGAAGATCGGTAAAAGGCTTCAATCGGGAGAAAAACACGACGGCAGGGCGCCTGATTACGACGACTGGGAACTCAACGGGGATATCATCTTCTATTACCCCGTACTGGACAGGGCCTTTGAGCTGTCATCAATGGGTATCCGTGTGAATCCTGAGAGTTTGAAAAACCAGCTTGAAGTAGAAGGCTGTCAGGACAGGCTGGAGCTGCCCTTCCACAGCGATCTGTTATCCGGAAAACTCCCCCAGACAGTTGGCGGGGGCATCGGCCAGTCAAGGATCTGCATGTTCTTCCTGCAGAAGGCGCATATCGGCGAAGTCCAATCCTCCATATGGCCCGGGGAAATGATAGAGGCGTGTAGGGAGAATAACATAGAGCTTTTGTAATAGAGATTTTAAAATAGAACAACCATGACATATAAAAGGCACGGCTTATCGCCGTGCCTTTTATTTGCGTTATCAATCAACTCTAATCTAAAGCGTTGCATTCCTCGCAGGATGCATAAGTGCTAAAACGATATTGATGACGCCGAACAGAACGGCGTACAGGGCGATAACCCACAGCATCGCGATTAATCCGCCAAGGGGATTGACGATGAGAAAAAAGCCCACGACGAAAGAAAGCAACCCGTTGATAACCGTCATCCACTTAAAACCGGAACTCACGAGATTTTTCGGGAAAGAGAAGCCCGCCCAGATCTCCATGATGCCGAAATAAAGCAGCCATATAGCGATAACGATCAATGTGACTACTTCAACAACACCGGGGAACAAAAAGGCAAGCGCACCGAAGACGATGCCGGCGATAGCTTCGGCATACAACATCGATTTTGATTGAGTCGGTTCTTTCTTCTTTTTCTTCTCACTGTCGCTTCTCATCGCGGCAATTAGTTTATAAACACCCATGATAAGGGCTGCCCCACCGATTATTCTGACAATAATGATCGATGATATCCCGGGCCATGCAAACAGGGCAATACCGACTGCCAGGAATAAAAGACCTAATAAGAGGTTCTTCCACCAGCTTTCCTGGACGATCTGCTGTGCGGTTTTAACAACTTTCTTTTCCATACTTCACTACCTCCTTAAATTCTTTCAAGCGATCATGAGATTTCTGTATCTGTTTAAAGCAGCCAATACCTCATGTTTACGTACAAAGGCCAGATTACCCGGATGTTGATTTCTGTATTTGGAAACAACCTCCAGGCCGTCTTCTTTTATATTGTTAATGATAGTGTCAACAGTGTCTACAATGTTTTTCTTGTTGCTGCTGTAATGGCGGTGTATGTAATCGATGATCATTCCGATGGTGTTGACCTGACTCGGTTCAACGATCTGTTCAACATAGGTCAGTTCAATATCGCTCTTGTTGACGGAGAGTTTGTCTCTACCTCTCGGCTTGACTTTGAAGCCCTTCCGCCCCTCTTTGAAACTCTCCTGCATGAGAATCCTTCCCGAATGCAATGCGATCTCGCTGTTTGGAACAGAGGACTCTTCGACAAGACGCTTTGCTTCATCCGTCACATCACGGGGCTCGTATTCATCCATCATGATCACCGTATCTGCCACGTTGAAATAATGGCCCGAGCTGCCGACAATCATGATGGTTGAAATTCCGTGTTGTGTGTACAGCCCCTTTGCCCTTTCGATGAACGG
>Ga0209948_1000130_pt1 | contig 21763 bp, 19 predicted proteins | sample SalPonR2_C_D2_MG_FD_185709 | JGI IMG/M metagenome (GOLD analysis project Ga0209948, IMG submission 185709) | Salt pond soil microbial communities from South San Francisco under conditions of wetland restoration - Salt Pond MetaG R2_C_D2_MG... ... | reverse complement strand
CGCTCTGGCAGGAATATCTCGACGCGAACGGCGTCCCGGCCGAGGCCGTGGACCCCGACGCCTTCGTGCGCTTCGCCTATGCCCGCGCGCTCGACCACCGCGCGCCGATCTATGCCGCCATGGCGAAGAACTGGGGCATCACCGTCACCGCGGCCGAGGTCGAGGCGGTGCGCGACGCCAGGGACGCCATCGCGCTGGTGGCGGCCGCCCTTGGCAGACAGGGCGCGACCATCTAGGTAACACGGCCCAAGCCACAGGACACCCGACCCCGCCATGCCCATTCGCCTGCCCTCCACCCTGCCCGCCTTCCGCGTCCTGCGTAACGAAGGCGTCATGGTCATGGGTCGGAGTGCTGCGGACCGTCAGGACATCCGACCGCTGCGCATCGGGCTGCTGAACCTGATGCCCAAGAAGATCCAGACCGAGACCCAGTTCGCCCGCCTGATCGGGGCAACGCCCCTGCAGGTCGAACTGTCGCTGATCCGCATGACCGGCCATGAGACGAAGAACACCGCCGCCGAACACATGGAGGCCTTTTACCGTCCCTTCGCCGACGTTGTGGCCACAGGCGAGAAATTCGACGGACTCATCATCACCGGCGCGCCGATCGAGCATCTGGATTTCGAGAACGTCACCTATTGGGACGAACTGACCCGGGTCTTCGACTGGACGCAGACACATGTGCATTCGACCTTCGGCGTCTGCTGGGGCGGCATGGCGATGATCCACCATTTCCATGGCGTGAAGAAACACCTGTTGCCCGAAAAGCTCTTCGGCTGTTACCGGCACATGAACCTCGCGCCGGAACGCCCTTATCTCAGGGGGTTTTCCGACGATCTGGTGATGCCCGTGAGCCGCTGGACCGAGATGCGCCGCCACGAGATCGAGGCGGCCGGGTTGCCCGTGCTGCTCGATTCGGCGGAGGTTGGTCCCGCGCTGGTGGAGGACCCCGCGCATCGCGCGCTCTATATCTTCAACCATCTCGAATACGACAGCGGCACGCTGGACGAGGAATACCGACGCGACCTGACCACGGCACAGGTCGACGGGGCCGAGATCCGGCTGCCGGTGCATTACTATCCCGACGACGACCCCGGTCGCGCGCCGCCCAACCGCTGGCGCAGCCATGCCCACCTGCTCTACGGCAACTGGCTGTCGGAGGTGTATCTGACGACGCCCTTCGACATCGCCGAGATCGGCGAGAAAAGCACCGACCTCAGGACGACGCCGTGAAGCTGTTGCTCTGGCTGATCCTGATCGCAGCAGTCGCCGCGACGGCGACGCTCTGGAAAGCGGCGCGCCACGAGCGGCTGGCCGAGGCGACTTGGCCGCCTGAGGGCGCGTTTCTCACCGTGGACGGGCACCGGGTCCATTACGTGGTTCGGGGCGAAGGCCCGGACCTCGTTCTGATCCATGGCGCCAGCGGCAACACCCGTGATTACACCCATGCCATGGCCGGGCGGCTGGCCGGGCGCTACCGCGTCTTCGTGTTCGACCGCCCCGGCCTTGGCTATACCGACCGGATCGACCCCGATGGCGCATCGCTCGCGGCACAGGCGGGGCTTCTGGCCGGGGCCGCCGCCGAACTGGGCGCGGAGCGGCCCATTGTCTACGGCCACTCCTACGGCGGGGCCGTCGCGCTGGCCTGGGCGCTCCACCGGCCCGAAGAACTGTCGGCGCTGGTGGTGTCGGCGGCGGCGTCGAACCCTTGGGACACGGGGTTGGGGACCTATTACACGATCCTGTCGCATCCTCTGGGGCAGCGCGTCGTCATCCCGTTCCTGACGGCATGGGTGCCGGACCGGGTGGTCGATGCGCAGATCGACGCCGTCTTCGCGCCGCAGACGGCACCCCCGGGCTATCACCGCCACATCGGTGCGGGTCTGACGCTCAGGCGTGTCTCGATGCGGGCGAACGCGCTCCACCGGCGCAATCTTCTGGCCGAGATCGAGGCGCAGGCGCCGCGCTATGGCGAGATCGCGGTGCCCGTCGAGATCCTCCATGGCGATGCCGACACGACCGTGCCGCTGGCCGTCCATTCCGAGCCGCTTTCGCGGCAGATCCCCGGAAGCCGGCTGACCGTGCTGGAGGGCGTGGGCCACATGCTCCACCATGCCGCGCCAGAGGCGGCGGACGCGGCCATCGACCGGGCCGCCGCGCGCGCGGGCCTCCTGCCCTGAGCCCGCGCGATTGCGCAGGTGCAGCGCTCCGCCTAATGTCAAACTTCATAACATGAGCAGGAAGGCCGGCCGCCATGTCAAAGACCGCATCCTTGCCCTTCGACAGGGCCATCACCCGCTTTTTCGAGGAAGAGGCGCCGCGCGACGTGCGCAAGGCAATCGCCGAGACCAAGAAGGACCATGTGCTCGATCCCGGCTTTCCCTATGACCGGCGAATGGACAAGGACGACTACAAGGATCAGCTCGACGCGCTTCAGGTCGAACTGGTCAAGTTCCACGCATGGGTCCGCGACAGCGGCCAGCGCATCGCGGTGGTGTTCGAGGGGCGCGACGCCGCCGGCAAGGGCGGGTCGATCAAGCGGGTGCGCGAAAACCTCAATCCGCGTGTCGCTGGTGTCGTGGCGCTGCAGAAACCCACCGAGCGGGAGGCCGCGCAATGGTATTTCCAGCGCTACGTGCAGCACCTGCCCGCCGGCGGCGAGATCCGGCTTTTCGACCGGTCGTGGTACAACCGCGGCGTGGTGGAGCATGTCTTCGGCTTCTGCACACCGACCGAGCGCGCCACGTTCTTCCGCCAGCTGCCGGATTTCGAGCAGATGATCGTCGATGACGGCATCAGGCTCACCAAGATCTGGCTCAACGTCGGCCGCGCCGAGCAGCTGCGCCGCTTCCTCGACCGGGAGGGCGATCCGCTGAAACAGTGGAAGCTCAGCCGGATCGACGTCGACGGGCTCAAACGCTGGGACGCCTATTCGGACGCCATCGCCGAGACGCTGGCGCTGGGGCACACGGCGCATGCGCCGTGGACCGTGATCCGCGCCGACGACAAGCGGCGCGCCCGGCTTGCGGTGATCCGCGCGATCCTCGCCCCGGTCGAGTATGACGGCAAGGATGCCGACATCGTGGGACGCCCGGACCCGGCCATCTGCGGCGGGCCCGAGATGTGGGCGGATCATTCGGCCCCCGGCGTCTGAGCGCATGCCGAAACGCGGGTATCACCACGGAAACCTCAAGCAGGCGCTGGTCGACGCGGCGCTGCGCCTGATCGAGGAAAAGGGCCCGACGGGGTTCACCCTGTCGGAGGCCGCGAAGAATGCCGGTGTGACGCCCGCGGCGGTCTACCGCCATTTCGAGGGGCGCGAGGACCTGATCGCCGAATGCGCGCGGCAGGGCCACGAGATCTTCGCCGACCTGATGGAATTCGCCTTCAACGACGGAAAACCCACGGCGCTTGCGGCCTTCGAGGCGACGGGGCGCGCTTATCTCGCCTTCGCGCGCAAGCATCCCGGCCACTACATGGCGATGTTCGAAAGCGGCACATCGGCCAACGCGACGCCGGAACTGGCGGCGGCGGCCGCGAAATCGCGCAAGGTGCTGGAAACGGCGGCCGAGGCCCTGTCCGAGCATATCCCGCCCGAAAAACGCCCGCCGCCCTCGATGTTCTCGGCCCATATCTGGGCGATGAGCCACGGGGTGGTGGAGCTTTTCGCCCGCGGCCGTCCCGGAGCCAACACGCCGTTTGCGCCCGAAGACCTGCTGGAGGCCGGGATCGGCATCTACCTGCGCGGCCTCGGCCTTATCCGTCCTGACGAGTAGGAGTCCTGCGACAAGTGGGGGGCTCTGCCCCCGCCCTTCGGGCTCCCCCGGCGGTATTTTGAGAAAGATGAAGGATCGAACCTTTGTGTCGCCTGGAGTTCGTGAGGTTCCACACGAGCAAGACAGGCGCCATCCCGCCCCTTCATCTTTCGAAAAATACGCAAAGGCCGAAGGCCCGCCCGGTCGCGCGGCTCGATGCCCCGCGACCGGGCGACTACTCGGCGGCCTCGGCCATCGGCGCGCCACCCGCCCGCAGATGCGCGATCAGGCTTTCACGCTGTTTCGCGGCCTTCTCGGCGTTGGTATCCTTTACCGGGCCAAAGCCGCGGATCGAGAGCGGAAGCTCGGCCAGCGCTATGAGCGCGTCCATCGTCCCGGGGCTCGCCTTTGGCAGGAACTCGGCCAAGTCGGCCTGGTATTGCTTGATGAGCGCGCGTTCCATCCGTCGCTCGGTCGAGTAGCCGAAGAGATCCAGTGGGGTGCCGCGCAGGGACTTCAGCCGCGCGAGGATCGGATAGAGCCGCCCGATCCACGGCCCGAATGCGCGCTTCTTCGGACGCCCGGCGGCGTCCTTGCCGGGCAGGAGCGGCGGCGCGAGGTGGTATTTCAGCTTGAAATCGCCGTCGAAGGCCTCCTTCGCTTTTGCCTCGGTCTGCAGGTGCAGACGCGCGACCTCGTATTCGTCCTTGTAGGTCAAGAGCTTGTGATAGCCCTTCGCCACCGCCTCCCTCAGGCGCGGATCGGAAACGCCATCCACCAGCTTGCGGTAGCGTTTGGCCAGCCGCTTGCCCTGGTAGGCGATCAGGTGGGTTTCGCGGAAGGCGATCTTCTCCTCCAGCGTCCTGGGCTTTTTCACCACCTCGGCCTTGCTCAGCCGCCGCGCGGCCTGCGGGTTCACGATCGCCCAGCGGCCCATCTCGAAGGCCTGTTTGTTGCGCTCCACCGCTGCGCCGTTCAGCTCCACCGCCTGCAGGATCGCGTCGCGCGACAGTGGGATGAGCCCCCGTTGCCAGGCCGCGCCCAGAAGCATCTGGTTGGTGAAGATCGTGTCGCCCAGCAGCTTGCGGGCAAGTTCGGAGGCGTCAAAGAGACTGAGCCCGTCCTTGAGCCGCGCCTCCAGCGCGAGCGACAGGTCCTCACCGGGGATGCGGAACTCCGTGTCACGGGTGAAATCGCCGGTGACGATCTCGTGGCTGTTGACCACCGCTCCGCTGCGGCCGGTGGTCATCAGGCCCAGTGTCCTCGCGCCGGCCGACACCACCAGATCGCCGCCGATCAGCGCATCGCACTCGCCGATGGCGACGCGGATCGCGCTGATATCCTCGGGGCCTTCCGCGATGCGCACATGGATATGGACCGCGCCGCCCTTCTGCGCGAGGCCGGCCATTTCCATCATCGCGGCACCCTTGCCCTCGATATGGGCGGCCATGGCGAGGTTCGCGCCGATGGTCACCACGCCCGTGCCGCCGACGCCGGTGATCACGACGTTATGGGTGCCGTCGATGGCCGGGATCGTGGGCTCTGGCAGGCCCGAGAGATCGACCTCGGCCGTGGCCTCCCGCTTCGGGGTGCCGCCTTCGACCGTCACGAAGGACGGGCAGAAGCCCTTGAGGCACGAGAAATCCTTGTTGCAGCTGGACTGGTCGATGGCGCGCTTGCGGCCAAGCTCGGTCTCCACCGGCACGATGGAGACGCAGTTCGACTGCACCCCGCAATCGCCGCAGCCCTCGCAGACATCCGTGTTGATGAAGACGCGCCTGTCGATATCCGGGAAGGTGCCACGCTTGCGGCGGCGGCGTTTCTCGGCCGCACAGGTCTGGATGTAGATGATGGCCGAGACGCCCTCGAGCTTCTGGAAACGCTCCTGCACCGTCATCAGCTCGTCGCGGGGATGGCGTTCGAGGTCCTTGGGGAAAGCCTGCCAGTCGATCTCTTCCTTCGGGTCGTAGACCAGCGCGATGTTTTCCACGCCCATGGCCTTGACCTCGCGCGCGATGCGGGCCGGGTCGAGATCGCCTTCGTTGTGTTGCCCGCCGGTCATGGCGACGGCGTCGTTGAACAGGATCTTGTAGGTGATGTTGGCCTTCGCGGCCACGGCAGCGCGGATGGCGAGAATACCGGAATGGTTATACGTGCCCTCGCCGAGGTTCTGGAAGACATGGTGGCGATTGGAAAACGGCGCCTCGCCGATCCAGTTCGCGCCTTCGCCGCCCATATGGGTGTAGGCCTCGGTCGCGCGGTCCATCCATTTGGCCATGAAGTGACAGCCGATGCCGGCGCCCGCCACCGCGCCCTCGGGCACCTTGGTCGAGGTATTGTGCGGGCAGCCCGAGCAGAAATAGGGCGTCCGGGTCGCCAGTTCGGGCGCGTTGTTGGCGCGCCGCGCCTCGTCCACGCGCGCCATGCCCGCCGCGATCCGGTCGGTGCCGCGCCCCTCCTCGGTCAGGATGCGGCCGAGCTTTGCCGCGATATCTGTGGGGTCGAGCGAATAATGCTGCGGGAAAAGCGTGTTGCCCTGCCCGTCCTTGTATCCGTAGACGCGCCGCCCGCGCCGGTCGTCGAAGATCGCCTCCTTGACCTGCACCTCGATCAGCTTGCGCTTTTCCTCGACCACGACGATGAGGTCGAGCCCCTCGGCCCAGTCCTTGAACCCCACCATGTCGAGCGGCCATGTCTGGCCGATCTTGTAGGTGGTGACGCCCAGCCGCTCGGCCTCGGCCGCGTCGATCCCCAGCGCGTCGAGCGCCCAGACCAGATCGAGCCAGTTCTTGCCCGCCGCGACGAAGCCGATTTTCGCACCCGGTTTGCCATGCGCGCGCTTGTCGATGCCGTTGGCATTGGCGAAGGCCTCGGCGGCGAAGCGCTTGTGGGCCAGCAGCCGTTCCTCCTGCGCGATCCAGTGATCGCCGAGGCGGATGTTCAGCCCGCCCTCGGGCATATCGAACGCGGGGCATGAGAACTGCATGCGATCCGGGCGGCCATCGACGACGGCGGTCGCCTCGACGGTGTCCTTCATCAGTTTCAGACCCACCCAGACGCCGGCAAAGCGGCTGAGCGCGATGCCGTATAGCCCGAAATCGAGGATTTCCTGCACGCCCGCGGGGCTGAGCACGGGGCTATGCGCGTCGATCAGCGCCCAGTCGGACTGGTGGCAGGTGGTGGAGCTTTCGCCCGTGTGGTCGTCGCCCATGGCCACAAGCACGCCGCCGTGTTTCGAGGTGCCGGCCATATTCACATGGCGGAACACGTCGCCGGTGCGGTCCACGCCGGGGCCCTTGCCGTACCAGAGGCCGAAAACCCCGTCGAACCTGCCCTCGCCGCGCAGCTCGGCCCCCTGGCTTCCCCAGAGCGCGGTGGCGGCAAGGTCCTCGTTCAGTCCGGGCTGGAACACGATGTCGGACACGTCGAGATGTTTCTTCGCACGGGCCATCTGCAGGTCGACGGCCCCCAGCGGTGAGCCGCGATAACCGCTGACCAGACCGGCGGTGTTGAGCCCTGCGGCCCGGTCGCGTGCCTTCTGCATCAGCATCAGGCGCACCAGCGCCTGCGTGCCGTTCATGAGCACAGGCGATTTTTCGAGATCGAAGCGGTCGTCGAGTGAGACGTTCTGGAGACCCATTAGACACCTCCCTGTCGTGTGGGTTTCGCGCATTGTCGAGATTATAGGTCAAAATTGCTGACCTGAAAACAGTTTTTGTACGGCACGCCCTTCCCCTCAGGGTTGATTATGTCCGGCAGGACTATATGCCTGTGGCGCCGACCGGTCCGGGCATCGACCGGGCGGACAACAAGGAGCGACGCGCGTGGACTGGGACAAGTTGCGGATATTTCATGCGGTTGCCGATGCCGGGAGCCTGACGCACGCTGGCGATACGCTGCATCTGAGCCAGTCTGCCGTCAGCCGCCAGATCCGCGCGCTCGAGGAGAACCTTAACACCACGCTGTTTCACCGGCATGCGCGGGGCCTGATCCTGACCGAACAGGGAGAGCTTCTGTTCGACGCCACGCGGCACATGTCCAAGCGGCTGGAGGCCGCCGCCGCGCGCATCCGCGATTCGGAGGAAGAGGTTTTCGGCGAATTGCGGGTCACGACGACCATCGGTTTCGGATCCCTCTGGCTCGCGCCGCGCCTGCCCGCGCTTTACGAGAAATACCCCGACCTGAAGATCGACCTGATGCTGGAGGAACGCCTGCTCGACCTGCCCATGCGGGAGGCCGACGTGGCCATTCGCATGAAGGAACCCAGCCAGGCCGACCTGATCCGGCGCCGGCTCATGTCGATCAACATGCGCCTCTACGCCTCGCCCCGCTATATCGAGGGCAACGGCATGCCCGCGACGCTGGACGATCTGCGCGATCACCGTCTGATCAGCCAGAACGCGAATTCGGCGCAGGTCTCGTCGGGTGCGCTTCTGGTGCGGGAGCTGATGAGTTACGACATCGGCAGCCACCTGACGGTCAACAACTATTTCGGCGTCCTGCAGGGCGTGATCCACGATCTCGGCATTGGCGTGCTGCCCGATTATCTGACGCAGGATTTCCCCGAACTGATGCGTGTCCTGCCCGATGTGCAATCTGGTGAGGTGCCCGTCTTCCTCGCCTATCCGGAGGAATTGCGGCAATCCAAACGCATCGAGGTGTTCCGCGAGTTCGTCACGGAAGAGGTCATCGCCTATCGCCGGCGGCGGAAGGAGGCCTCGGCCGAAGAGGCCTGAGGCCGTGCCCTGTTCGCCACTGATGGGTCATGTCACGCCGTGGAAATGGTTGTGTGTTATGCGCCACAGGCATAGCGGGATTGCGGCACCGCAGCAGCTTTTGCCTTGATCGTTTTTTCCGTGCTGACTATTTCAGCATCAATGAGGTTGGACGGGCAACCGGACACTTCATTACCTCCCTGTTGGACTTTGGCCGAGATTCGTCTCGGCCTTTTTTTTGGCCTGGAGGATCGCCGATGGTTTCCGAAGTCGAAACAAATCCCGCCGATTTCTCGGATTTTGAAGCGCTGCATGCGCTGCTGACCGACGCGTTTTCGTCGATGGCGGGCCGGATCGATCCGCCCTCTTCGCTGACGTCCATGTCGGTCGGGGATGTCGCCCACAAGGCCGGGACGGAGGATCTGTTTCTTCTCCGCGGGTCACACCAGCCGGTTGCCTGCCTGTTCGCCACAGCACGGGGAGAACGGTATTACCTCGGCAAGCTGGCTGTCGCAAAGCACATGCGCGGCCGCGGTCTCGCACGGGGGTTGATCGAAGCGGCCGGGACGCGGGCGCGCCGTATCGGGCTATGCGATCTGGAGCTGCAGACGCGGGTCGAACTGACGGAAAATCACGCCGTGTTCGCTGCCCTTGGCTTTGTCGAGGCGGGGCGCACGTGCCATCCGGGCTACGCGCGGGCCACCTCGATCACGTTTCGAAAGGCACTTTGAAACGGCCCTGAAACCGCGTCCGACGGCGCAAGGTCCATGGCGCTGCCCCTTTCCCCCAAGCGCCCGGTCGCCTAAACAGCGGCAAGAACATGGGACGCCCAATGACCGAACCAGCCATCACGCAAGACCTGATCGCAGCCCACGGCCTTTCGCAGGACGAATACGCCCGCATCCTAGAGATCATCGGGCGGGAGCCCAGTTTCACCGAGCTCGGCATCTTCTCGGCGATGTGGAACGAACATTGTTCCTACAAATCGTCGAAGAAATGGCTGCGCACCTTGCCGACCGAGGGGCCTCAGGTGATCTGCGGACCGGGCGAGAACGCGGGCATCGTCGATATCGGCGACGGTCTTGCTGTCGTGTTCAAGATGGAGAGCCACAACCACCCCTCCTATATCGAGCCGACGCAAGGCGCCGCGACGGGTGTGGGCGGCATCCTGCGCGACGTCTTCACCATGGGCGCGCGGCCCATCGCGGCGATGAACGCGCTGAGCTTCGGCGAAAAGGACCACCCCAAGACGCGCAGCCTCGTGCATGGCGTGGTCGAGGGGATCGGCGGCTACGGCAACTGCTTCGGCGTGCCGACGATTGGCGGCGAGACGCGGTTTCATCCCGCCTATAACGGCAATTGCCTCGTCAACGCCTTCGCCGCCGGTCTGGTCGAGGCCGACAGTATCTTTTATTCCGCGGCCTCCGGCGTCGGCATGCCGGTGGTCTATCTCGGCGCCAAGACGGGCCGCGACGGGGTCGGCGGCGCGACCATGGCCTCGGCGGAATTCGACGACACCATCGAGGAAAAGCGCCCCACGGTGCAGGTGGGCGACCCGTTCACCGAAAAGCGGCTGCTCGAGGCGTGCCTCGAACTGATGGCCACGGGTGCCGTGATCTCGATCCAGGACATGGGGGCCGCGGGCCTGACCTGTTCGGCGGTCGAGATGGGCGACAAGGGCGGGCTCGGCATCCAGTTGACGCTCGACCACGTGCCGCAACGCGAAGACGGCATGACCGCCTACGAGATGATGCTGAGCGAAAGCCAGGAACGCATGCTCATGGTGTTGCGCCCCGAGAAGGAGGCCGAGGCACGTAGCGTTTTCGAGAAATGGGACCTCGATTTCGCCATCGTGGGCGAGACCATCCCCGAGGACCGCTTCATCATTGTCCACGGAAATGAAACGGTGGCCGACCTGCCCCTGTCCAAGCTGTCCTCCGAGGCCCCGGAATACGACCGGCCATGGGTCGAGCCCGCGCCCGCGCCCGAGCTGGAGCCCGTCGCGGAGGTCGATCCCATCGACGCGCTGAGGCTTCTGATAAGCTCGCCCAACTACTGCTCGCGCGCGTGGATCTACGAGCAATACGACTACACCGTCATGGCCGACACGATCCGCACGCCGGGCACCGGCGCGGGCATCGTGCGCGTGCACGGAACCGACAAGGCGTTGGCCTTCACCTCGGACGTCACGCCCCGCTACGTGCGCGCCAACCCTGTCGAAGGCGGCAAGCAGGCGGTCGCCGAGGCGTTCCGCAACCTCTGCGCCGTGGGGGCGAGGCCACTGGCCACGACCGACAACCTGAATTTCGGCAACCCGGAAAAGCCCGAGATCATGGGCCAGTTCGTGGGTGCCATCCGGGGCATCGGCGAGGCGTTCCGCAACCTCTGCGCCGTGGGGGCGAGGCCACTGGCCACGACCGACAACCTGAATTTCGGCAACCCGGAAAAGCCCGAGATCATGGGCCAGTTCGTGGGAGCGATCCGTGGCATCGGCGAGGCGTGCCGCGCGCTCGACATGCCCATCGTGTCGGGCAACGTGAGCCTTTACAACGAAACCGACGGTCAGGCGATCCTGCCCACGCCGACCATCGGCGCGGTGGGTCTGCTGGACAGTCCAGACGCCATGATCGCGGACACCATCCGGGACGGGCATATCCTGATGCTGGTGGGCGAAACGGCAGGTCACCTGGGCCAGTCGGCGCTGTTGTGGGAGGTCTTCAACCGTGAGGATGGCGACGCCCCGTCGGTGGATCTGGAGGCCGAGCGGCGCCATGGCGACTTCATCCGCGCCAATGCCCAGTGGATCAATGCCTGCACCGACCTCAGCGATGGGGGGCTCGCGCTGGCGGCCTTCGAGATGGCGGTCGCGGGTGACGTGGGCATCACGCTCGACCCCGGCGACATGCCGTCGCTGTTCGGCGAGGATCAGGCCCGCTACCTGATCGCCACCAGCTTCGACAAGGCCGAGGCGCTGATGGTCGCCGCCGGTCAGGCCGGGGTGCCCATGCTCACCGTGGGCCGCGTGGGCGGCGATGCGGTGCGCATCGGAGGATCGGAGGCGCCGCTGGCGGAGCTGCGCGCGGTCTGGGAGACCGCCTTCGCGGAGCATTTCGCCTGAGCCACCGCTTGCGCGACGGGCGCGGCATGTCTACATTTCCGACTGAAACTGTCGAGGATAGCAACAACATGCCCATGCAGGCCCATGAAATCGAAAGCCTTCTGCGCGAAAGCTTCCCCGATGCCACGATACAGGTCTCGGGCGAGGATGGCGTGCACATGGCGGCCATGGTCATCGACGAGAGCTTTCGCGGCATGAACAGGGTGCAGCAGCAGCGCGCCGTCTATGCCGCGCTGAAGGGCAAGATGGATGGCGCCAATGGCGAGCTTCACGCGCTGGCCCTGACCACGAAGGCGCCGGACTGATGGTTTTCGTCGTCGCCCTTACCGTTCTCGTCGCGCTGGCGGTCATGGCCCGCCGGATGCGCGCCGCACGGACCCGGATGCAGCCCGCCCCGATTCCGATCCCGACCCGAACAGACGACCAGAGGATACCCCCCAAATGAGCGCTGAAGACACGATCAAGAAGACCGTCACCGACAACGACGTCGTCCTTTTCATGAAGGGCACGAAGATGATGCCGCAATGCGGGTTCTCGTCTCGCGTCGCCGGCGTGCTGAACTTCATGGGTGTGGAGTTCGAGGATGTGAACGTGTTGTCCGACGAGGAAATCCGCCAGGGCATCAAGGATTATTCCGACTGGCCCACGATCCCGCAGCTTTACGTGAAGGGTGAATTCGTGGGCGGTTGCGACATCATCACGAGATGACGCTGTCGGGCGAGCTTGACACGCTGTTGGAGCAAAGTGGCGTGAGCTACTCCAAGGAAGCCGCCGACAAGATCCGCGAAGCGAACGCGTAAGCGGGTTCGCCGCCTTCGGGCGGCGAACCCGCGCGAGGCGGCGTTGCCCCCTCGCGCTCAAGTCTTTCCTTTACGAGGGGGCTTTGCCCCCTCGCGCTCCCCTTTGCGTATTTTTGGAAAGATGAAGGGATCAGATGCAGTGATCCGGCGGGCCGTCCTGGTCTTCGGCCCGCAACAGGTCGAGCAGGGTCGCGCGGGGCAGCGCGCCTTCGACGACGGTGCGCCCCACCACGAGGCCCGGGGTGCCGCGCAGACCCAGACGCCGCGCGAGCGCGAGGTCCTCAGCGAGACTGTCCGCGACATCAGCGCCTTGCCACGCCTCGACCAGCGCGTCCGGATCGAGGTCGAGTGTGCGCCCCAGTGCGTCGATAGCCTCGGCGCTTGTGGGGGCCGGGCGCGTGCGAAGCTGGCGGCGCATGGTCTCGGACGCGCCCTGCCCGGCGGCGGCGCGGATCGCGCGGGCCGCTGCCTCGGAACGCGGGCCGAAGATGGGAAACTCCCGGATATGCAGGCGAAAGAGGTCCGGTTCTTCCCGCGCGATGCCCGCGAGGCTCGCTTCGAGCACCCGGCAACTGGGACAGCGGATATCGGTGAAATAGGTGACCGGAACGGGCGCGTCTTCGGCCCATGGCAGGTCGAAGAGCCGGCAGATGCCTGCTGCGTTCGTCGGCAGGGGCGCGGGCTCCGAGGGCGCATCGGGGGCCTCGAGGCCAAGGAAAAGGGCGTCCGTGGCGTTGCCCGATGTCGATGCCGCCTGCGTCACCAGGTGGCGGAGGGGCGGCAGGTCGGGGATATCCGCATAGGCAAGGTCCCGCGTCCCCCACCCGGTCCATGGCCGCGCCACGATCAGGCCCGCGACGGCGATCATGGCCGTGACGCGCAGGACACCGCGACGCGTCGGGCCGGCCGCCATGCTCAGCCCTTTTTCGTGGCGCCCGAGCGCACGTGTTTCGACAGGCGCGAGGGCGTGGATTTCTTGCGGTTCTTGTAGGGGTTCTTGTCCGCCTGCGAGCGCAGCCACAGCCGGATCGGCGTGCCCGGCATGTCGAAATCCTCGCGCAGCCCGTTCACGAGGTAGCGCGTGTAGCTGGCCGGAACCTTGTCGGGATGCGAGCACATGACGACGAAACCCGGCGGCCGCGTCTTGGCCTGGGTCATGTAGCGCAGCTTGATGCGCCGCCCGCCGGGGGCCGGCGGGGGATGCGCCTCGGTCATGTCGGCCAGCCAGCGGTTCAGCGCGGCGGTGGGCACCCGGCGGTTCCAGGTGTCATGGGCCTTGAGGATGGCGGCTTGCAGCCGGTCGAGCCCCTTGCCGGTTTCCGCCGAGACGGTGACCAGCGGCGCGCCCTTGAGTTGCGGCAGGAGGGTTTCGAAGCCGGTGCGCAGCGCCCGTAGCTTTTCCTGCTTTTCGGGTTCCAGATCCCACTTGTTGACCGCCACCACGACCGCGCGCCCCTCGCGCTCGGCCAGATCGGCGATGCGCAGATCCTGCGTCTCGAAGGGGATCGCGGCGTCCAGGAGGACCACCACGACCTCGGCGAATTTCACCGCGCGCAGCCCGTCGGCGACCGAGAGTTTCTCGAGCTTTTCCTGAACCTTGGCCTTCTTGCGCATCCCGGCGGTGTCGAAGATGCGCATCGGCGTGCCGTCCCACGTGACCGGCACCGCGATGGCGTCGCGGGTGATGCCGGCCTCGGGGCCGGTCAACAGGCGCTCTTCGCCCAGGATGCGGTTGATCAGGGTGGATTTGCCCGCGTTCGGGCGGCCCACCACGGCGATGCGCAGGGGGCGGGCCGCGGTGATCTCGCGCGGGGCGTCGGTATCGTCATCGGTCACGTCGACATCGGTCTCGGGCTCGTCGACGGTCAGGGCGGCGGCCTCGATCATGGGGGTGAGGCGCACGGCAAGCTCGGCCATCCCCTCGCCATGCTCGGCCGAGAGCGCCAACGGCTCGCCCAGCCCCAGCTCCCACGCCTCGATCAGGCCGGCGTCGGCGGCTGTCCCTTCGGCCTTGTTCGCCGCGAGGATCACGGGGCGGCCCGAGCGGCGCAGGATCTCGGCAAAGACGCGGTCATTGGCGGTGACGCCCGCGCGCGCGTCGATCAGAAAGAGGCTCGCGTCGGCCATCTGCACGGCCCGTTCGCTGAGCCGGCGCATGCGGCCCTGCAGGCTGTCGTCATTGGCGTCCTCAAGCCCCGCGGTGTCCAGAATGGTGAAGCGCAAGCCGCCAAGCCGCGCCTCGCCCTCGCGAAGGTCGCGTGTCACCCCCGGCTGGTCGTCGACAAGCGCGAGCTTCCGGCCCACCAGCCGATTGAACAGCGTGGACTTGCCCACATTGGGGCGTCCGACAATGGCGAGGGTAAAGCTCATGGGCGCGGGTCCGATTGAAAGATGCGGCCATACCCCAAGTGCTGCGCGATGAAAACACCCTAGAGCTTGCGGAGCGCCGTTTCGATCGCCTGCGCGAAGGCGCTGCGGTCTGCCTTGGAGAAGGCACGCGGGCCGCCGAGCCCCTGCCCCTCCAGACCGCCGCGCAGATCGGCAAGGAGGTCGCGCGTGGCGAGCTTGGCCCCGATGTTGGAGGCGTCCAGCACCTCGCCGCGATGGGTGAGGACCAACGCACCCTTTTCTATGGCGCGACCGGCGAGTGGCAAATCAGCGGTGATCACCAGCATTCCGGGGCCGGCATCCTCCACGATCCGGTCATCGGCGGCGTCGAAGGCGTCCCCGGCGGTGATCATGGAAATCAGCGGATGCTCCGGGTGGCGCAGGTAGCTTGCCGCGTAAAGGCGCACCGGCGTCTGGTGGCGATAGGCGGCGGCGTAGATCTGGTCCTTCACCGGGCAGGCGTCGGCATCGACGAGAATGGTCATGTCCGGGTCACGCGAAATGCTCTTCGGGGAACGGCACCGCGATCTCGTCGCCGCCAAGATCGCGGAGGGTGAGCGTGTCGTCCTTCAGCGCGATTTCGGTCACCTCGGACCACCCGGGCGGACGCGGCAGGCTGAGGATGGCATGGGCGATTGTGTGGCGGCCTCCGAGAGGGATGGTCGTGGGCACGCCGAAGGCGCTCACGCGGTTGTCGCCCTGCGCGGCGCGGAGGCCGATGCCGCCGGCCGCGCAGCCATCCTCGATCCCCAGAACGCCGGTGTGGCGTCCGTTCCAGGGGGAAAAATCGCGCCCGCCATTGGAGATCCAGAGCATCGTGACAGGCAGCACGCGCGCATCCTTCAGCACCACGATCATGTCGTTTTCCGCGTTGCGCATGACCACGGTCCAACCGAGCCGCGCGTCGCGTGCCTCGACGAGGATGGCGAAATCCTCGACCTTGTGGCCGACGGGATAGTCGCGCAGGTCCCAAAGGGTTCCGTCTTCGCAATCCAGATGCATGTCGCCGCGCAACTGGTTGATAGACCAAAGATTATGCCCCTCGTATTGCGGGGCGGGATCGGTCATGGCGGCGCGCTTGGGCGAAAAGGACAACCGCCCGCCCTCGGCCATGTGCACCATGGGGTGATGGGCGAGCGTCACGTCTCCCGCCCCGCCCTCGATGACATGGGTCTGCAGAAGCGCGGGGCCGACCAGCTGCACCCGCTTGGTGACGGTGGCACCCCGGGGTTTCGCCTGAAGCCGGAAAGTGGCGTGGGCCACGTGCTGTTCGACGACGTCCCAAGGGGTGTTGGCGGGAAGCCCGTGGATGGGATCGCCCTCCACATCGTCGAGACCGAAGGGCATGCAGAGGAAATCGCCTGCGAGGCGGCGGTTCACAAGCGGCAGGCTCTCGTCCTCCTGCACCTCCTCCTCGTCGCGCCATGGCGCCGAGTGCAGCGGGTGGCGCCCGCCGACCCGCCAATGAGGGATGTTGCCGACCGCCGGGTCGATCTCGGCCACCGCGTCGCCATGGGCCAGCCGGATCATGGGCGCAAGGCGAGGCGGCGGAAGGCCGTCGTCAGGCTGTGGGCGTCCGAGCCGACAGCGACGACGCGCGCGCCGGCTTCGAGCATGGCAGCCTCGCGGTCCGGCGACGTGAACACCCCGGCGACCTTGCCCGCCGAGACGATGCGTCGGATCCCGTCCGAAACCGCCTCCCACAGGGCATCGCCGCTCGGATCATCCGCCAGACCCATATCGTAGGAGAGGTCCGTGGGACCGAAGAACAGGACGTCGATCCCGTCGACTGCGGCGATCTCCTCGATGGCATCCAGCGCGCGGCGCGTCTCGATCTGGGCCATGATGCTGATCTGTTCATTCGCGGTCTGGCCATACGCATCAAAGGCGCCATAGCCGCCCGCTCGCATCGTGGCGCCACCATGGCCCCGCACGCCCTCGGGGGGATACAGGCTGGCCCGGACAATCGCACGCGCTTCGTCGGCCGAGTTGACCATCGGCACCATGATCGACTGCGCGCCGAGGTCCAGCACCTGGCGGATGATCCATCCTTCGTTCGTCGGCACGCGCACGGCGGACGGCATTCCGGTGGCGGCCAGCACGGTCAGTTGCCGGCTGATGACGGTCGGGTCGTAGGCGCAATGCTCGCCATCGACGAGGCAGAAGTCGAACCCCGCGCGCCCGGCGATCTCGGTGGCGGCCTCGGACCCGAGACTCAGGAACACCCCGCGCAGGACGCCGCCGCCGCCCAGTGCGGCCTTCAGCCGATTGATCGGTGCCGGCATGAAACCTCTCCTCCCGAATTCCTCATAGCGCGCCTCCCGTCACCTCCCGGTACCAGGACCGGATCAGCGCGCGATCCTCTTCCCACAGGTCCGCGACACCGCCCGGCGGCATGGCGTGACTGACGCCAGCCTGAAGGTAGATGTCCATCGCATGGGTGGCAATCGCCGCGTCGCTGTCGAGGATCACGCCCCCGGGCGCCGCGGCGAGGCCGGGATAGGTCACCTCGGCGGCATGGCAGTAGCTGCAATTCCCCAGCACCACATTGGCCACGTCCGGAAAGGACGAATGGGCGGCGAAACGCTCCGCATTCGGGCTGAGCGTGGCGGCCTCGGCCTGCGCGTCCTGTCGCATCAGGGGCAGGATCGAGAGATAGACGATCGCCGCGAAAATTGCCGCCGTTGCGCCCCAGGTCCACCACCTGTAGCCGCCTCTGCTGTGCATGGTGTTGAAGAAATGCCGGATCGTGACCCCCATCAGGAAGACCAGCGACGCGATCAGCCAGTTCCAGTCCGACGCGAAGGCCAGCGGGTAATGGTTTGACAGCATGAGGAAAATCACCGGCAGCGTCAGGTAGTTGTTGTGGGTGGACCGAAGCTTGGCGATCTTGCCGTATTTCGGGTCCGGCGTGCGGCCCGCCTTGAGATCGGCCACCACGATCTTCTGGTTGGGAATGATGATCATGGCCACGTTCGCCGTCATGATCGTCGCCGTCAGCGCGCCGAGGTGCAAAAGCGCCGCGCGGCCCGAGAAGACTTGCGTGTAACCCCATGACAGCACGACGATAATCCCGAAGAGGAGGATCATGAGTAGCGTCGGGTTGTCGCCCAGCTGCGACTTGCACAACAGGTCGTAGGCGACCCAGCCGAGCGTCAGCGACAGGGCCGAGATCACGATCGCCTGCCATGGCGCAAGCTCCATCACCGACCAGTCGATCAGGTAAAGCTCCGCCCCCACCCAGTAGAGCAGGATCAGAAGCGCCACACCCGACAGCCATGTGGCATAGCTTTCCCATTTGAACCATGTCAGGTGCTCGGGCATCGCCTCGGGCGCGACCATGTATTTCTGGATGTGGTAGAAGCCGCCGCCATGGACCTGCCATTCCTCTCCGTCGGCGGGGCCGGGGATGTTGCGGTTCAGGCCCAGATCGAGCGCGATGAAATAGAAACTCGATCCGATCCAGGCGATGGCGGTGATGACATGCAGCCAACGGACGGCGAATTCCGCCCAGTGCAAGAGAATTGTCGCGTCCATGTCTCGCCCCTGCCCGGGCGCGCCTGCGCCCTGTCCCGTTCCGGTCCTGTCGTCGCCATTTCCACCATTTCGCCAAGGCTCTGCAAGGTGTCGCGCGGCCGCCCTCTTGCCAGCGTGCCGCAAAGCCGCGTATTGGCGGGCATCTGCTGCATTCAAGGGCATGTGCTGCACGCCGCGCGCCTCCGGTATTTCACGGATGCCGCGTGCCGTCCTGCCCGAACGGACCCGGGACACATGACAAGTATCGAAAGCCTGAACCCTGACATTCCGCTTTTTGCCCGGACGGGCATCAACCTTGCCTCCGCCGGCCTCGGCGCGAGGGCGATCTGGGCCTCGAACCAGTTCTTCGCGCCGCTCGACCGGATGCTGCAGGATCACGACCCGGTCTTCATCGAGGGCAAGTTCGACGACCACGGCAAGTGGATGGACGGCTGGGAAACCCAGCGACGGCGCGACGGCGGGCATGACAGTGCGATCATCAAGCTCGCTGGTGCGGGACGGATCATCGGCTTCGACATCGACACGTCCCATTTCACCGGCAACTACGCGCCCGCCGCTCGGATCGAGGCCTGCTCCTTCGCAGGCGACGAGCCGCCCGCCGACCAGACATGGGTCGAAATCCTGCGCCACAAGCCGCTCGGCCCCTCGGCGCATCACTACCATTCCTGCCAGAACTTCGAGAGCTGGTCGCATCTGCGCGTCAGCATCTATCCCGACGGCGGCATCGCGCGCCTCCGGGTCTATGGCGTGCCGGAACTGGACAGTGCCAATGCCAAGGGTGAGATCGACCTTGCCGCGGCGCTGAACGGCGGCCGCATCCTCGGCTTCTCGGACGCCCATTACGGCGACTACATGCGCCTGCTCGCGCCCGGGCGCGGGATCAACATGGGCGATGGCTGGGAAACCCGGCGGCGGCGGGAACCGGGCTATGACTGGATGATCATCGCGCTCGGCGCGCGCGGCGAGATCGAGAAGGCCGTCATCGACACGGCGCATTTCAAGGGCAACTATCCCGACCGCGCCTCGATCCAGGCCGCCGACATGCGCAGTTTCGGCGACGGGCTGACCGATGCGCTGATCACGGATTCGATGTTCTGGAAGGAACTCCTGCCGCAGCAGAAACTGGGCGCCGATGCCGAGCACTCCTTCCGCGAGGAGCTTTCGCGCCTCGGCCCGGTCACACATGTGCGTTTCAACATCTACCCTGATGGCGGCGTGTCCCGGCTGAGGCTGTTCGGGACGCCGGCACCCTGATCGGGCGCAGGGCCGAACAGGCCACTCGCCTGAACTCGCCGTGTTTGGCGGGCGATCCTCCCGCCGACACCGGATTTGAAAGTCCCAAGGGCCATTTGATGGCTTTGTGACGGATACCCCTTCCCTTAATTCCGGCCTGTCGCTATTTTTCCGGGTCATAAGAAAGAACTTGTCCAACTTGGGAGACAAAAAGATGAAAAAGATTCTCTTGGCCTCTGCGGCCACGATGACGCTTGCCGGCGCGGCCCATGCCGATGCCCATGGCAACGGCGTCACGCTGGGCGTGATGCTGGGCTTCACCGGACCGGCGGAATCCCTCGCGCCGGGCATGGCCGACGGTGCCGAGCTGGCCATGGCCGAAGTGACGGAAAGTGGGCAGCTGATGGGCGGGATGTCGGTCGGCTCTGTGCGCGCTGATTCGACCTGCGTCGACGCCTCCGCGGCCGTCGCATCCGCGGAGCGGCTGATTACGGCGGAAGAAGTGGACGGCATCGTCGGGGCGCTCTGCTCGGGTGCGACGATCGCCGCGCTGACCAACGTCGCCGTACCCAACGGCATGGTCATGATCTCGCCGTCGGCGACCAGCCCCGCGCTTTCGACGATGGAGGACAACGGCCTGTTCTTCCGCACCGCGCCGTCGGATGCGCGTCAGGGCGTGGTCATGGCTCAGAACATCATGGACCGCGGGTTCGACACCGTGGCCGTGACCTACACAAACAATGACTACGGCCAGGGTCTCGCCGACAGCTTCGCCGCCGCCTTCGAGGAGATGGGCGGCACCGTGACGCTGGTCGCAGCCCATGAAGACGGGCGCGCGGACTACTCGGCCGAGGTTGGCGCACTGGCATCGGCGGGCGGAGACGTGCTTGTCGTGGCGGGTTACATCGATCAGGGCGGTCCGGGCATCATCCGTGCAGCGCTCGATACGGGCGCCTTCGACACGTTCGTGCTGCCCGACGGTATGGTCGGCAACGCCATCACCGACCGCTTCGGAAACGAAATTGACGGCTCCTTCGGCCAGTTCCCCGGAACCGACAGTGAAGGCGCCGAGATCTACTTCAGCCTTGCGGAAGATGCGGGCTTCGACGGAACGCAAGCCTTCTCGGCTGAAGCCTACGACGCCGCGGCGCTCATCCTGATGGCGATGCAGGCCGCAGGCTCCACCTCGCCAGGCGATTACGCCGAACACATCATGGATCTTGCCAACGCCCCGGGCGAGCCGATCCTGCCCGGTGAGCTTGGTCGCGCGCTGGAACTGATCGCGGCCGGCACGGATATCGATTACATCGGGGCCACGGCCGTGGAACTGATCGGTGGCGGGGAATCGGCGGGTGCCTACCGTGAGATCGAGGTGATCGACGGCACCGTCGAAACGGTCAACTTCCGCTGATCGAGAACCCGTCTTGAGCCTTTGGGGCAGCCCGGTGCGCAACCGGGCTGCTTTGTTTACGGGGGGCGCGCATGATCGTCGTCGAGGACATCCACAAGCATTTCGGCGGCTTCCATGCCGTCGACGGGGCGTCGCTGAGGATCGAGACCGGGTCGATCACCGGCCTCGTTGGCCCCAATGGCGCCGGAAAGACCACGCTTTTCAACGTGATCGCAGGCGTTCTTCCTGCAACCTCCGGCCGCGTCATCATGGATGGCGAGGACATCACCGGCCTGACCCCGCACGAGCTGTTCGCCAAGGGGCTGCTGCGCACCTTCCAGATCGCGCATGAGTTTTCCTCGATGACCTGCCGCGAGAACCTGATGATGGTGCCCCCCGCGCAGTCGGGCGAAAGCCTCTGGAACACGTGGTTCGGACGCGCCCGCATCGCCGAAGAGGAACGCGCGCTGCGCGCCCGCGCCGACGAGGTGCTGGAATTCCTGACCATCGAGCATCTGGCCGATCATCCCGCCGGCATGGTCTCGGGCGGGCAGAAGAAACTGCTGGAGCTTGGTCGCACCATGATGGTCGATGCCAAGATCGTCTTCCTCGACGAGGTCGGTGCGGGCGTGAACCGGACGCTGCTGAACACCGTCGGCGACGCGATCATCCGGCTCAACAAGGACCGCGGCTATACCTTCTGCATGATCGAACACGACATGGATTTCATCGGCCGCCTCTGCGACCCGGTCATCGTCATGGCCGAGGGCCGCGTGCTGGCCGAGGGCAGTATCGACGAGATCAAGGCCAACGAACAAGTCATCGAA
>Ga0209948_1000129_pt1 | contig 21770 bp, 21 predicted proteins | sample SalPonR2_C_D2_MG_FD_185709 | JGI IMG/M metagenome (GOLD analysis project Ga0209948, IMG submission 185709) | Salt pond soil microbial communities from South San Francisco under conditions of wetland restoration - Salt Pond MetaG R2_C_D2_MG... ... | reverse complement strand
TCAGGATCCTCAGAAGTGTTAAGAACAGATTTGGTCCCACCAATGAGATTGGGGTCTTTGAGATGAAGGAGACCGGACTGAATGAAGTCCTTGACCCTTCCGAAAGGTTTTATGATATCGATTCCAATCTTTCCGGTAATTGTCTGGGCATTGTCATTGAGGGCAACACCCCGCTGGTCGTCGAAGTACAGGGTCTGGTGGTCAAGGCACAGTTCAGTTCACCGAGGAGACTCAGTAAAGGGGTCAACCCCGAAAGACTGGCTCTCATATCCGCTGTATTAACAAAAAGACTCAATGTGAATGTTGAATACAGTGATATCTATATCAACCTGCTTGGCGGTTTGAAGACGGCTGATCCCGGAATAGACCTGCCTGTGGCAATGGCGCTTTATTCCTCTTTCACAGACAACTATCTTCCAAGCGGAATGGCTTGTTTTGGAGAAGTGGGGCTCGATGGAAAGCTCCGATCCGTATCCTTTCCGGAAAAGCGGATAACGGAATTGAAACGCCTGGGATTTTCAAAAGTTGTTGTCCCGTCAAAAACAAAAGAGAGACTCAGTAAAAAGGTGATCGACGGGATAAACCTATTCGAATACAATACCTTACATGAGGCACTGTTAAAAACCATCAATTAAACGGAGGTGTAATAGATGGCAGTTAAGACTGAATGGAAAGGCAACATGGAATTTTTGACCCAAACAGAGTCGAATCATGAAATGATCCTGGATGCATCCCCAAAAGTAGGCGGAAATGATAAGGGTGTTCGCCCTAAAGAACTCCTGCTTGTTGGACTGACGGGATGTACCGGTATGGATGTTGTGTCGATATTGAAGAAGATGAAGGTAGAAGACTATTCATTAAGAATTGAAGCTGAACATGAGGATACAGAGGAACATCCTGTTCATTACAAAAAGATCCATCTTAAGTATTACTTCAAACTTGATGACGACAGCAAAAAGTCCAAAGTTGAAAAAGCAGTCAACCTTTCTCAGGAAAGGTACTGCGGTGTTTCTGAGATGTTAAAAAAGGCCAGTGAACTCACATACGAAATCATCTATGAATAAAAGGGATTTGATTATCGGAAGTCATTTACCGATTTCCGGAGGTATCGATAAAATCCCTGAAAAGACCGGGAAAATGGGAGGAAATGCCTTTCAGTTTTTCTCCCACAATCCCCGATCCTACAAGACCGATAAGACATTTTCGGATCAAGAGGTTGAAGATTTTCAGAAAGCACTGTCAGCAAACGAAATCCCCCGGAATCACATGTTTATCCATTCCGGTTATCTCATCAACATGGCTTCCGAAATCGATTCCCCGGTTTATAACAAATCCTATCAACTAATGAAAAAGGAACTCGAGCTCTGCGGAAGACTGGGCGTTCAATATCTCATTGTTCACCCCGGATCGCACAAGGGAGCGGGAGCTGAAGAAGGCCGGAAGAGAGTCAAATCGTTCTTAAACAGACTCTTGAAAGAAGCCGATACCGAAGTCTTGATACTGCTTGAGAATGTTTCGCCGAAAGGCAACAACGTCGGTTTCACATTGGAGAGCCTTGCGGATATTATCGGCGCTGTTGAATCAGACTCAAATATTGGGGTTTGTTATGACACCTGCCACGGCTTCGATGCCGGATATGACATCCGAAAAGAGGAGGATGTCATATCCCTCAAAAAGCAGTTTGATGAGATCATAGGCTCAGACCGATTAAAACTCGTCCATCTCAACGACAGCAAATTTGACGTAGGAGAGAAAAAGGACCGTCATGCCAATATCGGTGAAGGCTATATCGGAAAAGAGGGGTTTTCAGTCTTTTTGTCGTCCCGCTACTTTTCATCGATTCCCTTGATTATGGAAACCCCCGGAGACTGGAAAAAGCATCGGGAGGAGATTAAGATCATCTCTGAATTAGAAAGGAACAACCATGCATATAGACGGTTTAACCCTTAGTGTCATCATCAAAGAGATAAAAGAACGGATCGTTTCAAATTATGTCAAAAAGATCCAGATGCCCTCCAACGGGAGGTTCTATTTTGAACTGTCCCATGCAATCCTGTATATCACCATCCTTTCCTCCGACTGTTATGTCGCTTTAACTGAAAAGAAAGAGCCCAGTCTGCAGCATCCGGATTCGTTCACCATGTTGCTGAGGAAATACCTGGCCGGTTCCCGGATTCAAGAATGCCAACAGTTGGGAAATGACAGGATTTTTGAGATTGATTTCAGAAAGCGCGACGAAATTGGTGACTCGAGGATATTCAAGCTCTTTTTCGAGATCATGGGAAGGAACTCGAATATCATCCTGACTGATGAAAAGCAGATGATCATCGAGGCCTGGAAGAGACGCATAACCGATAAACGATCAATCGTGCCGGGTGTTGAATACGAACCCTATCTCTCAAACGGAATGACCCTGGATGAGTATACTGAAAAGGGTCTGGAATTTCTAATCGATGCCATACAAAACAATTCTAAAAAGGGCTTACCCCGTTTTGTTCAGAGTCATTTTCAGGGCTTTGGCAGGCAGCATGTTGATGAGATTGGTTACAGGCTCGAGGGGGTCTCCTGTGTTCCGGAAAAAGACCGGGATAATCCCGGCGCATCACCATCGACTTTTAACAGAAAACAACCCATAGGAACCCTGGATGATGCCGGTATCCTCTCTCTCCATGAAATTCTCACTGATATTCAAGAACAGTTGAACGACAAAGAGCAGAGTTTGTATATCTTTAAAAATGATGAAGGCAAGGCAACCGTATCCCCGGTGCCTCTGCTTCATCTTTTAGATAATGGTTATAACGCAGAGAAAAAAACGCCTTCCAAAGCCCTTGAAAGCGCAAATGGTCAGGCCCGAAAGAAAAACTCTCTCAACGAGAAAATCGCTTTATTAAAAGAAAAAGTCATCAAGAAGAAAAAGAATATCGAATCAAATACATACAACCTTGAAAAAGATCTGGCGGAAAGTGATAAGGCAGAAGAACTTCAAAAAGAGGCCGAACTGATCATGGGCAATATCCACCTGTTTGATCCACATGGCCATTACAATGAAATCAAGGTCACCGATTGGGAAACAGGCGGGGAAAAGACCCTTTCACTTGATCAATCCAAAGAGCTCACCCGGAATGCCCAAAAGATGTTTCAAAAGGCAGCGAAGTTGAAAAGAAGAAAAAAGGTTATCTCAAAACGCCTTAAGAAACTCAACCGTTTGATCTATTACTATGAACTGATCTTAAACTCGCTCGAAGATGTTGACACTGAAGAAGAGCTCAACGAGATCAAGGAAGAGATGAAAGAAGCCGGACTATTAAAAAGCGGGGTCAAAAAGGAAAAGAAAAAGAAAAAAAAGGCAAAAAGGAGTTCTCCCAGAGAATTTGAATACAACGGTTTTAAGATCCTCGTGGGCCGTAACAACAGACAGAACGACAAGATGACAAGAGAGCATTCCCGGGAGGATTACTGGTTTCACGCCCGTAACATTCCGGGTTCTCATGTTATTGTCCAGTCAGCTGGAAGAGAGGTTCCCGAGCCTGTGAAAGTCAAAGCTGCTGAACTGGCCGCGCGTTTTTCCAAGGCCAGAGGAGGTAGTAAGGTTCCGGTGGACTATACCAGACTGAAATACGTTAAAAAGTCGAAAGGGGCTCCGCCCGGTTTTGTCATTTATGATTATTTTAATACGCTCATCGTCGATCCGGCTAAGATTAGGAACTGAATGATGATATAATAAAGCGGAAATGATCTCGATCAGAAAGGAAATGATATTTCTTGCCGGAGTTTAAAGTTGATGCCCGTGTTTTCTCTAAAATGATAGATTTCTGCAACAAACTGACCGGTTCAGAACGGGAAAAGAAATTTATCCGCTTGTACTATGATAACGGCTTGAAATTGTTTTCAACAGACGGTTGTCTGAGTGCGGTCTTTAGTTTGAAACAGAAATGCGAACCTTTCACCGGGGTCTATGAATTGCCCATCAAAACGCTGAGGCTGCTTATTGAAAAGAAGAGAGAAAACGATCTCTACCTGGCGCTTAAAAAGGGGGAGATCACGTTAAAAATAAAGAACGAACTCCTGACTATTGCCACGAATACTTCCAAAAAGATTCCACCATCACCAGTTTTTGAGATGGTGGGAAAATTTTCTGTCAGCAGTTTTTTCAACGGTCTTGATTTTGCCACCGTCCATATGCCGGAAGATGACAAGGTCTTTTTCTTCGTCAAGGATGGTATATTGTATATCATTTCTATCTATGACAACGTCTTCTGTATCTACAACACAGGCACACAATGCAATGATATTGAATCAGCCGTCCCCTATCAAAGCGTACGCCATCTGATAAAGGCTCAAAAATCCGTTAAATCATGCTCACTCAACATGGGCATCAATCAGGAAGGGACATCCGTCGGTTTTCAAACCTCGGGCCTGTTGACAAAGATTTGCTCAAGACCTGTTGAAAACTATGAAAGCGAAAGGATTCTTAAGCTTATCCACTTATACCATGAAACAGTACCCGTGAGTGTCCTTGACAAGAACGGGATGAAACATGATATAACAAAAACCCAACGCATTTCCCCTCGAACCCCGATAAAAGCCAGGTTAACTCCAGAGGCTTTAAAACTTGAGCTGAAAACAACCGGCTTATACTATTCGTGCTATCGGGGAATCAATGAGTACACCGCAGAAGAAGCGGGGATCAGTTTCAAATTTTACGGAAAATATCTGAAATCCGCTCTATCGAGATTAAACAGAAAAGCAATCACCATTTTCAGAAAAGATGAGTTTTACGGAATAGGAGATGAAGATAGAGAGAGAATGATCATTATAGCAAATCTTGAGGTCCTTTAAAACCAAAAACTTTACGCTTTTTTTAAAAGGACTTAAGCACAATTCAAGCTGAAAAAAAGGGAGATGGTAGAATGTATCAATGGAAAGAACTGAAAGAAGAGATTGACGGGTTAAAGGAAAAGGGCCTTTTCACCAGTATCAGAACCCTTGAGAGCCCACAGGGCGCCTGGTTGAAAATCAATAATCAGGATGTCCTCAATCTGTCCTCGAACAATTATCTGGGACTCGCCAATGACCCTGACCTGAAGAAAAAAGCGATTGAGGCAACAGAAAAATGGGGAGTGGGCCCCGGGGCGGTAAGAACAATCGCCGGAACAATGACCCTCCACACAGAACTCGAAGAGAAACTGGCAGCATTTAAAGATGTGGAGGCTGTTATCATGGTTCAATCGGGTTTTTGCGCCAATCAGGCGGTTATACCGGCCATAGCGGGCAAAGAGGATGCCATCCTCTCCGACGAATTAAACCACGCCAGTATCATCGACGGTGTCAGACTGACAAAGGCCAGGCGATACGTCTGGAAACATCGTGATCCGGAGGATCTTGAAGCTAAGTTAAAAGAGGCGGAAGCTGAAGGCGTCAGAAGAAAAATCGTCATAACAGACGGTGTTTTCAGTATGGACGGCGATCTGGCACCCCTGAAAGCAATCACTGAGATCTGTGAGCAACACAACGCCATCGTTATGGTTGATGATGCCCATGGAGAAGGCGTTCTGGGCGATCACGGAAAAGGCATCGTTGATCATTTCGGATTACACGGAAGAGTGGATATTGAAGTGGGAACGCTTTCAAAGGCCTTTGGTGTTATCGGCGGTTTCGTTGCAGGAAAGAAGACACTCATCGAATACCTGAAGCAAAAGGCCCGACCTTTCCTCTTCAGCAGCTCGCTCAGCCCATCGGACACAATGGCCGCCATAGAATCTGTTAACAAGCTTAGTGCCTCAGATGAGCTGGTGAAAAAACTCTGGGAAAACGCTGACTATTTCAAATCCAGGATGAAAGCCCTCGGCTTCGATACCGGCCATTCGGAAACACCTATAACCCCGGTAATGTTGTATGATGCAAAGGTATCCTCCGAGTTCAGTAAAAGGCTGCTGGACAAGAAAGTCTTCGCCCAGTCCATCGGCTTCCCCACAGTCCCGAAAGGAAAAGCACGCATAAGGGTCATGATCAGTGCCTCGCATTCGAAGGAGGATCTCGATTATGGCATCAACGCCTTTAAAGAAGTGGGGCAGGCATTAAAGGTGATATAAAAGAGCAAAAGCAGGTCAGGGTTAGCATTTACATCAAACCCTGACCTATGTTTCACAAAACACGCTATCAAACTTAGAAGTTCGCTCCGAGAAAATAATTCCTCTTTAAGAGCTGTTCGACCGTTGTATGCTCCATATGCCCGGGAAGGATTAACGTTTCGCCGGGGATATCTTTGAGGTATTGTCTGAAACGCTTGAGGGATTCCTTCATCTGATAGGGATCAGAAAATGTAAAATCGGTCCTGCCGATTGAATCTGCAAAAACAAAATCGCCGGTTAGGATAAAGGGGCCAAAATTGAAAACCGTGTCCCCTTGCGTATGACCCGGAAAAAGGGCTGCATCAAACTCAAAATCCCCGAAACGGTTCTTGCCCCTGCTCAGGTTTAAAACGCTCCTTTTGTCAATCTCAAATCCTTTGGAGCTGAATCCGGAGGACAGATTGACCGAGGGATTGAAGAGGCCGTCCTGGGCCTCTTTTGATACGAAGAGATTGAAATCCTTGAACTCATCGGCCCCGGCTATGTGATCAAAATGAGTGTGGGTCAGGATGATCGCTTTTTTCTTTCTCTCTGATTTCCCCGCCTCTTCAAGAAACCGCCTTGCTCCCGTTCCCGGGTCAACAACAATCAGCGTGTTTCTGCCAAAGAGATAATACGTGTTGACACCGACCGGCGGAAGGACGGTTTTATACAATTGGATATCATCGTTTTCAACAATACAGTTCCATGCCATCTGATCAGTCTCCTGTTCCGGTATAAATTGATATATTACGCTTCTCAAGCTTCTCCTCTTGAATGCTTAATTCAACGATATAATCAATATCATCGACCCAATCAACAATCTTCTCTGCCCACTCCACAAAAACAACGCTACGTTCGTGACAGTAATCGTAAAAACCCAGATCGATCAGTTCATCTCCTGAGATTCGGTAGACATCAATGTGATAAATATCAAGGTCACTACCCTGATAAGCATTAGCGATTGTGAAGGTGGGACTCCGGACATGTTCCGGCAAAACACCCAGTGACTCCGACACCTTGCGGATAAAGGTGGTCTTGCCGGTCCCCAGATCCCCGAAGAAAAGAACAATCTCGCCACCCGTCAGTCTTTCGGCAAAGGACGCGGCAAGTGTTTCGAATGCAACGAAATCAATTCCCAGATAAAGCTCCGTTCGCTTTAGACCCAGTTTTTCGATCGTTCCACTGCCTTTTTCCATCTCTTGTACGATTCCTCAACCTGCCTTTCCTTGACTTTTGACACACTGTTCTGTGCCTCCCAGCAGTCCTTAATTTCTTCTTTTTCGTTCCAGATTCCAACAGCCAGCCCCGCAAGTGCTGCTGCTCCGACAGCGGTGGTTTCGGTATTTTTTGGTCTTGTCACAGGAATACCAAGAACCGTTGACTGAAATTCCTGAACAAAGGCATTTTTGCTCACGCCACCATCCACTCTCAACTCTTTTAGCGGAATATGACACTCTTCTATCATTGAATCAAAGAGCTCACGGACACTGTATGAAATCCCCTCAAGGACAGATCTCACAAAATGCTCCCGCTTAGTTGACTGGGTCATCCCGACAAAAAGACCTCTTGCATCGGGATCCCAATGAGGTGCTCCCAGACCCGAAAGAGCCGGAACAAAATAAACCCCGCCGTTATCCCGGACCTCAAATGACATATCCTCTGTTGCCGGTGCCGATTCGGCGAGTTTCAGATTATCGACCATCCAGTCAATTGCAGCTCCACACATGAACAGGGACCCCTCCATTGCATAACAGACTTCATCCTCAATCTTCCATCCGATTGTGGAGAGCAGTCTCTGTTCAGAGAATATCGGTTCATCACCAAGATTCATCAACAGAAAGGCTCCGGTTCCGTAGGTACATTTGGCCATTCCCCTTTCAAAGGCCATCTGACCGAAAAGAGCCCCTTGCTGATCCCCGACCAGCGAGGCAAGCGGAATTCCCTCCTTGGTATAACCCAACACTGATGATGTGTCGACAACTCTCGGAAGCCATTTTTCGTTAATACCGAACAAATCAAGGAGTTCTTCATCCCACTTCAAATCCTTTATGTTGTATAACATGGTTCTTGAGGCATTGCTGACATCCGTCACGTGGATGTTCTTTCTTGTCAATTTATAGGCCAGCCATGAGTCGATTGTTCCAAAGGCCAGTTCATCTGCCTCAGCAGCTATCTTAATCTTGGGTACGTTCTGTATCAGCCACTCTATCTTGGTTCCGGAAAAATAGGGGTCAACGATCAACCCTGTCTTTTCATGGATCATCTTTTCCTTCTCCCTGAGCGACTCACATCTCTTTGCCGTCCGTCGGCACTGCCAGTTTATGGCATGATAAAGAGGTTCTCCCGTTGCCTTATTCCAGGCAACCACCGTCTCCCTCTGATTGGTGATACCGATGGCATCGATATCGTAAAAATTTAAACCGGCATCTTCCACAGACTCCACAAGTGTCTCCAGGGCAGTATTGTAGATCTCATTGGCATCCTGCTCCACCCAGCCGTCCTGAGGATAGAACTGCTTGAACGGCTTTTGAGAGATGTTCACAATGTTGAGCTCGTCGTCAAATATGATCGTTCTCGTACTTGTTGTTCCCTGGTCGATTGCGGCAATGTAATGCTCTTTCTTCATAAACCTCTTCCCCCTTGTTATTAAAAATGAAGTTTAATAATTATATCATAGGATAATCTTTAATCCCTCTCAATGAAAGATTGGAACAAGCCGTATCCGACAAAAAAATGATAAAATCAAGGGGAAAACAAAAAAACGGGAGGTGGTCGATAATGACATGCAAGTGGTACAATGTTTGTCCGATTAAGAGGTTCACCGATCAGGGTCTGCTCGAGGAAAAATGGGTGAACGAATACTGCCTGAAAGGCAACAAGGATTGTGTTCGCTATCAGATGGAAGAGAAGGGAGAATATCATCCTGATTATATGCTGCCAAACGGTCAATATGATGAAACCTTGCGAAAGAAACTCCGGAATCAATAATCCGGTCTTTTAATTCATCTGAAACGCATAACAGATATCGATAATAATATTAATATTCTGACCCTATAATTATATATTCTTACCTTATACTCAATTTTTTTGATTTACATATTGACATTTTGAATTTTTTAATGTATAATATGTATACAATCAAAAAGAAGGTGGTTTTATGAGAAAAACATTAACACGATGCCCGGGATGCAACCATCAGTTGCATATATCCGAGTATAAATGTGACCATTGCGGAACAACCGTTCACGGAAAATTCGAACTGGACGAATTATTCAGATTACAGGAAGATCAGCTCTTTTTTCTGAAAGTCTTCGTTAAGAATCGCGGCAATCTTTCCGAGGTTCAAAAAGAACTGGAGATCTCTTATCCCACAGCCAGAAACAGGCTGGAAAACATCGTGAGAAGCATGGGTTATGAAGGGGCCGAGCCTGAGAGGAGTGAATCCCAAAAGGTTTTAGACATGCTGGAAACAGGTGAGATCAGCGCCAAAGAAGCCATGAACATGCTCAGGTCTTTAAAGAAGGGGGAAGTAAAATGAATTTTTTATCTATTCTTGGAGCCATTTTTCTCGTTATACTGGCGTTTTATTTCTTTCCGGCAATTATTGGAATTGTCGTAGCGGTGGGAGCTGTAATACTGGTCGGGCTCATCCTGGCAGGCATATTTGCTTTTCTGCTCCCCTTGATCGTGATTGTACTGGCCGTTGCCGGATTGATCTGGTTGATCAAGACATTGGCAGCATAAAGGAGGGTGTTATAGATGTCATATTTTAAAAAGAGTAATACTGAGAATCTTGAAGGAATAGAGGAAGTTGTTGTTAGTGCAGTTGGAGGCGATTTGGAGATTATAGGTGTCGATGAGCCGGCCGGTGAGCTCTTCTGGGAGGCCGTCTGGTCAAAGGAGAACTCAAACGCCGAGGTGGTGAGAGATGAAAAGAAACTCATCTTGCGCTTTGATGACAAAGGAAGCTCGGTCAAATTCTTCGGAATCACCATTACCACCTCCGGAGGTCTCGGAGTTAACTTTGGGGATCTGAGAAAAGCGACAATCAAGATTCCCAGATCGGTCTTAAAGGATATTTCAATCAAGACCATTTCAGGGGACGTAGAAGCTGAACGCTTGAAAGCTGACAATCTCACTTTTTCAACCAGCTCAGGGGATGTTGTGAATAAAGAATCAGTATCCAAATCTCTGACGGCTTCAACAAAATCCGGGGATATCAAGTGTGCCGATGTTCATTCAGAAGAAAAGACCAAACTTAGCTCAATAAGCGGAGATATCAGGACCTTTTCACTCGATACAAAAGACCTGGACTTCACGACCAAATCCGGAGACGTCAAAATGGATCCCCTTTCGGATAAGATAAGCAGCGTCAAGGGCAGTAATGTCAGCGGGGATATAGCGATCAGGAACCTGTCTAAAGAGGCAAAACTGACAACGGTCAGCGGAGACATCATGCTGAAATGCACCAAAACCGGGAAGACCTCATGGCGTTTTAAATCAGTCAGCGGGGATATTGATGTCATCTGTAATCCAATAGATGCGTTGATAACCTTTGACACCGTTTCCGGCGAATATCTCTTTAAGAACAAAAAGCCAATGATCAAAGAGAAGAACCATTTTGTCTTTGGCTCAGGTGAAGAGGGACGAATTGATATCAAAACCGTCTCCGGTTCCATGATATTCAAAACGGCCGACATAGAAGAAGAAAAAGGGAAAGCGGAGAAAGAATTTGATGAAACAGTTGAAACCGGGAGAAAACAACATCACGATCCCGATGCGGAGCGTATTGTTTATACTTGTCAACAGGGTATCATCACTGAGGAAGAGGCGTATGAAATGCTCAGGATCCTCGACTACTCAGATGATGAAATCAACAGACTCATGCTGGATCTCGGAGTGAAAGAAAAAGAGGAGAACGAAGAGAGCGAAGAGGAAAACGAGTGAGGTGAAACCATGCGGGAAAAAAAGCACAACAGTTTTGATGAAAAACTCAACGACTTTTTCAAAGAGGAGATCAGAGACAATCTCCAGGAGGTCAATCACTGGATACAGGATGCGACAAAGGGAAAGGTCTTGCTGATCAAACTGGATCTGGATGATAAGGACTGGGAGATACTCAAAGAGCTGGCCAAAATCGAAGACAAATCGGTCCAGCAACTGACAAATGAAGCAGTCAAGACATATATCAAGAAAAAAAGCCCCGTATAAAAAATAAGATTTCCTGATAAGAGTGAAGGCCCAAGTTTTAAAAAGGCCTTCTCTTTTTTTATGTTATAATCTTTGAGCGCTTAATATATAAAAATCCGCAACATATCATACGATAAACTGTGCAACCTATCATTATTTCAGGAGGAACATGCATTGTCCAAAAAAAAGGGATCATTCTTATTCCGGCTCATGAAATCTCAAATAATAATGATCAGTATCTTCCTCGTTATCTTTATCTTTGTGACCAGCATCGTCTTTGACAATGAATATCACAAAAACGTCTTCCAACCGATGTTGAACACAACCGTTGAAAGTATAGTTGCCTATCAGGAGAACTGGAACAAGATGATCAGTTCTTTCCAGCTGGCATACAGAAAATCCTTGAATGCTGCCTTAATGGAAATGGGCACGGATTATGAAAACAACAAAGATATGACGTATGAAGAACTTTCCTCAAAGTTAAAGACCTTTTTCCCGGTCAATCTTGATGAGATTGATACAGTGAACTGGTATGTAATCTCCAACGATGGCATTATCAAAGCTACAGATTACAAAAGCGATCTGGGGTTGAATATTCAGGAGCTCACCCCCAAATACTGGCAGTATTTAAAAGAAATCGATCCCGGAAACGTTAGAATTGATCCTCTTCTATACGAAGTCAGAACGGGAATTCCAAGATTGTACGGTTATTACAGAATGAGCGACGGCTCTTTTTTCGAGATCGGCATTAAATTAAAAGAAGAGATTGTCACTGATTTCCGGAACCAGTTTCTCAAATTCTGCGAGAGTTCAGACTATCTGGAAAATATTGATCTATACACCATCGCCTATAAACCGTTCGGTAATTTTCCGGAACTTAACGACGCTGATAAAAAGAACTTCAAAAGAGCTGAAAGAAATGACGGTTATTTTGTTAATGAAATCACAAACTCAGAGTACGCTGTTTATATCACGCCTTATGAAGAATCTCAGAGCAAGATCAGCAATCCGCTCGTGAGGTCAAAGATAACCATAGACTTTGAGAAATCTCTGGCCTTTAAAAACAACTTCCTGATGATGTTCAACTTCTTCATTATAATGATTCTCATCCTTGTCCTGTTGATGAATTTTGTCTATTTGAAGACATTTAAAAAGAACATCGTGAGCATCATCAAAAGGATTCATCGATTTGCCGAACGCCCCGTCGAAGGTATTGAGGGAATTGAGAAGAACATTGATTACAAAGAATCAAAAGAGCTGACGGAGGCCTTCAAGATCATGGCCTTTAAGATCTCATCTCTCCTGAAGAATCAAAGCAGCACCAACAAACGCCTCTCCACGGCAAAAGAAAGATTGGAAGTACTGGCATCTCATGATGAACTGACGGGCGTTAAAAACCGGAGAACCTTTACAAAAGAGGTCAAGAAGCTTATCGAGAATAAAAATTATCCCTGGACGCTAATCTTTGTGGATGTTGATAATCTAAAACACATTAACGACGTCTATGGTCATGCCAAAGGGGACGAAGTCCTTTATGAGATTGGCGAGACGCTGAAATCATTTACCCGGTCATCCGATATTGCCGCCAGACTCGGCGGGGATGAATTTGTACTGGTCTTTGTCAACACGGGAAATAAAGATTCTATGAGCATCATGAAAAGAATCGGAGAGAATTTGAAAGCAAAAGCGGAACATCTGGACATTGATTTCCCACTCTCCGTCAGTTATGGTCTCTACACCGTTGAAAGAGAGGAAGAGTTTGATGTGGAGGAAATAATTCATATAGCCGATCAGCGGATGTACGATCAAAAGAAAAGAAAGGGACGGAACAGAGAATAAAACACAAGAGAAGACACTAAACAAGGATTTCAATGGAGGCACGGATGAAAAATATCAGCATCAAAAGTTTTTTTCTGCATATGACAATTGTGATCCTGGTGGCATTGAGCACTTTAACCGTCTTTTTTGTTTACAACAATTATGAGATAGCCGAAAGAGACCGGGTCGAGAAAGTGGTCCGGGCCGGTACAACTGGCGGCAATTCCATGATCAGTGCATTGAACGATTTAAACAACTTGTTGAACAAAAACAAATATGCATCGTTTGAAGCCTTTGCAGAGAACAATGAGGCAAAACAGTCTATTAATGAATTCACTGACGCTAAGGAACGGGTCGTTAAAGCCTCCGGAGTACTCGGTATTGATTTTGAAGAGCAGTCAACGGCATTTATAAAAACCCTCTACAATGCGGAGAACCCCGAAGCACTTATCTCGTCAATCGGGGATTATATAAGAAAGATCAACACCTACCTGAGAGAAACTAACGCTAAGATCAAGGTGATCACAGAAACAGTCAATTTGCTTTCCTTTTTTGTTATCGCCGTCATCTTCTCGGTTTTCATTTTCTCCTACGTACGACTCAAAAAACATTTCAATACAATGGACCGGTCAATAGAACAGATGAATCTGATCATCAAAAACACTGAAAAAAGCATCGATATAAAACCCTCAAGTAAAGAGGGAGAGGAAATCAGAGGCAAATTGGACTCAATCGAAAAAAAACTCCTCTTTCAAAACAAACTGTTGAATTACAATTCTTTCGGGACACTTGAAACCGTGCTGCCTGATCTCTTTCCGCTCCTGAAAACCCAGATCGATATCCAAAGGCTTTCCATTGCCTTTGTGGATAACGAGACCAATGTCGTTGCCGAAACAGTCGCCTCTGAAAGAAAGAAGTACCTCAACGCCGGGTTTCAGATCAAGTTGGCGGACACAACACTCAGCAGCTTCCGAACGAGGTCTGAGCCAAGAATTATCAACGACCTTGAAAAGCATTATGAACAGATCCATCAATCACCGGCAACACGACTAATATTAAAAGAGGGGTATCACTCCAGTATAACAGCGCCCATTTATTCGGCAAATGGTTTAATGGGCTTTCTCTTTGTCAACAGCACCAAGAAGGATGCCTACAACCAGGCCGACGCCGATATCATCAGACAGTTTACCCAAAGTGTGAAGGGCATCTTATACAGCTCCTATCTGACACAGGAGCTGATCGCCAAAACCGCCACGGCTTTTGCAGACCTTGTTGAAAAGAAGGATTTTGAAACGGGCGATCATCTGATGAGGGTGGCCGGTTACTCCAAGTTACTCGCTGAAAAGCTCTCTGAAACAGATGAGCGTATTACCCCAAAACTGATCAGAGAGATCTTCTGGTTTGCCCCGTTACATGATATCGGAAAGGTCGGCATCCCCGAAAAGATACTGCTCAAACCGGCAAGACTGACCTCAGAGGAATATACAATCATGAAAGAGCATGTCAACATGGGGGTAGCCGTTATGAAAAAGATGAATAATACGCTGGAGCAATCGACGAGTATAAGCTTTCTGGAGACGAGCATCAGGATCATATCGGAGCATCATGAAAAGTGGAATGGAAAGGGTTATCCCGGTGGGCTGAAAGGCGAGGAGATCTCAATTCCCGGAAGAATTGTTGCTGTAGCGGATGTCTTCGACGCCCTTATCAGTAAACGGGTTTACAAACCGGCTTTCAGTACTGAAAAGGCTTTCGGAATCATCGAAGAGGGTCTGGGTACACACTTTTGCCCGACTATCGGAAGACTCTTTCTGGATAACAAGGAAGAAATCGTGCGTATTATGAACAAGTACAAAGACTGAGAGACTATCTCAGAAAGTCAACCAGTGACATATTCATGACGTTTCCACCGGTCTTCATAGAGGCCTCCAGGGCGGTCTGCTGGTTGGTTAATTCAGTAAATGTCTTAATGAAATCGGCATCCTGCTCTTTTGAAACAAACTCCGTTAAGAAAGTCGAATACTCTTCAAAACGATTGGTGGCCATATCGAGAAATTTCTCCGATGCCCCGTTTTGTGATGTCAGCCGCTGAATGGTGTATTCAAATCGCTCCACCTTTTCAAGTGCGGTGTTGTTTAAATAATCCCCGGAATTTTCTTTGTTGAGATTGTCTGTAATATTGTCCAACAGGTTGAAAACGCTCTCATTTCCGTCAACGACGAACGCATCGTAGGTGGTGATGCCATATTCGAATTTATATCCACCGAGGTCCGTCATCTGTTTAACATCGGCTTTCGGTGGCATCTGAATCTCGCCACTGTCCTTGACAGGAGGTTTTGAGGCATCTGCTCCCCCAAATATGTGTTCTCCTCCAAGATTGGTGTTGGCAAGTTGTACCATCTGCTCTTTAATCTTTTGGATCTCACGTGCAATGCCCTTTCTGTCCTCTGTCGTCAAAGATCCGTTTGCCCCTTGAACCGTTAATTCCCGAACGCGCGTAGTCAGACTTGACATCTCTTGTGTCACCTTGTCGTACATCTTCAGATAGGTCCCGACGGTGTTTCCGTTTCGCTTGTACTGATCGATTTCTCTGAGATGATTAGAGGCATTGGAGGCTCTGGTGGCAACAATGGCATCATCTGAGGGGTATCTTACCTTCAAACCGGAAGAGGCCTGCTCATGAAGCTTCGCCACTTTCCGATAACCACTCGTTATATCCTGGAGCACTCTGTTATGAAGCATTGTACTATTGACTCTCATCAAATCACCCTCATTTTTCTCTGACCTTAGCCTTTTCCATCAAAGAATTTATTGTGTTTCTTCGGTTGGTATTTCCCTTTCAGATCATAGGTGTTGATTCTTCCGTCACCACTTGCTGTATCCTTCATCAACTGAATATTCTTCAACTGGAACCCGATCATTCTGTCGATGTTAAAATGCAGCAGACTACTCTCCTGAAGCGCTTCCATCAGCCTTGCGATCAGGATCATCAGATTGGTTCCATTCTCCTCGTCCAGTCTTTCTGAGATTTCAGAAACCGTTGAATCCTGAGGAATCTCAAGATAATCACACAGCTGTCTTGCTTTTCTGTCACGTTCGCTTTCAGCACCATCTATTTTTAATGCCATCTCTTCTTCTCTTGGAATGATGTCATTTATCGCTTCATAATTACCGTTGACAAGATACTTTTCTTTCTCCTGTAAGAGAGCGTTGTATTCTTCAAAGACTGATGTTAAAGTCTTTATGCTCGTTTTAAACTCATCAAGTTGTTCCAATGCAGACCTCCGATACTCAGCCAAGGATCTTTTTGACAATGGCAGATTCATCAACGTCATAGGCCCCGTTTTGAATCATCTCACGAAAATGACTAACAAGGGCTTCCCGCGTTTCAGGTATTGATTCGGCCTTTTTGAGAATCTTTTTTATCTCAGCGCTCTTTTCAAGATTCTCAGAATTAAACAGCGATTCCGTCTTTTTGTTCTCCTCCGGCTTTCTCTGCGTTCTGTTCTTATTCAGATTCTTGATCAGATCCGAAGCATTAACACCGTTGATTCCGCCTGAGTCAATCATATTTAACACCTCTTAGTTTTTATCTTCATACAACTTTTTATCGGTAATGAAAAGATTTTCTTTAGAAAAGGAAATTTGCACTGGGAGATTTTGAAGGAGTTTGTTAAAAAACAAAAGGGAGCAGTGCGCTCCCCCTTAAATCAGTCATTTCAGTCTTAACCGCTAACCCTCACTAAAAGGGCTGATTGTGAATTCAGGGAGCATTGATTTTGCCTGTTCAATCTTCCTTTCAAGCTCATCGGAGAATCTACCTTGCGCCTGCATCTGTTCTAAATCTTTTTCCATCTTAATAATCTCTTTTCTCAATTGCTGTGTGTTACCCATAATATCACCTCTTTAAAAGTTAAAGATTTTGAATAATCATCCAATAACCAAAGAATCTCTCCTTTTTACGTTATGAATAATGAAAACCACACAAAAATAACCCTTTATAGGGTCATTCCTCAGATACCTCTATTTTGCTATACCACTGATTAAGTATAGTCATTGTACCATAAAAAAAAGAACATTTCAAGTAATCGTCATGCTAAATAAAATAGGCGCCTCTATAAAGCGTGGAAATGAAATCATGTTTATGTTATAATTTTCTCAAAGGGCAATACAACAAACTCTTAGATGAAAGGAAGGATGAGACAGTGGGTAAGAAAATGGTAACAGTTGATGGCAATACGGCTGCAGCACATGTGGCCTATGCCTTTTCTGAAGTTGCTGCGATTTACCCAATCACACCATCGTCTTCAATGGGAGAGATGGCAGATGCTTGGGCCGCCAACGGGCGGAAAAATGTTTTTGGACAGAAAGTAAAAGTATCGGAACTTCAATCTGAAGGAGGGGCTTCCGGTGCAGTACACGGCGCTTTACAGGGAGGCTCTTTGACAACAACTTTCACTGCTTCACAGGGGCTCTTGTTAATGATCCCGAATATGAATAAAATCTCCGGAGAACTGCTCCCGGCCGTTTTCCATGTTTCGGCAAGAAGTGTCGCAACGCAGGCCCTCTCAATTTTCGGGGACCACTCGGATGTTATGCACTGCAGACAGACTGGATACGCACTCCTTGCCGCCGGTGGCGTACAGGAGGTTCATGACCTGGCGATTGTTGCACATCTGGCTGCAATGGACTCAAGTGTTCCGTTCCTGCATTTCTTTGATGGCTTTAGAACATCAAATGAGATTCAGAAAGTCGAACTCTTTGATTACGATGATCTGGCAAAGATGGTTAATCACGATGCCATCAGATGCTTCAAGGCAAAGGCTTTAAAGCCGGAGAGTCCTGTCACAAGAGGAACAGCACAGAATCCAGATATTTTCTTCCAAAACCGGGAAGCAGCCAATTCGTTCTATGACAGAGTCCCGTTTATCGTAGAAGAAAAGATGAGATTGGTTGAGGAGCTCACGGGAAGAAGATACAGGCTCTTTGATTATGTGGGGCACCCCGAAGCGGACAGAGTGGTCATAGCAATGGGTTCAGGCATTGACACGCTCGATGAAACAGTCCGTTATCTGAATGCGCATGGTGAGAAAGTCGGCGTCCTGAAAGTAAGACTTTACAGGCCGTTCTCGGTTGATCACTTCCTCGCTGCAATGCCAAACACCGTTAAATCCATTGGTGTTCTTGACAGAACAAAAGAACCCGGTTCAGCAGGCGAACCGCTTTATGAAGATGTCAAATTCGCTTATTACGGTCAAAAAGATGCGCCAACTATCGTCGGCGGAAGGTACGGACTCAGTTCCAAGGAGTTCACTCCTTCAATGGCAAAGGCAGTCTTCGACAACCTGAAATCTGCAAAACCGAAGGATCATTTCACGATAGGCATCAACGATGACGTAACCTTTACCTCTCTCAATGTTGATGAAGAGATCGTTGCAGAAGATCCTGAAGTCAAACGTTGTCTCTTCTGGGGATTCGGTTCTGACGGGACAGTGGGGGCCAACAAGAATTCCATCAAGATCATTGGCGACCATACGGATATGTTTGCACAGGGTTATTTTGAGTACGATTCCAAAAAGTCCGGTGGTATCACACGTTCACATCTCAGATTCGGACCCAATGCGATAAAGAGTCCATATCTCATTAATGAGGCAGATTTTGTCGCATGCCACAGACAGGCTTATGTGAATATGTTCAACCTCATAGACACCCTCAAACAGGGTGGTACATTCCTGCTCAATTCCAACTGGACAAAGAAAGAGATTGAAGAGGAACTTCCCAATTCACTAAAGAAAAAACTGGCTGAAAAAGAGGCCAAATTCTACAATATCGATGCGTTTAAGATTGCAGGAGAGATTGGACTCGGAGAGAGAATCAATACGATCATGCAATCGGCTTTCTTTAAATTGGCAGATATCATCCCTTATGAGGATGCCAAGAAATTTATGAAAGATGCGATCGAAAAGACATACGGCAAGAAGGGTAAAGAAGTCGTAGAGATGAACTGGAAGGCCGTGGACAAAGGAGAATCCTATGAGGAGATCCCCGTTCCGGCAGAATGGGCAGACCTTGAACCGGAGGTAAAGGAAGTCAATCCGGACAGGCCCGAATTTGTCAGAGAAGTCGCCGATGTGATGAACGCCAAACGCGGCGATGAGCTGCCTGTTTCAAAGTTCTCCCCTGACGGAACTTTCCCCAACGGTACAACGTATTATGAAAAACGCGGTGTCGCTGTTACCATCCCCAAGTGGGAAGCCGAGAATTGTATCCAGTGTAATCAATGTGCCATGGTCTGTCCTCATGCCGTTATCAGACCCCGTCTCCTAACAGAGGAAGAGGTCAAAGATGCACCTGAAAGCCTCGATACGATCACTCCGATGCATCCAAAGTTAAAAGAGCAGTATCAATTCACACTTCAGATCAGCGCTCTGGACTGTACCGGTTGCGGAAACTGCGCACAGGTATGTCCCGGAAAAGGCGGGAAGAAAGCATTGACCATGACCCCCATTGAAGAAGTTGTCGATGAGACGGTCAACAACTACAACTACACCGACAAACTGCCCGACAGAAACCCCATGGGCGACGATATGTGGGTTGGCGCCATGTACAACCGGCCGTTGTTTGAATATCACGGCGCCTGTGCAGGTTGTGGAGAAACGCCTTATGTACGGCTCGTTACCCAGCTCTTCGGTGATAGAATGGTCATCGCCAATGCAACAGGATGTTCATCGATTTACGGTGGCAGTGCCCCTTCCACTCCGTATTGTAAGAACAGTGAGGGTAAAGGTCCCGCATGGGCAAACTCCCTCTTTGAAGACAACGCGGAATACGGATTTGGTATGTCCCTCTCGATCAACACGACAAGAGGTAGAATTGCAGACCTCATGGAGAAAGCCCTTAACGCCGGTGTTGACGGTGAATTAGCTGATCTGTTCAAAGAATGGATCGAGAAGATTGATGATGCAGATGCAACAGAAGAACTTGATCCCAAGCTCAAATCAGCCGTCGCTGCTGCCATCCCCGCTGCAACTGGCGATGTGAAATGTCTTCTCGAACAGATATTTGAACTCAGAGATTACTTTGTCAAAAAATCTGTCTGGATTGTCGGAGGAGACGGCTGGGCATACGATATCGGATACGGCGGACTCGATCATGTTCTCGCATCCGGTGAGGATGTCAACGTCCTTGTCCTTGACACCGAAGTCTACTCAAACACAGGCGGTCAGTCTTCAAAGGCCACACCCCTCGGAGCCATCGCTAAATTTGCCGCTGCCGGGAAACCGGTCAGAAAGAAAGACCTCGGCATCATGGCCAGCACTTACGGCTACGTTTACGTTGCCCAGATATCACTCGGAGCCAACATCAATCAAGCCTTTAAAGCCATTAAAGAGGCAGAAGCTTACAAAGGACCTTCCTTAATAATCGCCTATACGCCCTGTATCAATCACGGGATTAAATCAGGCATGGGAACATCCATCGAGGAAGAGAAGAAGGCAACCAGCTGCGGTTACTGGCCAATATTCAGATACGATCCACGACTGGAAGATGAAGGCAAGAATCCTTTCCAGCTTGACGGGCCCAAGAAACTCGACGGCCAGTTCCAGGAATTCCTTGAAGGCGAAGTACGCTACGCCGCATTAAAGAAGACATTCCCGGACAGAGCAGAGGAGCTTGACAAGAAGGCAGAGGAAGACATGAAATTCAGATACAACAAATACAGAAGACTGGCTGGTATGGAAGAAGTTTAAAGCCGGAAGAAATCGTTTTTACATCAAGAAGAGGCCCCGTTTAAAATCAGCGGGGCTTCTTTTTTTAAGGCGTTCTGTCAGTATTCTTCACGTACCATATTGATAACGCCTTTTTCCTTATCGACGGCAAAGACCCTTGTCTTACCGTCGTAAAAGCGTATTCCGATCTCGTTGGTGCTCTTATCGGCATATGGGTTGATTCCCCGTATCCGTCCCCAATCAGGATTCAGTTCTGTTTTGTAATGATTGTTGCACACAAGCGAGCCGGAGGCTCTGAGTTCAAATGCCCTCAGGAAATGATCGTCGCTCACGAAGAAAAGAAAGTCGTTGTTGTTGGTGTAAAGCTTTACCGGCAACCATTTGGATCTGAGTCTGTAGCCAAGCTCATACGACTTGCCGTTCGGACTCAGCAACAGGAATTCCTTCCCGTGCAGTTCCCATTTCCAGTTAATGGAAAAACCCAGAGAAAAAACAATCATAAAGATAAAGAGGATGAAGAGTAACTTTTTCATAATGACACCACCTGAATGTGAATGAATTTATTGCTTCTGTCGTTTTTATTGCTCACTATCACTTGTTGTTATACTTCCTTCAGGGTTGCAAGGCTTTCTTTCAAAAAGGGCGGCAGAACAAAACTTGACGCATGGATGTCAGAACTGTAATACTGTAATTCTTTCTCCAAAGCATTATCATCTCTTTTTTTTGCTATACTTTTGTCACCTTTCATCCCCATTGTATAGGTCCAAAAACCTGAAGGGTATTGAGGTGAAAACCCCTTATACATTTTAACAGAAGGAAACGCCATGTCTATTCTACCATATGCCATTTCAAGCCATGATGTATCGTAAACCGGGTTCTCAGTCTGTGCAACCAGTAATCCGTCTTTTGTCAAGGCTGCTTT
>Ga0209948_1000127_pt1 | contig 21829 bp, 19 predicted proteins | sample SalPonR2_C_D2_MG_FD_185709 | JGI IMG/M metagenome (GOLD analysis project Ga0209948, IMG submission 185709) | Salt pond soil microbial communities from South San Francisco under conditions of wetland restoration - Salt Pond MetaG R2_C_D2_MG... ... | reverse complement strand
CTATTTTTTTTATTCCCTTTAGTCTCCTGTGAGTATCAAGATAAAGATGCTATAAAAAAGTTAAATGGAGAAAAAATATCTAAAGATTCCATAACGTCAGTAATTGAGCATTTATCTAAAGAAGCAAATGTAACTGGATTAAGTGTCTCTATAATTAATGAAGGTAAAGTAAAATATCAAAAATCTTTTGGGTATTCTAATGCAGAAACAGAGGAGCTGCTAGATTTAAACCATATTTTCTATGGCGCCTCTTTAAGCAAATCAATTTTTGCTTATCTCGTCGCTCAAATGGTTGTTGAGAATAATTTAGATTTAGATAAACCCATAAACGATTATTTTAATGTAGAACTACCAAATATACCAATCGAAGCAAATCATAGAAAATTAACTGACTTAAAAGATGATATTAGGTATAAAGATATTACAACTAGAATGTGTCTTTCTCATTCCTCAGGTCTTCCCAATTGGAGGTGGATTAACAACCCAGACAGAAAATTAAAAATCCAATTTGATCCTGGAACTAGCCATAGCTATTCTGGAGAAGGTATTATGTTAGCACAATGGCTAGTAGAACATATAGAAAAAGAACCTATAGAAGCACTTGCAAAAAAAAGGATATTTGAGCCTTTAGAAATGTCGAATACAGATTTTTTATGGAGGGATGAGTTTAAAAACCACTTTTGCTATGGCCACGATAAAAATCAAAAAAAACTACCAAAGGATATTGAGTTAGATGATGCAGCAGCAGCTGGCTCTATGGAAACTACTATAATAGATTACACTAAATATTTACTGCACATATATGAATTGTATAAGGAAGATTCTGCTGTAGCTAAGTTGTTGTTTACACCTAATATTTCCATTAAATCCAAACAACAATTTGGCCCATTGAGTAAAGTTATCACCACAGAAAACGACGCCATAAACCTAAGTTATGGACTGGGCTGGGCCTTAATTAAAACACCATATGGAGAAGCAGCACTTAGAGGTGGGCACAGTGAAGGGTTCCAACATTATTTTATAATATTTCCTGAGAAAGATACAGCTATGCTAGTAATGTCAAATAGTGATAACGCAGAAGGAATTTTTGAAAATTTATTTGAAAAAATTATAGGTGATGTTTTTACACCATGGAAATGGAAGGGATATTCCCCTAACCTTAGTCAATAAAATAAACGTTTTATAGGAAATTCTTAAAATGAAAAAAAGACGTTTAGTTACTTATATTACCAATAGTATTTTGATTTTAATTTTATTGATTTCAAATCAAATATATAGTCAAAACACCCTTAAAAAACATTTTGAACAGATTGCGGATACTATAAGAGGAACTATTGGTATAAGTGTTTTACATATCAAAAAAGGATCGTCAATATCCTTTAATGGAAATGAAAAATTCCCAATGCAAAGTGTTTATAAATTCCCTATAGCTATGGTTATGCTTCACGAGATTGATAAAGGAAATTTCTCTCTTGAAGATTCCATAGTAATTAGCAAAAAGGAATATATACCTAAGGCAGGCCATAGCCCAATTAGAGAGACGTATCCTAATGGTATCAAGCTTACAATAAAAGATATTTTAGAATACAATGTGTCAAAAAGTGACGGAACGGCTTGCGATGTTTTATTACGATTATTAGGAGGGGCAAAAAAAGTCGAAAAAAGAATTCACAAATTAGGTGTTAAAAATATTGCCATTACTACTACAGAAATGGTTCAAGTTGCATATGATACAATTCAATATCAAAACTGGTCTACCCCAAGAGCAATGAACAAGCTCTTGAAGGTATTTTATAATGGGAGTTATCTGTCTGAAAAAAGTCAAAAAATATTATTGGATTTTATGTCCATTTCTAATCCGTGGTTTGATAGAAGGTTAAAGGGATTATTACCTGTAAATACACCGCTCGTTCATAAGACAGGAAGCGCTCGTACTTATAATGGTTTAACAAGAGCCACAAATGATGTTGGCATCATTACCTTGCCAGACAATAGCCATATCGCAATTAGTGTATTTTTATCAGACTCATACGATTCTCAGTCAAAAAGAGAATTGACTATCGCAAAAGTAGCAAGAGCCGCCTATGATTATTATGTAATAAAATAATAAACAAATAAAAAGTTTATGAATTATAGAACACTTTACTTTCTTTTCACGGTCGTACTTTTTACCAACACCATCTATGGACAACACGAAAAAATTACTGATAAATGGTAAACTCAAACCATAGTTGACTAGATAATTAGAAGAAAAAAATACTCAATTAGGTGTCAAAATAGAAACCGAAAGATTTAGATGTACATTAATCCATTATATTTTACTATTGTAGTTCCGGAAACTCGTAGTAAAATCATAAATAAATCTGTTATAAACTTGATCAGTAATTTTCTTAACATTCTTATTCTTTTAGGTACTTTTCAAGGTGTAATTACAGCTACTTTATTATACAGGTTAAAACCTAGAGGACAGGCTAATACTATTTTAGCTTTGTTTACATTATTAATATCTCTGGCTTGTCTCAACATCTATTTTTTACTAGCCGTAAAAAGTTTGAATCCTTTTTTGAGAGTGTTAGGGGAAATAATTCCTTTAATCATCTTAATGCCAATTGGACCTCTAGTCTATTTTTATGTTAAGGCATTGCTTTATCCAGAATTCAAATTAAGTAAAAAAAATAGACCACATTTCTATAGTATTATAATTGACCTTATCCCATATTTAGCCTCTACAATACTTCTTTTGGGAAATTATTTTGATTTTGTCACTATAAATTATAATGAACAATGGAAAATTTTTGTAGATACTTATTTTATATATTCAGATATTCCTAGATGGATTTCTCTTGCTATTTATTTATGGCTTACCTATAAAATGCTTAACAACTATGAAGCTTCTAAAAAAGAATACAATACTTTCCGTTGGGCAAAAAGATTTACCTCAGGTATGTCTCTATTTACCTTAATTTGGCTGTTTCATTTAGTGCCCTATGTTATTCCCTCACTATCAGATGAGCTATTAGCCCTTGTTGGCTGGTATCCTATTTACATGCCTTTAGTTGTATTAATTTATTGGATAGGAATAAGTGGTTTCATAATGGGTTTAAAATCCAACCAATCTATTTCCAAAAAATTATCACCAGCAGAGATTAAAAATGTAATGGATGGTTTAGAGAAGGCTATGAAAAAAGATAAATTATACCTAAACCCTACACTTAAGCTCAATGATATTGTAAAGCATATTGAAGTACCTCAGAAAACAATTTCGGCAGTTTTAAACCAACATTTTCAAAAAACATTTAAAGAATTCATTAATGGCTATAGAATTGAAGAATTCAAATTAAGGTTATTAAAAAATAATTCTGAAAAATTAACCCTTATTGGAGTTGCCTTTGAGTGCGGTTTTAATTCTGAAGCAACATTTCATAGAGTATTTAAAAAATCAGTTCATTTATCCCCGAAAGAGTTTCTACAAAAACATTCAATAAACCGAGTAAAATAACTCTCAAAACTAGATTTGAAAAGACACAGTCTTACATTCATTGCTTTATTTACTTAATCATTGCTTTATTTGTGAAAAAATGAATTTATGAAAACATCAATTAGTATAATACTACTAACATTAATCCATTTTACTTGGTCTCAAAATATTGAAACTAGAATAAAAAATGTAGAAAACAGCTTAACTTTTCCATCGACTGTATTGGCTAATCAAGAAATTATTAAGTCGAATATCAATGAAGCGATGAAGCAAAACAAAATACATGGAGCAAGCGTAGCGGTTATAAATGATGGGAAAATAGAATGGTTAAAAGGCTATGGGCTGCGAGAAGTTGGCGGTTCAGACAAAGTTACTACTGAAACCTTATTTCAATGTGCATCAATTGGTAAACCAATTACCGCAATTGCTATTTTAAAATTGGTAGAAGCTGGCAAAATTGACTTAGATGAAAATGTGAATAACAAACTCCAACGCTGGAAGATTAAGGATAATAAATTTACAAAAAATCTAAAAGTGACATTAAGACATTTGCTTTCTCATTCCTCAGGTCTTAACGACGGTTATGGGTTTTCAGGTTATGATTCAAAAGATGAAATTCCAACTTTGTTGCAAATTTTAAATGGTCACCGTAATTCAAACTCAAAAAAATCACATGATATAAAAACAATTCCTGGTAAAACTGAAAGATATTCTGGTGCAGGTTATCTAATTATTCAAGTATTGATTGAGGACATAAGTGGGTTGTCATTTGCTGATTATGTACAGCAACATATTTTTGAACCTCTTAAAATGCTACATTCTACCTACGATTTTCATCCAGACAAGAATTTAGGATTACCAATAGCCGCAGGTCATCGGTCCAATGGCAAGCAACTAAGAAATAAAAAATATAACATTTACCCCGAGCATGCTGCAGCAGGGCCATGGACAACAGCAGAAGATTTAGCTAAATTGATTATTGGAGTTCAGGAAGCATATAATGGTAAAGCGAATCCTGTATTAAATCAAAAATTAACTCATGAATTTCTTACAACACAAATAAACAATAAAGGTTTAGGTGTTAACCTTAAAGGAGTTGAAAAACCTCAGGCCTTTTGGCATGCTGGCCAAAATTTGGGATATACAGCTTTATTATATGGACTAATTGAAAAAAGGGAAGGTGCCGTTATTTTATTAAACTCAGATGGAGGAGAAGGATTGATGCAAGAATTTATGACTAGTGTTGCGATGGAATATGATTGGCCAGTAATAAACGCTTATAAAGCTCAAAAAATCCCCAATGACCTTCGGTCTAATTTGATAGGAAAATATGAGAACACTGATAAATCAAGAACTCTATTCGTTAGTCAAAAAAATGGTATAATCACCTTAAAACCCTCAGGTGCAATAAAAGGCTATCAACTTTATAGAATTAAAGACAATAGCTACACATTTAAAGATTCTCAAGACTATTTCAGGGTCTCTTTTCACTTGGAAAATGGAACTACAACATTAAAATTTTCTGAAAGTATAGGAAAAATAACATATCTGAAAAAATCAGACTAAAAAACAAGCTATACGAATCTTACGAAAAAGAGTCATCTTGTTTAAACTATTGAAATGGTAAAATTTGTCAACAGTATGGTATAAATGGTATACCTGATAATTTAGTAATAGACCCGAATGGAATAATTATAAAAAGAAAAATTAGAGCTAAAGATTTAGAAGTTTTTTTAGAAGACTTGTTTGACAAACAATAAAAGTTTATGCACAGTTTTTTAAAAAAAAATTAATCTCTGAAATCAAGATTAATATTCATATTTATGCGAAAATACTCCCCACAAAAACTGGAAGAATTAAAAAATAAAATTGAAAGCAAATTACCTAATGAAGAATTATCGGATTTTGTTAGGAAATTTTCTATTTACAAATAAACAGTAATATATAGCAGATTATAGTTGCAGTTGATGACAGCTGTTATGATTTTATGTTCTATAAAGAAAAAAATGCTGTTATAGAATTTAAACATAACAATTCTAAACAAATTTGCAACACTACTTTTACTGTTCATCAATTAAAACCACCATTAAAATATAAATTTAGAAAGTCTTTATCATAATTCAGAATAAAGGTTCAGCCTTGGTTAAATACATTCTTTTTCCCAAATCATTATGAAAAAGGAATTCTTGATTTAAAGAACATATATGGAAATGAAATTACAAGCATACATTCAGCTATATATAATAGTAGCTCTTTTGAAGAAAAAGTTAAGATTGCAAAAGATTTTTTAAACGAAATTAAGCCCGCATTTAATGGAAATTTAGATTTAGAAAAAAAAGTTTGTGTGGAGATTTATAAACAAAAGGAATTATAACTGTTAATCAATTATCTGATTTGTTTTTTTGTGATAGACAAACTCTTAATAAAACCTTCAAAACATCTGCTATCTATTGGTAAAAAATATAGAAGACCCAGATTAAAACTAAATATCCATTTTTACAATTCAACTAAACTAAACGATGATTCAATAAGAACAGCTATCTAAGAGCGAAGATTAGATTTATATTGCCCTCATATTAATTTAAATCACGGAAAAATGAAAAAAATATCTTTATTATTTATTCTTGCTTTTCTAGCACTTCAAGGCTGTGTTACTAGCAAAAGATTTTCAAATACGACTCTTGTAAAATCTACACCTTTAAAGCATCAAAAATATACTGGGCAATGTTGGAGTTTTGCATCAACATCACTCCTGGAAGCAGAAGCAATGAGGTTAGGTTATGAAATTCCGGAACTATCCTCCTTCTTTTTTGTTTATCATAATTATTTAGATAATGCTGAAGATTATTTGAAAAACAAAGGTACTTCTCGCTTAAACAGAGGTGACCTTTCCTTTTCGGTACTTGAAGTTTTTGAAAAGCACGGAGCTGTTCCAGAGTCAGTTTATGATGGTGATTTGGGTAGGCTTACAACTAAAAAACAAATGATGAATAGATGGAAGGAAGAAGATGAAATGAATGCTTTAATAAAGCGAAACCTAGATTCACTCATCAAAACCGATACCAGTAATGACAAATCCTTAGAAATTGTTAAAAACATATTAAATGAGTATATGGGTGAAATTCCAGAGAGTTTTACTTTTCAAGGAAAAACAGAAACTGCCCAAACATTTGCCAATAAATTTGTACCGCTAAATTCTAAAGATTATACAGAACTAACATCTTATAATCATCATCCATTCTATCAAAAAATAATGCTCGAAATCCCTGTAAATTGGAGATTTAAAAAATACCTAAATCTACCCATTGAGAGTTTTATGAGTACGATAGACAGCGCTTTAAATGGTGGTTTCAGTTTGGTATGGGAAGGCGATATTGGTGGTGGTGATAAAGATGGTTTTAATGACAATGGCTATGTAAGGGTAAAGGGTGAGTATGAAGACGAAAATCTCATATCTCAAGAACAACGTCAAAGTGCCTACAAAAGAAAAACAACACTTACAGAGCACACTATGCATTTGGTTGGCTATACATATGATCTTAAAGGTGAAAAATTCTATATTCTAAAAAATACTTGGGGTAAGAACAGAGGAATAGATGGGTCTTACTATTTATCAGAAAATTACTTCCGTCTTAGAACTGTCTCTGTTACTGTACACAAAGATGCATTCCCAAAAGAGATCAAAACAAAAATCCAGTACCAAAAACATAGCAAATAATGGACGTAAAAAAACTCATTTTCTTCCTACTAGTAATATCTTTAGGTTGTTCAACCGACAATCTACGACCTGACTCTTCGATTTCCGATTTGGCAGACGAATATCTTGCACAAACTATCTCAAGATTTCCCGAAGATAAATACTTTTTGGATTTACCAATCGAGGATCACAGTCTTTTTTCATCCAACCATCTCGAGGATTTATTAAAATGGGAAGAATTTGAAGATAGTATTTACAACAGGCTTATAAAAATTGACAAGTCTAAATTTTCTTCTCAAGCAGATCAAATTACATATTGGCTATTAAAGGAGGAACTTGAGAGTAGTATTGATATGAGGGTTTGTAAAAGGGAACTTTGGAACGTTAATCATCAGTGGAACTTTACCCGCATATGGTTGGGTATCGTTGATTTTCAACCTGTAGGAAATGAGACCCTAAGACAGCAAGCATTAAGAAGGTGGAAAAAATTTCCAAGATATGTAGAAACAGAAATCAAAAACTTGAAACTTGGGATAGAAAAAGGTTATAGCATGCCGAAAGAAATTGTAGAATTAGTAATTCCTCAAATAAAAGTCTTGACAAGCTATTCTTTAGAAGATTCACCATTCATGTCACCAGCTAAAAGAGACGATAGTGAAAAATTTAACAAAGAATGGGTGAAATTAGTAACTGAACAAATCAACCCTGCTCTATCAAAATATGTAGAGTATCTTCAAAACGATTATTTAAAAAAAGCAAGAACAAAAGGATCTGTCTTAGCCTTACCAAATGGAAGTGAATGCTACAGGGCTTTTATTCGAAGTAGTACGACAACAAAAAAGTCAGGGAAAGAAATATTTGACCTCGGGCTGAAAATTGTAAATTTAAATATTAAAGCTGTTGAAAAGTTAGGAAAGGATCTTTACCAATTGGATGACTTTGCAGAAATAATTTCTCAGATCGATAGAGATTCTAGTCTTTATTTTAAATCCTCAGATGAAATCTTGGCTTACAATAGCACAATACTAGATTCTGCTAAGGCTAAATCAAAAAAATGGTTTGATTTAATGCCCTCCTCAGATGTAACTATAAAACCATATCTCCCCCATGAATATGGGAGCGGATCTTACGAAAGTGGGACAGACAATAAGCCAGCTTATTTCAGAATAAATTTGAAAAATCCAGAGAAACAAACTTATTATAATAACGAAAAATTGTCCTTTCATGAGGCTTATCCTGGACATCATTTACAACTAGGAATTGAAAGAGATATTGAAGGATTACATCCAGTTAGAGAAATACTTGGATTTCAAAGTTATATGGAGGGATGGGCTAGGTATGCTGAGCAATTGGCAGAAGAAATGGAGCTATATAAACATAAAGCCTCGCTTATCAATAGACGCGCTTGGCCATCAAGAGGAATGGTAATAGATCCAGCATTACATTTAAACTTATGGTCAAAAGACTCAATTATAAACTTTATAATGGCATCAGGGATGAGTCAGTCATCTGCAACGAGTCTTTATCGAAGAAGCATTGTCAGCCCTGCGCAACTTACTTCCTATGATGTAGGCGGTGAAGAAATAAAAGCACTCAGAAAATTATCGGAAGAAAGACTAATGGAATCTTTCGATATAAAAGAATTTCACAACAAGATATTAGAAAATGGATCTATACCCTTGTCTGCATTGAGATTACAGGTTGAAAGATGGATTGATAATAAAATCAATATTAAAAATTAATACTTGCCTATTAAATGAATCAAAAAAAGCTAACTTGATTTCTTAATAAATCACCATTCATTAGGTGTTTTTAAGAGGGCAAAATTTCTCTAAATAAAATCTTTTTAATTTCTTAAGAGATTTTTTAATTGATTTTTATAGGTCAATCCAATTGGTATCTTATTCCCTCCTATTGTAATACGATTACCCTCAATTAAACTTATCTTATTTATTGATATTATAGAGGATTTGTGCACCCTCAAAAAAAGAGAACCTGGCAAGATTGTGAAGACTTACCCGTTTTCGTACAGCGGTTAAATTAAACAAAATGTTTTTTCAAAGGGGCATGCCCCTTTGAAAAACCTCTAAAAATTCCTTCGGGCTACTTCTGCCCATTGACTTATGGGGATGGAACCTGTTGTATTCCTCCCTGAAGCGTTCGGTCTCCATATTAAGCTCCTCGATGTCCCTGAACAGATGCGCATCCAGTACATCTTCCCTGTAGGTCCTGTTGAACCTTTCTATGAACCCGTTCTGGCTCGGCTTGCCGGGTTGTATATATTTTATCTCGATATCCTCCACTTCACTATAGTTCACAAAGACCCTGGATAGGAACTCGGGTCCGTTGTCGACCTTTATGGACAAAGGCTTGCCATGTATCTCTATGGCCTCCCTGAGGTACTCCACCACCCGTGTCCCGGGCATGGAGAAGTTTCCCCTCATCCAAAGTGCCTCACGGTTGAAATCGTCCATCAGATTGAACACCCTGAAGTTCCTGCCCGTTATCAAACTGTCGGACATGAAGTCCGCGCTCCATACCTCCCTTGGTGCATCGGGAACCTCCAAAGGCTCCTTTATCCTTGCGGGCAACCTTTTCCTTGTCTTTCTCCATAGTTGCATGCCCAATAGGCGATAGACCCTTAGTACACGTTTGCGGTTCCATTTATGGCCTAGCTTGCGGATGCGGTTATAGAGCCAGTCGAAACCTCGGTTTGGCTTGGACTCGGCAAGTTCCGTCAACTTATCGATGACTTCGGTATCGTCGCGACGGCTCCGGTAGTACCACATCGAACAGCAGAGGCATACGATAGCACAGGCCCTAGCTATGGAAAGGCCTTCCTCTTTCACGATACCCTCGGCCAATTCCCTGCGCCCGCAAGGCCTTAGAGCTTTTTTCTATGATGTCCTTTAAAATACGGTGGTCAAGGCTCAAATCGGCGTACTTCTGTTTAAGACGGTGGTTCTCCTCTTGTAAGGACTTAAGCTCCTTGAGCTGCTGGGCGTCCATACCGCCGTACTTGCACTTCCAACTATAGAACGTTGCCGTGGTGATACCTTTGTCACGACAGATGTCGGTGACCTTCATTCCCGAATCGTACTGTTGCAACATCGCAACGATCTGACTTTCTGTAAATCTGCTCTTCTTCATGATACAAAAATAATTGATTTTTATACTGTCCGAAAAACAGGGAAGCCTTCAAAAACAGGGAAGCCTTCATATACCTATAATTTTTTTTTATGTTCAAAATACGGAGTGTTCGAAAAACGTAAAGTTAAGAAGCCTAAAATGGTAATTGCCCTTGTCTTAGAAGTCTAAAGTTCTGACAAATATCTATTATCACTTTCAAAAACTAAAGATCATATAAGTATTGATACGTTTACTATTATAAAGAAACTATCTGTAAAAAAAAGGAATGTTATTTTGTTTTATTTATGGAACATTTTTCACAAATGGACAATCAAACTAAAAATTTGTAGAATCCATTTTACACGTTAAACAATATGAAACAATAATTATGTAATGTTAATTTCATTCTATCACAAGTTTATATTATGGTCTAATTTTAGGGATTATAAATTTTAAAAAACATCAATGAAATTTTTATTATCTATTATCGCTCTTATTTTTTTCATACCAATCAAATACTCAACTTAAGTTTATAGAATTCAAGCATTTTCTAAGCCCTTTAAGAAAGTTCATTAATAGTATATTTAATATGGAATAAAGCCTACAGACATAAGAGATATATACGTAACTGTTACTTATATATACTAGTTGGTAGCAATTAGGAGTTTTTCTGCCAAAAAAATAAATGCATAATGTGCCGCCCAAAAAATGTAACATTTTAGATAGTATTAAGTATTTAAAGTAAAAAAAATCATATAACCTAAACAAAATTCATTTGAAGATATCATTATCAACATCAATTACGACAATCTTAGTCATTACTCTTCTATTGAGTATTACCAAAGCTTTCGGCCAACAAAAAATTTCCTCAGAACCATTTGAATTTCAGTTTGAAAACAAAACCATAAGAGGTTTGATTGAGAAACCTGTCAATCAAAACTCAGAAGCAATCATAATCATCGTACCAGGATATGGTAAGACTAATTTTGTTGAAGGTAATTGGTATTCATTTTTAAGAACAAAATTAGTGTCCTATGGACTAACCGTAGTTGTTTGGGATAAGATAGGATGTGGTAATAGTGATGGCGAGTTTGATATCAATCAGCCTGTTGAAAATTCTGCTGACGAAGCAATCTCAGCAATTAACGAACTGAAAAAGTCCAAAATCACAAGAAATAAAAAGATTGGATTCTGGGGAATTAGTCGTGCAGGTTGGATTGTTCCTTTAATAAATGAAAAATTTCCAATCGATTTTTGGATTTCAGTTAGTGGAACCGATGATAAAGAAAATTTTGGCTATCTCTTAAGAACAAATTTAATACTTGAAGGGAAAAAAGAAAAAGAAGCCGAAAATCTATATAAAGCTTGGATGCTAGGACACAAGATTTTTAGCACAAATGGCAACTATGAAGATTATGTTAGTGCAACTGAACCCTTAAGAGAGGACAGTTTGAGCCGAAAGTTGTTTGGCTATTTAAAGATAATCAAATCAGAAGAAAAGAGAGATAGAAAAGAATATTACAAAGAACAAAGAAAATATTTAAGCAAAGGACACTTTGATACAAAGAGCGGTCTATGGGTTTATATAGATAACTTTGATAAAACATTATTGAAAATTGACAGTCCTGTTTTAGCATTGTTCGGAGCAAATGATTCACAGGTTAATTGGCGAAAAACCAAAAGATTATACGAAAAAACCATTGGCACCAATAAGAAATCAGAATTAACTGTTGAAGTTTTCAAAAACTGTAATCACGTACTGCAAAAGTGTGTTACCTGTGCTTGGAAAGAAGATTTATCAGTTTTAGGAAGACAACCTTGCAATGGTTATTACGAAACTATGGAACAGTGGTTGCGAAAATATAAATTGATAAAATAACTGCTACCAACACTATATATAAAAAATAGCGGTTGAAGTGCTAAACCGAGAGTTGATTTTGTAGATTTCAGGTCTATTATAAACGCAGAAGTAAGAGAGCAAAGCCCGCTACTTTTCATATACAAAACATTTGAAATACCAATGAAAAAATTACCATTAATCTTTCTGATTATTTTAGTCATAAATGCTTGTAACTACAGGAAGCCAGCCAATTCTATGCAAGAATTAAATTTCGAAGTCTTTTGGCAAACTTTTGAAGACAACTATGCTTTTTTTGAATTTAAAGGAGTTGACTGGAAAGAAACCTACTCTAAACATAGACCCAGGGTTACTGCTAAAATATCTGATGATGAATTATTTCAGATTCTAACAGACATGGTTCGACCCTTAAAGGATGGACATATTCATATTGAAGCCCATGAAGATAATTACTTTAATGATGGAGGCAACCCATCAATTTTCCTTCAGCAGTTCAATAATGACTCATAACGTGGAGAATTTTGGGGTATGGTCAGTAATACTTTGTTAAAAGAAGGGTTTAATCCTATTGACTCAATCGGATTTGAACTAGATGGAGAAAAATTGTTTCATTATGCCAAATCAGATAAAATTGGCTATTTCAGGTTTCTACGTTCTGACCCAACAGGTGAATCATATACAGCATCTGATTTAATTCAAATACGCAAGGATCTTAATGTCATATTTGAAGACTTTAAGGAATTAGATGGTTTAATTGTCGATGTAAGACTTTATCGAGGAGGCTATCCAGAGTTCTCAATGGAAGTTGCTGCTAGGTTTACTGATAAAAGAACGGTTTCAAGACATAATCATAGTAGGATTTCTGGAGCTGGATATGAGAGCTTTGATAGTTTGATTACTCACTATATTGAGCCTGAACAAGTATATGCAACTGAAAAATTTTTAAAACCTGTGGTATTACTAACCAATGAAGGTGTAGGCAGTGCTGGTGAAACGTTCGTAATGTCTATGAAACAATTCCCAAATGCCATTTCAGTTGGCTCTAACACGGCAGGAATTTTGTCATTTATGTATGAATTTAATTTACCAAATGGTTGGTGGGTTTCCTTGTCTAATTCAAGAACTTATTCTGCCGATATGAAACTCTATGAAGGAACAGGAATTCCTGTTAACCATAAAGTCCTCAACTCAAAAGAAGATATAAAAAAGGGTAAGGACCACGTGATATTAAAAGCACTGAAAATTTTAAAAAAGTAAAAAACAGAATCCAACTAAATAATGGTTATTGTAAGCAATAACAATTGTTTCTTTTTAAAATAATATATGTCAAAAATTGAAGAAATAATATCCAAGCGAAACATTGGAATAGATATTTTCAGAGGTGTATGTATACTGGCTGTAATTCTTCTACATTTGAACATTCATTTTGGCTTCACCAATACATTTTTAAAAGATGATTTACCATCAAAGTTGTTCACACTACTTTTCTGGAACGGGTACAATGGTGTTGTGATATTCTTTACCATCTCAGGATTTCTTATAACTTCCTCTATTATTAAAAAATGGGGAGGGTTATCAAACATAAACCTAAAAAAATTTTATTGGTATCGATTTACAAGAATTACACCCCTACTCTTTCTGCTATTACTGGTTTTATCAGCATTCCACCTTTTAGCCATTGAGGGTTTTATCATAAATCCTTCAAAAACATCTTTGTTAAGAGCAATTATTGCCGTGCTTACCTTTCATCTAAATTGGTTAGAAATACAGGTTGGGTATCTTCCCGCCAATTGGGATGTACTTTGGTCAATATCCATTGAAGAAACCTTTTATTTAGTTTTTCCTTTGGTATGTATTTTCTTAAAAAAAGAATGGCAGTTCGTTATTATACTTATAATATTCCTCATTATTTCGCCTTGGGCAAGAACACAACTGTATCCAGACTCTGAATTGGGATCTAAAAACCATTTTGCCTTTTTGGATGCAATTGCTTTTGGCTGTATGACAGCTATTATTACGTACCGGATACATATACCTAATTTATTGAATAAATTATTTCTATTTATAGGTTGGTCACTTATTATATTGGTTTTTGTATTTAAAAGTGTGGTCTACAAATCAGGGTTGGTAGGACTTGGATTGGATATGACCATCCAGACGATTGGGGTTTCTTTGGTATTACTTTGGATGCACGAAAAACAGCATTCAGGCAAACAAAAAAATAGACTGGTTTTAAATGGGCTTCGTCGCATGGGTATCTATAGCTATGAAATTTATTTAACTCATATGTTCTGTATTGTTTTTGGAGTGAAGATTTTTAAAAATTTGAATCTTACCGAGCAATGGATTGTTCCATTTTCTATTCTCCTTATCTTTTTATCATTTTTTATTGGAAAAATCACATTTAAATATTTCTCTGAACCCATTAACTTGAGGTTAAGGAAAATAATGAACAAGACGAACTAGTATAAATTATTTACGTCACAGGTTATAAAAACCAATTTATATTAAATAACTCAAAAATATTATAAACACTATTTCTAAAGGAATTAGCATTTAACACTGAATAATATTCTCAAATTCAAACACACATGCCCATTATATTACATTTATATTCTCTCTTTTTAAGAAATTTTTGGACCAGCTTAAACAATGTAAAGAGTTCGATTTACAATTTACATATAATCTCAACTTTTACAAAAACCTTTTTGCTCACGTGTTTTTCTGTGTTAGGTGTATTTTCTAACATTACACCTAAAACACGCAGTCTTGATGTTTTGTGCTATGAATTGAGTATAAAGCCTGATTTTGATAGTGAAAGTTTTGTAGGTACTCTCAACATTGATTTTCTGATTGCCACAGAAGCTAAGGAGGTAATTTTTGATTGTGGTAAGCTTAAAATAGCCGAAATCACCGGTGAAAATGTTTTGGGCTTTGAGCAAAAAAATAAAAAAGTATTTATTTTTTTGAAAGATAGGCATGAAAAAGAGAATCGCGTTCAAATAAACTATTCCGGAAGCTCATCTTATGGTCTGGTCTTCGTCCCAAAAAGTGCCGAGGTCTATACAGTATTTTCTACAAGTCAATGGATGGTCTGTAACGATTCACCGAGCGATAGGGCAAAATTCGAAATTGAATTAATTATCCCGACAGATAAATTATGCGTGGCAAGTGGTGTTCTAATGAAAACATCTGTTGAAGGGGAGAGTAAGCGATATTCATGGGTTCAAGACTATGAGTCTCCGTCCTATACTTATGGGTTTGCTGTAGGACCTTTTAATCAATATGATGAAAATCATAGAAACACCTCTCTTAATTACTATGCTACTAATTATGAGGCCAATGAGCTTCAAAAAATCTTTCTTCAAACTGGAGAAATAATTAACTTTTTTGAAGCAAAATCAGGTATACCCTATATTCAGTCATCCTACTCCCAAATACTAATTGGAAACCACTATCAAGAAATGTCTGGATTCTCGGTATTGAAAGAGTCTTACGGAAGTCTTGTTTTGAATGACAGCACTGAAACTAATCTAATATCTCATGAGTTGGCGCATCAATGGTGGGGAAATATGATTACTTGTGGGGACTGGGACCATTTTTGGTTAAACGAAGGAATTGCCACTTTTATGTCTGCTGCCTTTAACGAATATAAATTTGGAAAAGACAAGTACGAGTCAGATATAAACTCATATCGAAAAGTCTATGAGACTGTTAAAAAAAAAGGAAAGGACAAAGCGCTGGTGTTTTCTGATTGGTCCAATCCTACAAGAGAAGATAGAAATCTCGTTTATTTTAAAGGAGCTTATGTTCTACATCTTCTTAGGACAGAATTAGGGGAAAAAGAATTTTGGAACGGCATAAAAAACTATAGCAATAAATACTTTGGAAGGTCTGTCACTACAGCTGACTTTCAAATGGTGATGGAAAAATCGACAGGTCGTAATCTCGATGTTTTTTTTAATAAGTGGGTATATGATTCTAAATTTTAGTTGACATTGAAATAGAACCTTAAAAAAATGAAACTAAATTCACAACTTTTATCATTCTTCTTAATACTACTCTTTCCTTTTTATTCTTGGGGGCAAGAAAAAAACAATTCTTTAAAACTGGAAAACCTAGGCATTTCTAAGGATAGTCTAAACAAAATGAATAAATACTTTCACTCATTAGTGGATAAAGATAGTCTGGCCGGAATACAAACTGCGGTGATGAAAAATGGTGAACTCATCCATTTTGATAGTTATGGTTATGCAGATATAGAAAATAGGGAGAAGATTGATGAAAAAAGTATTTTTCGAATATTTTCAATGACAAAACCTATTGTGTCTGTAGCTTTAATGCAACTCTACGAGGAAGGTAAATTTAATTTGAGCGACCCTGTTCATAAATTCATTCCAGAATTCCGTATGATGAACAAATATGAAGATGACTCATTGGTTAAAGTTCATGAGCCGATTAAAATTATTCATTTGCTCACACACACTTCAGGATTTAGTCATGGCAGAGTTAGCAATCAATTTTTAAAAAAAAATTATCAAGAAGCTCAGCTATTTCAGGCTAAAAACAATAAAGAGTTAGCAAATAAACTAAGTAGAATACCGCTTCAATTTGAGCCTGGAACAGATTGGCAATATGGACTATCTACGGCATTATGTGGTTATTTAGTGGAAGTCCTCTCCGGTACAACATTAGACAAATATTTAGAGGAGCATATTTTTAAGCCTCTAGAAATGAAAGACACTTTCTTTGAACTTCCGAAAGGTAAAATGAAACACCTTACAGTGGGCTACAAATGGAGCAAAGAACGAGGTGTCTTTATTTCGGATGTGCCTGAAGATAGCGGATACTCAAAAAAAGTCACTTTGTTTCATGGTGGAGGTGGACTTCTCTCAACAACTCTTGATTATTTAAAGTTTTGCAAAATGATGAGAGATAAGGGAGTATATAACGGAAGGAAAGTTTTAGAGAAAAGCACTGTTGCATTAATTTTTACCAATCACATTGAACAAGCAACAAAAATACAATCAAAATTAAGATTACCCCCAGGCGAAGGTGGTTTTGGACTTGGCTTTGCTATCCGTAAAAATAATACCGGAGAACTAGAAAACGTTTATGGTTGGGGTGGATTGGCAGGAACATTTTTTAAGATAAATATGGACTTAGATTTAATTTATGTTCTAATGGTTCAGTTGTATCCGCATGGCCATCTTAATCTTAGAAAGAAGTTTCAGAATTATGTCGAATCCTCTGTAATTAAAAACTAAGCTGTATAATTATCTAATCAACCTAGCATGTGTCGACCTTCAATTATTTGTATTACCATATTTATTTTTTGCCAAAGTATTAATTCACAAAATATTTTTAGAAATGCTTGTAGAAGTAATTTAATCAAACTCGATAGTTTATTAACAAATGAATCAATTAATATAAGAGATGATAGAGGGAGAAGTTTACTTCATTGGGCCATTGGTTGTAAAACACCAAAGGTTTTGGATTATCTTCTAGAAAAAAATATAAAAATTGATATTGAAGATAACCAAGGAAGAGTTCCTCTAATAGTTGCCATAAACTTTAACGATCAAGGCAGTTTTGATAAGCTTCTCAAACTTTACAAAAGAAAAGAACTGATTTCAAAGTATGGTTCAGATTTATTAGGAAAATCAATTCTTAAAAGAAATGCATATTTTATTAATGAACTAGTTTCATCTGGAGTTGACTTAAATAAAAGAAATAATAGAGGAAGTCTACCAATTGAAATTGCAGATAGGATTGAAGCAAATGATATTTACAATCTACTTATATCTCTTGGTGCCTCAGAAAAAAAAATCAGAAAACCTAAATTTAAAGGATTATATATGGGGCAATCAAAGCCTGGAAAAAAACCCAAACTATTTGCACCACATTTTATATCTACAGAAGAACAAGAGTTTGGATCCGTTTTTAATGCTGATGGAACCGAGTTTTATTACGCTGTAGATATGGGAGGTAGAAATGAAATTCGATTTTCCAAGATGGAGGAAAATCATTGGTCAAAACCCAAAACAATACTTTCACATCAGAATTACAGTTATAATGATCCTTTTTTATCTAACGATGAAAACTGTCTTTACTTCATATCCCAAATGCCTTTAAGTGGCGAAGGTAAAGTTAAAGATGTTGATATTTGGCATGTAGAAAGAACGGATAAAGGTTGGTCTAAACCTATAAACGCAAAAAAAAATATTAATACGAAGCGAGATGAATACTATATCTCATTTACCAAAGATGGAACGATGTATTTTGCATCAAATGGTCATACCCGAGAAGATACAAACAGAAAAGATCATGACATCTATTATTCCAAGTTTATCAACAATGAGTTTCAAAAACCAGTTTTGCTCGATGCCGCAATAAATACTAATGGATATGAGGCTGATGTTTTTGTTGCACCTGACGAATCGTATTTGATTTTTTGTGCCATTAGAGATAGCGGCTACGGTCAAGGAGATTTATATATAAGTTTCAAGCAAGCAAACGGCGAGTGGTCTAAAGCTACTAATATGGGGAGTTCAATAAATAGCAATGGGTATGAATATTGTCCTTTTGTGACTAAGGACGGTAAATATTTATTCTATACTAGCAATCAAGATATATACTGGGTTAGCACTAAAATAATAATGGATATTAAAAAACAAAAAATGTAAGACTATGTTTAATAGATTCGGAATTACAATTAGAATGTCACATATTTTTATTTTGTTCTTTGCTTTAGCTAAATCATCAGCCCAACCTAGTATTAGTTTTACTTTCGATGATGGTAATTTATCAAATCTTGTTAATTACAAATTGAGTGAGTGGAACGAAATGATTTTAACTTCTTTGGATAGTGCAAAAATTAAAGCAGTTTTTTTTGTGAGAACTAAAGGTATGATATCTAAAAAAGGTAGATATCTATTAAGTTCCTGGAATAATCGAGGCCATAAAATTGGAAACCATACGTATTCTCATCCAAATTTTAATAATGGGGACGTAACTGCCAATGATTTTAGAACAGAATTATTAAAAGCGGACTCCTTGCTTAACAATTACAGCAACTACATCAAGTTATTTAGATTTCCTTACTTAAAGGAAGGTAAGACAAAAACAAAAATAGATAGTATTCGACAAATACTACACGAACAAGGTTATCGAAATGGTTATGTAACCATCGATGCTTCAGATTGGTATATTGAAAGTCGTTTAAGAAAACGCTTAAAACAAAACCCCCAAGCAGACCTAGCAGGTTTTAAAGAGTTTTATCTTGAACATATTTTTGACCGGGCAAATTATTATGAAAATTTATCATATAAATTAACAGGTAGGCACATAAATCATACCCTACTATTACACCACAATCTAACATCTGCTTTATTCTTAGATGATTTAATTAAACTATTTAAATCAAAGGGCTGGAATGTTTTATCAGCTGATCAGGCATTTGAAGACCCTATATTCAAAAACAGTCCTTTTTATGCAGGTGAAAGTTTAATTTGGGCTTTAGCCAAAGATTCTGGGAAATTAAACAAACAGCTTCGTTATCCAGCAGAAGACAGTAGATATGAAAAAAATAAAATGGATCGACTTGGGCTCTAAGATTTAGTTAGAAAATATATGATGACAAAAACAATTGAGCCGACCAAACCACAAGAAAGAATTCATTCTCTAGACTTCCTTAGAGGGATAGCAGTCTTAGGTATTTTATTCATAAATATTGAAAATTTTGCATATCCTGATTCTTGGAGTCCATGGAAATATGGCTTTCAGAACTCTTTGGATTACTCAACTAGATTTTGGGTTTATTTCTTAACTCAAGGAAAATTCTATACAATGTTCGCTCTATTATTTGGAGTTAGTTTTGTTATTTTTTTAGAACGGCTAGAGTATAAAAAGCTGGGTCTAAAATCAATTGATATTTATACTCGGCGGTTACTTTTGCTTTTTATAATTGGTATTGTCCATTACTATTTTATCTGGGATGGTGATGTGCTTTACCATTATGCCATTTGCGGACTTTTTCTTATTCCTTTTAAATCCTTCAAAAATAAAAACTTACTAATTGTTATTTTAATCCTATCAACTCTACTTTTAGTTAAGAGTCATGATCAGACAATGAGAACTAAAGACTTTAAAAATAACTATTTAACAGCAATTGAAATACCAGTAAGTGAACGAACAAATCAACAAATTAAAAGTATAGATTTATGGAAAAATCGCACCAAAAAAAAAGAGCCTATATCATTTTCTGGTAAGATTAAAAAGGAAAGCTATTTGTCAGGGTTAACTGAGACCTACAAAAGGGCGAAAGTTCACAAAGGTCTTATTTATTACCAAGGCTTGTTATTTCCGTCTCTTTTAGTAATGCTCATTGGTGTATTTTTATATAAATCAGGAATATTTGCAGATTATAAAGTTTGGACCTACTATTGGTTGATAACAATTACTATTCTTGCTATAGGTCTTATTATTAACTATATGAGATATTATCATTGGACTTATGAATATTATAATCCAATAACCAGCCTTTGGAAAGGATGGCTCTTTACTTTTACAAAAGAGATACTAGGAGTAGGATACGTTTTAATTCTAAATGGTATTTATCAAAAACTCATTAAATCTCCCAAATTATTACTTAGTTCCGTTGGGAAAATGGCTTTAAGCAATTACATTTTTCAAAGTCTGACACTTGGATTTTTGTTTTATGGTTATGGGTTTTCGATGTTCAATCAGTATTCTAGATTTGAACTAATTAAAATTGTAGTAATTGTTTGGGTGGCGCAGTTATTTTTAAGTTGGATTTGGTTGAAAAAATTTAACCAAGGGCCTCTTGAGAGTTTATGGAAAAAACTAACATATATAACAAAATAAACTAACAAGGTTAGTGCTTTAGCCTAATTTATTAAATACATGAAAATGAAATAAGGAAAATTGTCATGAAAAGCAAACTAGTAAGATAAAAACTATCGCTGTTAACTTTCATGTGTAGTAACCAGCAAAATAATGTATATGCAGAATATTTTATACTTGTTGTTGATACTAACAATTTCTTGCACTTCTATAAACAACAAGAAAACTGAATTAGAAAATAAGGCATATCCAAATAAAGAATGGGCTCATACAAATGTCAATTACTCAAAAAAGACTAAAAGAATAATTGATTCATTGGGAAAAGTCTTTGAGAAATTTTTTCACTGCTCATCATAAAAAATGGGGAAGCAATTTTTGAAAACTACTAAGCTCCATACTCAAAAGACCCTCTAACACATATTTATTCTTGCACAAAAAGTGTCATTTCTATGTTATTTGGAAAGGTTTTCAGAGACAAATTGCAAGAAAATGAAAGTCAATCTTCTTTGTCATATTTTCCTGAATATAAGATTTCTGATTCGGTAATTCAAAAAATTAAAAATAAAAATTTCCTTTCCATGAGTAGCGGGCTTGATTGGAAAGGAGGAATAGATGCTACAGATGTAATAGCAATGTCCCTATCGGAAGATTGGGCAAAATATGTTTTTGAGAGAAAAGTGAAAAGTGCTCCTAAAAGTGAGTAAATTTTCGAAAGTCCTGTTAGTTATATTTTTTATCAATTTATTGTATTGAATAAAACTGTAGGAGTATTTAATATCATATCCCTCAGCACATTCCCACT
>Ga0209948_1000126_pt1 | contig 21839 bp, 19 predicted proteins | sample SalPonR2_C_D2_MG_FD_185709 | JGI IMG/M metagenome (GOLD analysis project Ga0209948, IMG submission 185709) | Salt pond soil microbial communities from South San Francisco under conditions of wetland restoration - Salt Pond MetaG R2_C_D2_MG... ... | reverse complement strand
GGGACCAAAGGCACACTCGGCGCCGCGGCGCTGCTTCTGGCGAGCACCAGCCTGGCAAGCGCGGGGGGCGTGGAACGCAACGCGTTCACCACGGGTATCCTGTTTGAGGCCGGGACCTATGTCGAGTTAGGCTATTCATTCACAGCGCCAGACGTGACCGGACGGGCGGTGGCCCTTCCCGGCGCTCCCCCATCGGGAGACGTCGCGCCGAGCTACGGCTTTGCAACGTTGAGCTTCGCAAATGAAGTCAATGACCGTCTGACCTTCTCGCTGGTGTTGGATGCGCCCATCGGCGCGGACGTCGCATATGGTGCCAGCCCCGGTTACCCATTTGCGGGATCGACGGCGGAGTTGCGCTCGAGCCAGATCACCGCCGCCGCCCGTTATGAGATAACCGAGAACGTCTCCGTCTTCGGTGGACTTCGTGCGGCGCGCGTCTGGGGCGACGCCTATGTCACCACTAATGTCGGCGGATTGGGCTTTTCCTACATTCTGGACGATGCGCAGAGCGATACCGGCTATGGCTACATGATCGGGGCCGCCTACGAGGTCCCGGAAATCGCGCTTCGCGTTGCCCTAACCTATTTCAGCGAGGTGGATCTGGAGTTCGACTCGCGGGAAGCTCTCGCTGGCGCGGGTGTTTCAGAGCCGGCGCTTGCTGGCATTGCAGGGCCCTCCAACTTCGGCATAACGCTGCCTGACTCCATACTTTTGGAAGCCCAATCGGGCATCGCCGAAGGCACCCTGCTTTTCGGATCGGTCCGTTGGGTCGATTGGAGCGAGTTTACGATCACGCCGAACCTGTACCCTCTCACACTGGTTCCAGCAGTTACAGTTGGTGGCGACTTGGCCTTTTACGGTGGCGACAGTTTCACATATTCCCTCGGCGTCGCCCGTCAGTTGAACGAAAACTGGACGGTGTTGGGCTCGGCGCTCTACGAAAATGCGAACGGAGGATTCGTGGGCAACCTTGGCCCGACGGACGGTCGTACGGCACTGTCGGTTGGCGCGCGCTATACGACCGGACCAGTCGTGATATCGGGTGGCCTGCAATACAGCTGGCTCGGCGAGGCGCAAACAGCCTTCGGACCGGTCCAGCCTTTGGCATCCTTCACGGACAACACAGCCGTCAGCGCGGCGCTGAGGATAGGCTACAGTTTCTGAACGATACCCTCTCAGGGTGAAAAATGGCCCCGTCCGTCGCGGCGGGGCCTTTTGTTTTCCCACACCCGCGCGATCCGCTCAGGACCCTTCGCCGGCCTCGCCAAGCGCCCGGAACGCCTGCGCCTCGCGGTCGGTCCAGCGCACGGTGAGGCGCGTCGTCTCGCCTTCGCTGTCCTCCGCTTCGACGATGCCCCGCTCGAAGAGCCATGCACGCCGCCGCCCGTCGGCATGGGACAGCGTCAGAACCGTGCGGTGGCGCGGTTCCGAGACACGCTCGGCCACCGCGCCGAGGAACGTATCCAGCCCCTCGCCCGTCAGCGCCGAGATCGCGAAGACATTGTCACGCCGCGCGGCTTCGGTCCGGCGCGTCTCGCGCTCGGGGGCGGGCAAAAGGTCGATCTTGTTCCAGACCTCCAGCTGCGGCGTCGTCTCGGCCACGCCCAGGTCCTCCAGGATGCGCACCACGTCCTCGGCCTGCTCGACCGTCTGCGGGTGCGCGATGTCGCGCACATGCAGGATCAGGTCGGCGTCCAGCACCTCCTCCAGCGTGGCGCGGAAGGCCGCGACAAGCTGCGTCGGCAGGTCCGAGATGAAACCCACCGTATCCGACAGGATCACCTCGGTTCCGTCGGGCAGCCGCACGGCGCGCATGGTCGGGTCGAGCGTGGCGAAAAGCATGTCCTCGGCCATCACCTCCGCCCCGGTCAGCCGGTTGAAGAGCGTCGACTTGCCCGCGTTGGTGTAGCCCACCAGCGCCACCACCGGATAGGGCACCTTGGCGCGCGCGGCGCGATGTAGGCCACGTGTCTTGGCCACTTTGGCCAGTTGCCGCCTCAGGCGCGTGATCGCCTCGTCGATGGCGCGACGGTCGGCCTCGATCTGGGTCTCGCCGGGGCCGCCGACGAAGCCAAGGCCGCCCCTCTGCCGCTCGAGGTGGGTCCAGGCCCGCACCAGCCGCGTGCGCTGGTAACTGAGCGCGGCCAGCTCCACCTGCAGCACGCCCTCCCGCGTGCGGGCGCGGTCGGCGAAGATCTCGAGGATCAGCCCGGTCCGGTCCAGCAGCTTGCAGCCCCAGGCCTTTTCAAGGTTGCGCTGCTGCACCGGCGTCACGGCGCCGTCGATCAGGACGAGGCCCACATCCGCGCCCTCGATCCGCGCCTTCAGCTCATCGATCTTGCCCGACCCGAACAGCATGCCGGGATGCGCGCGCGGCAGGCGCACCACCTCGCCCCCCACGATCTCGAGATCCGGGAGCGCGGCGGCAAGCGCCACACCTTCCTCCAGCGCGGCGCCGGGATCGCGGCGGTCACGCTCGGTCTGGATGTCGGGATGCAGGACAATGGTGCGCATCGGCGCACGGTCGTCCGTCCTGTCCGTGGGGTGGCCTTTGTCGCCCGCCGTCACTCTTCGCCGTCGTAGAGATTGATCGGCTGGGCCGGCATGACCGTCGAGATCGCGTGCTTGTAGACAAGCTGGCTTTGCCCATCGCGGCGCAGCAGCACGCAGAAATTGTCGAACCAGGTGATCACACCCTGAAGTTTCACGCCGTTGATCAGGAAGATCGTCACCGGCACCTTGGTCTTTCGGACGTGATTGAGAAACGCGTCCTGCAGGTTCTGTTTATTCTCGGCCATGTTTACATCGCGCCTTTTTATGCGTGGTCGCCACCGTTTCCCGGCGGACTGTCGGCCGACATACTATGGGGCGTGTTTCACGGGATTTCCACCCCGTATACGGGCACTTGGCGCGCAAATGGCGTCAGGACCGCCAGAATGCCGGGTTTAGCAGCGCGATCAGCACGAGAGTTTCGATCCGGCCGACGATCATGGCTGCCGCCAGGATCAGCTTCGCGGGATCGCTGAGCGTGATGTAACCGATGGGGGTCTCGCCGGCCACGGCGGCCAGCGGCCCGGTGGTGCTGAGCGCGGCAACGGCAAGGATTAGCGCCTGTTCGAAATCCAGCCCCGTGGCCGCCAGCGCCAGCATCACGCCCGCCAGCGACAGGATGAAGAGCATGAAGAAGATCCACGCGATATAGGCCCCTTCGCGCCGGATGCGGCGCCCCAGCCGCCCAGCCCCGCCCACGGAGTTGGGATGGATGAGCTTGCCCATCTCGCGCACCCCGTGCTTGTAGAGCGCGTAGACCCGCAAGAGCTTCACCCCGCCGGCTGTGGTGGCCACGCCGCCGCCCATCAGCACGAGACCCACCAGCAAAAGCCCCGGGGTTTCCAGCCCCGACCACGTCCGCGCCGCGGCCCAGCTGTCCGAGACGAAGCCGGTCGTGGTCAGGAAGGACAGGACCGTGAAGGCCCCGCCCCACAGCGCCGCGAGCGCATCCTCGAAATCGGCCACCGTCTCGACCTCCAGCGCGCCGAGCCAGTGGCGCGTGAACAAGAGCGTCGGCAGCACGACGACGGCGAACGCGGCCAGCCGGACCTCCCGGTCCGCCGCGATCCGTCCCGGCCAGTCCCGGTCGAACCGTCTGCTGAAGGTGCGCCGCGAGAGGGCGAAGACGAAGAAGATCAGGATCATCGCCTCACCCGCCACGCCCGCTGGGCGGCCGATCAGCCCATCCACCGGCGTGATGCCCGAGGTGGCCATGGTCGACATCGCATGGATCACCGCCACCAGCGGCGTCTCGCCCGCCGTCAGCAGCGCCAGCGCCAGCGCGATCGTCAGAACGCCATAGACCGGGGTCAGTTGTGCGGCGCTCTTGCGCAACCGTTCGGACGGGCCCGAGGCGCCCGTCTGGGTCAGGCTGGTCTGGATCTGTCCTTCCTCGACCCGGGCCTCCGAGGTCACCTCGTAGCCGCCGAGGCTGAGCGGAGCGAGCACCGCCATGGCCGAGACCCAGATCAGCAGCCCGCCCAGCCAGCCCACCGTCGCGCGCCACAGATGCACCGCGTCCGGCAGGCGCGCGGGCTCGAAGACCACGGCCCCCGTGGTCGTCAACGCCGAGACCATGTCGAGATAGACATTGATGAACCGCGTGGCCGATACCGCCTGTTCCATCGGAATGGCGAGCACGACCGGCAGCACCAGATAGGACGCCACCAGCGTCACCAGCTGCCGCCGCTCGGTGGCCATGGCGTGGCGTCCTTGCGTGGCGATCCCGATCAGCGTCGCCGCGATCACCGTCATCAGGCTGGCGTAAAAGAACCGCCGCCCCGTGGCGAAATCCTCGGTCAGGAATGCCATCGCCGCGGGAAACAGCATCGCCACCGCCGAGATCCAGACCATGACGACGAAAAGCGGGAGCGATCGGAACCAGGCCAGCATCGCTCAGAAAAAGTCGATCGAGACCTGAAGGAGCGTCTCGACCGCCGGCACATCGGCCGACAGCGAGAAGATGACGATGACATCGCCCTCCTCGATCCGCGTCGCGCCGCTGGGGCGGATGACCTTTCCCGATTTCTGCACCGCGGCCAGAAGCGCACCCTCGGGGAAGTCGATGTCGCGCACCGCCTTGCCCGCCACCGAGGATGTGGACAGGACCTGCGCCTCGATCACCTCTGCCTCGCCATCGCCAACGGAATAGACCCCGCGCACGCGGCCATGGCGGATATGGCGCAGGATGGAGCTGACCGTGGTGGCGCGCGGATTGATATGGGCGTCGATCGCCAGCGGCTTCATCAGCGGCACCAGCGTGGGGTCGTTGACCAGCGCGATGGCCATGTGCGCCCCGGCCGATTTCGCACGGACCGACGCCAGCAGGTTCGTCTTGTCGTCATCGGTGACGCACAGAACGGCATCGGTGCGTTCGACGCCGGCCTCGCGTAGAAGCTCCATGTCGAGCCCGTCGCCATGCAGCACGATGGTCCGTTCCAGCGCATCCGCCGCCACCTCGGCCCGGGTCCGGTTTGCCTCGATCACGCGTGAGCGGATGCGGTGCTGCTGGCTTTCCAGCGCGCGGGCCACGGTCAGGCCCACATTGCCGCCGCCGATGACGATGACACGCTCGGGCGCCTTGGCCGTCTTGCCGAAGATCTCAAGCGTGCGCTGCACGTCCAGCGTGTGGGTGAACACGTAGATCTGGTCGTTCTCGAACAGCTGGTCGCCTGGTTCCGGCACGAACAGCGTTCCCTCGCGCCGCACGCCGACGACGATGGCGCGCAACGTCGAGAAAAGCTCGGACAACTGCTTGAGCGGGGTGTTCAGGACCGGGCATTCCGCGGTGAGCGCGATGCCCAGCATCTGCGCATCTCCAGACAGGAAGCTTTCGGTGTCGAAGGTCGAGGGCGATGAAATGCGCCTGAGCGCGGCCTCCGCGACTTCCCTTTCGGGCGAGATCACCACGTCGATGGGCAGGTGATCGCGCCGGTAGAGGTCGGAGTAGATCGCATCCAGGTAGGACTGGCTGCGCAGGCGCGCGATCTTGCGCGGCACCGAGAAAACCGAATGCGCCACCTGGCAGGTGACCATGTTCACCTCGTCCGAGAAGGTCGCGGCGATGATCATGTCCGCATCCCCCGCTCCGGCCGTATCAAGCACGTCAGGATGGCTCGCGAAACCGGTCAGCCCCTGCACGTCGAGTGTGTCCGTGGCCCGACGCACCAGCGCGGGGTTGTTATCCACCACGGTGACGTTGTTGTTTTCCCGGGAAAGATGGCGCGCGATCTGCCAGCCGACCTGGCCCGCGCCGCAGATGATAACCTTCATGTGGCCCATGCCCGACAGGTGTCTCTGGGGTGAAACCCATGGCAGAGCGCGGCCCGGGCGTCAATCTGGGCGGCATGGGCGGCCGCCCTACTCCTCCACCTGCGCCACCCGCGCGCCGGCCTTGTTCGATGTCACCACGCCCAGCGACTTGAGCTTCCGATGCAGCGCCGAGCGTTCCATGCCCACGAAACTCGCCGTGCGACTGATGTTGCCGCCGAACCGGTTGATCTGCGCCATCAGGTAATGCCGTTCGAACAGCTCGCGCGCCTCGCGCAGCGGCAGCGTGGTCAGCGAGGCGGAAAGCGACATCTCCCCGTCCTCTCCCGTGCGGCCCTCGCCCGTCCCCGGCAGGTCGCCAGCCTCGATCGGACCCGTCCCTTCGCCGAGAATCAGCACCCGCTCGATCACGTTCCTGAGCTGGCGCACGTTGCCGGGCCAGGTCATCGTCTGCAGCATGGCGACCGCGTCATCGCCCAGCTCTCGCAGCGCGAGCCCTTGCTCGGTATTGAACAGCTCGATGAAATGCCGCGCGAGTTCCGGGATGTCCTCGCGCCGGTCCTCCAGCGGCGGAACCTCGATCGGAACGACGTTGAGCCGGTGATAAAGCTCCTCGCGGAAGCGACCGGCGGCGATCTCTTCGGGCAGATCGCGCGTGGTCGAGGAGATGACGCGCAGATCGACGCGCACCTTCGCCGTGCCGCCCACGCGGGTGAAGGACTGGTCGACCAGCACGCGCAGGATCTTGGACTGGGTGCCCAGCGGCATGTCCGCCACCTCGTCGAAATAGATGATGCCGCCATGGGCCTGTTCCAGCATGCCCTGCTCGACGCCGCGCTCCTGCGTCTCGCGGCCGAACAGCACCTCTTCCATGTGATCGGGCTGGATCGCCGCCGAAGAGACGGTGACGAATGGCCCGGTCGCCCGGTTCGAATTGGCATGGATCCAGCGCGCGGCCACCTCCTTGCCCGACCCGGGCCCGCCGGTCAGCATCACGCGGCCGTTGGATTTGGTGACCTTCTCCAGCTGCACTTTCAGCAACTTCATCCCCGCCGACGAACCCACCATGTCGGTGCCGCGCACCTCCTGCCGGCGAAGCTGCGCGTTTTCCCGGCGCAAGCGCGAGGTTTCCATCGCGCGCCGGATCACCACCATCAGCTGGTCGATGTTGAAGGGTTTTTCGATGAAGTCGTAGGCACCCTGCCGGATCGCAGCAACCGCGATCTCGATATTGCCGTGTCCCGAGATGATCACCACCGGCACGTCCGGATTGTCGAGCTTCACATGCTTGAGGATGTCGATCCCGTCCATGCTGCTGTCTTTCAGCCAGATGTCTAGGATCATCAGCCCTGGCGCGGCCTTGTTCAGTTCGGCCATGCATTCGTCCGACGTGCCTGCACGTCGTGTCGCAAACCCCTCATCTTCAAGAATATCGCAGATCAGTTCGCGGATATCCCGCTCGTCGTCCACAACCAGAATATCGCTCATGATCGAACCTCCGGGTTTTCCGCCCTAAGCCGCGGCAGGGTGATGCGCGCCATCGCCCCGTGATGCGCGCCTTCCGTGAATTCCTCGGCATCCACCAGTTCCAGGGTGCCGCCGTGTTCCTCGATGATCTTCTTGACGATGGGCAGTCCGAGGCCGGTGCCCTTCTCGCGTGTCGTGACGTAGGGCTCGAACAGCTTCGCCCGGTCCGGTGGCAGGCCAATGCCGTTGTCGGCGATCTCGATCACCAGCGCCTCGGGCAGGGTCTGCATGCGGATGCGCAGTTCCGGCACGAAACCATCAGGAACGTCTTTTTCCTGCAAGGTTTCAATGGCTTCACCGCCGTTCTTCATCAGGTTCGTCAACGCCTGCCCGATCATCGTCGCGTCAAGTTCGGCCATCACCGGCCCCTCGGGAAGCGACACGGTGAAGACGGTGTCGGGCTGGCCCGCCTGTTGAAGTGTCACGGCCTCGCGGAGCAGTTGGACCGCGTCCTCTTCCCGCGTCTCGGGCTCGGGCATGCGGGCGAATTTCGAGAACTCGTCGACGATCCGACGCAGGTCGTTGGTCTGGCGCACGACGACCTCGGTCATCTGCGCCAGCGACGCCGCGTCCTCTTCCGTCAGGTGGCGGCCGAACTTGCGGTTGATGCGTTCGGCCGACAGCTGGATGGGCGTGAGCGGGTTCTTGATCTCGTGCGCGATGCGCCGCGCCACGTCGCCCCATGCGGCCAGACGCTGGGCCGAGACGAGGTCGGTCACATCGTCGAAGGCCACGACGTAGCCTTCCAACTCTCCATCGGTGTTGCGACGTGTGGCCATGCGCACCAGAAGGCTTTCCTGCTTGCCCTTACGGGTCAGCTTGATTTCCTCCTGCACGCTTTCGCTGAAGCTGCCGGTGAGCCTCTCGAAAAGCGCTCCGAATTCCGGCACCGCGGCCTGCAGCGAAAGACCGCTGTCGCGCTGATCGATCAGGCCCAGAAGTCGGATCGCCGAGCGGTTCATGAAATCGATCCGCCCCTCGGCATTCAGCCCGATCACGCCCGCCGTCACCGAGGTCAGAACCGAATCGAACAGCCTGCGCCGCGCCTCGGTCGCCGCGTTCTGTTCCACCAGCGTATCGCGCTGCCCCTTCAGCTGGCGTGTCATCTGGTTGAAGAGCTGCCCCAACATGGCGATTTCGTCGTCGCTCTGTTCCTCGGCCACGCGCACGTCGAGGTCACCCTGCCCGACCCGTTGCGCCGCGCTGGCAAGCCGCCCCACGGGCCGCGAGAGCCGTTCGGCGAACCACAGGCCCAGCCAGATCGACGCGAGGATCATGATCAGCGCGAAGCCAAGGTAGAGCAGGCCGAATTCGAACAATACGCGCCCGCGGTCCAGTTCGAGCTGGCGATAGAGCTGCACCGTCTGCTGGGTCTCGTCGAGAAGCGAGATGATCTCGCCATCGACCTCGCGGCTGACATAGAGATAGCGGTCGGGAAAGGCCTCGAGCCGCAGAAGCGCGCGAAACTCGTTCTGGGCGCGGTCCTCGATCAACACGAGTTCCCCGGCCTCGGCCTGCACCAGCGCCGCGTCGTCGGGGCGTTCGAAATCGAACAGGTAGCTGCGTTCGCCGCGCGCCCGGATCTCGCCGCCGCCGTCGATCACGAAGGCCTCCCGCAGGCCGCGCTGGATGCGCCCCTGCCCCTGGCTCAGAAGCTGTCGCAACTCGCCATCGTTCAGGAAGGGCGCCGCGCGGCGGTTGATGTCGAGAAAAGTCGCCAGGGCGCGCGCATCCTCGGACAGGTCGTCGCGATGTTCCTGCTGATAGGCCACGGCCGCGTCCACGGAATTGCCAAGCGCGGTCGACACCCGGTCCGAGAACCAGCCCTCCAGCCCCATGTTGACGGTGATCGTGGCGAAGACCGCGACGAGGATCGTGGGCACCAAAGCGACAATGGTGAAAACGCCCGTAAGCCGCAGGTGCAGCCGCGAGCCCGCCGAACGCGCCCGACGAGAGGCGATCACGCGCGCGACCTCCCGCAGGACCAGCGCGGCCACGACAAGGATGTAGACGAGGTCCGCCAGCAACACGAGGCGCAGCGACGGCGTGACGACGGATTCGGCAAGCGGCCCCAGCACGAGGAAGGTTGCCAGCGCCAGAACCGGCCCAAGGGTCACCAGCCCGAATGTGCCGATGGACCGCCAGCGCCGCGTCCTGCGCATGCGAGCGACCCGTTCCAGCAGCGTCGGGCCGGACAGACCACGGCCATGCCGCGAAGCGTCGCCTCCGGACCCGCCGGACGGTGTGTCGGCCGGCTGTTCAACCACTTACGATCACTGCTCCCACGAGAAGGACGACTTCGCCGCCCGTACCGGTTTCCGGTCGTGCCTATTCTGCCACGCGCCTGTTGCTGTTTTACATCAACTTGCGGCGGCGTGTCACGCGAATATCCAGATCCGTGATCTTTTTTCTCAAGGTATTGCGGTTGATGCCCAGCAATTCGGCACATTTAGCCTGATTGCCGCCTGTCGCCTCAAGCGCGATTTCGATCAGCGGCATCTCCACTTCCTTCAGGATGCGGGTGTAGAGCCCGGGCGGCGGCAAGACCCCGCCATGGAGGTCGAAATACCGCCGCAGGTGCTTGCCGACCGAGGACGACAGCTTGTCGCCCGAGCCTCCGCCCATGAGCGGCTCGATCGCCGGCTGGGAGCCCAGCACCATCTCGATCTCGGGGCGGGTGATCTCCTCCGACGGGCTGGTGACCGTGAGCCTGCGGATCGTGTTCTCCAGCTGGCGCACGTTGCCGGGCCAGGAATAGGCGCGGATCAGCTCCATCGCGTCCTCGGCGAAGCGGCGGGCGGCGATACCGTCCCGCTCGGCCCGCGCGAGGAAATGGGTCGCCAGAAGCGGGATGTCGTCGACCCGTTCGCGCAGGGAGGGCACGGCGATGGTCACGCCGCCGAGGCGGTAGAACAGGTCCTGCCGGAAGGCGCCGGCCTCCATCCGCTCCATCAGGTCCTTCTGGCTCGTCGCCATCACGCGCGGCGCGCTGTCGCCCATGGCGTCGAGCATGCGCACGATCTTGCCCTGCGCGGCCTCGCCCAGATCGCCCACCTCGTCGAACAGGATCGAGCCGCCCTTGGCCCGCGCGATCACCGCCGAGGGGCCGTCCATGCCTTCGAGGTCACTGGGGGCCGCGACCACGAAAGGCAGTGTGCGGCGATCGGAGAAATCGTGGATCGCCCGTGCGATCAGGCTTTTGCCCGTCCCGCTTTCCCCGGTGATCAGCACCGGAAGCTCGGTGTTCATCACACGGGCCACCAGCCGGTAGAGCGCCTGCATCGAGGCCGTGCGTCCCACCAGCGGCAGGTCCTCCTGCTGGCCACTCGCGGGCTCGGCCGCGGGCTTCTGGGCCGGCGTCGCGCGGCGTTTCTGGTCGAGCGCGCGGGCCGCCCGCTTCATCAGGTCGGGCAGGTCGAAGGGCTTGGGCAGGTAATCGTACGCATCCGCCTCGGTGGCCTGGATCGCCGTCATGATCGTGTTCTGCGCCGAGATCACGATCACCGGAAGGCCGGGGCGTTTCTCGTTGATCTGCGGCAGGGTCTCCAGCCCGTTGCCGTCGGGCATGATCACGTCCGAGATCACCAGGTCGCCCTTGCCCTCCTCGACCCAGCGCATCAGCGTCATCAGGCTGGAAGTGGCGTGCACCTTGCAGCCCGCGCGCGTCAGCGCCTGGGTCAGAACCGTGCGGATCGTGCGGTCGTCGTCGGCGACGAGAACGGTACCGTCCATGTCAGAATGCTCCGGTCGTCTGGTGGCGCCATGGCTGGGTCATGCGGTGACCTCGCGGGGCGCGACGGGAAGGGAAATGCGAAACACGGTGCGGCCGGGCACGGAATCCACCGCCACCCAGCCATCGTGATCGGAGATGATCTTGGAGATCAGCGCGAGGCCAAGCCCGGTGCCGTTTTCACGACCCGACACGAAGGGCTCGAAGATATCGCCCGCGATATCCGGCGGGATGCCAGGGCCGTCGTCGGTGATCTCCACCTGCAGCGGCACCGCGCCGCCGGTTCCGTCCCTTCGACGCACTTTCAGGGACAACTCGTAAAACGTGCGAATGCGAATCGTGCCGCCGTCGCGCCCGGCCTCGGCGGCGTTCTTCAACAGGTTCAGGAACACCTGCTGAAGCTGGTCGGGATCGCCCCATGTGGGCGGCAGCGAGGGGTCGTAATCGTCCTCGACCCGCATATGCGCGGCGAAACCGATGGTCGCCGACTTGCGCGCGCGGTCGAGGACGTCGTGGATGTTCACCGCGCGGCGTTCGGGCGGGCGCACATTGCCGAACTCCTCGACCTGTGCCAGCAACTTCAGGATGCGGCGTGTTTCCTCGACGATCAGGTCGGTCAGCTCGCGCTCCTCGCCATTGGCGTTCATCGAGATGAGCTGCGCGGCACCGGTGATGCCCGCGAGCGGGTTCTTGATCTCGTGGGCCAGCATCTCGGCCATGCCGATGGCGGATTTCGCGGCCGATTTCGAATGCATCGCGCGGTCGAGCCGGCCGGCAAGCTCGCGGTTTTCCAACAGCACCAGCACGTGGTCGGGCTTGTCCGACAGGGGGGCGATCTGGACATCGCAGGACACCGGCTTGCGGCTTCCGGTGCCCACGTCAACGGCGTTCACGAACAGCGCGGAATGGCCCGTGCGGATGCGCGAAAACGCCTCTTCCAGCGGGGCATCGACGAAGATCTTGTCCCAGACGGGATGCCCGTCGAGCGACTTTTTAGACGCATTCAGAAAGGTTTCGGCGGCGGGGTTCACGTCGCGGATGCGATCCTCGGCATCGACGATCAGCGCCGGCACAGGCAACGAGGCCCAGAGCGACTGGGTGATCTCGCTCATGCGGCCACCACCGCCGCGCCGGCACAGATCGCGTCGGGCAGAAGCCGCAGGACCGTGCGCGGATCGGGCTCCGTCAGGATCGCCTTGCGCAGGGGTCCGGGCGTTCCGGCCTCATCCATGTACCAGCCCAGATGCTTGCGCGCCACGCGGGGTCCCAAGACGCGACCGTAGAAGGACAGCATGTCGTCGTAATGGCCCGCCACCATGTCCGCGCGGTTCGCCCCCTCGGGGATCGCCGGAGCGGGCGCGCCGAACAGCGCCGCCGCGATCTGGGCCAGCGCCCAGGGGCGGCCTTGCGCGCCGCGTCCGACCATGACGCCATCGGCGCCCGATGCCGCCAGCGCGGCCCTTGCGTCCTCGCCCGTGCGAACGTCGCCATTGGCGATCACGGGGATGGATACGGCGTCCTTCACCGCCCGGATCGCGGCCCAGTCTGCGCGGCCCTTGTAGAACTGGCAGCGCGTCCGGCCATGGATGGTGATCATCGCCACGCCCGCCGCCTCCGCGCGCCGCGCGAGATCGGCGGCATTGTGGCTGTCATCGTCCCAACCCAGCCGGGTCTTGAGCGTCACAGGCACGTCGACCGCGGCAACCACAGCCTCGATCAGCCCGAGCGCGTGGTCCAGATCGCGCATCAGCGCCGACCCCGAGAGCCCGCCCACGACCTTCTTGGCCGGGCAGCCCATGTTGATGTCGATGATCCGCGCCCCCTGCCCTTCGACGATGCGCGCGGCCTCGGCCATCCAATGCGCCTCGCGCCCGGCAAGCTGCACCGCAGTCGTCGCCTCGCCGAGCCCCAACTCGGCACGGGCGCGGACCGAGGGCTTGGCGTTCACCATGTCCTCGCTCGCGACCATCTCGGAGACGACGAGCCCCGCGCCGAAGGACGCCACCAGCCGACGAAACGGCAGATCGGTGATCCCGGCCAGCGGGGCAAGGATCACGGGCGGCGTCAAAGGGGAGTCTGCCAGCGAAACGGACAAATGCTTATTCCTTGTGCACGTCGTATTTGTCGATAGTGCGCCCCCACGGGGAGTTCAAAGAAAAGCCCGGCGTTTCAAGACGCGACTCATGGGCGAGGTCAGCTTTTAACCTTTATGCACAATTTTTGGGCAATTGCAGCGCCGCATTGTGCCGTCCAGCGCCAGCACATAAACCTGCCCTCATGTCACCGATCGCGCCCGAGCCAGACAAGACCCCCGGACACGCCGATGCCACGACCAAGGCCGCCGTGGTGATCGTCGCGGCCGGTCGTGGGCTGCGCGCAGGCGGCGGCGTGCCCAAGCAATACAGGATGTTGTGCGGCAAACCGGTGCTCGCCCACACGGTCGGGGCCTTCGACCGGCACCCGGGCGTGGGTGAAATCGTGATCGTGTGCGGTGCCGAGGACGGCGATCTCTACAGCGCCTGCGGGATCGTGGCGCGCTGCCCCCTGCGCGACGTGACCGGCGGGGCGGAACGGCACGCCTCGGTGCGCGCGGGGCTCGCGGCGGTGTCGGAAGGCTTTTCCCATGTGCTGATCCACGACGCCGCGCGCCCGCTGGTTTCGGCCGAGGTGATCGACGGCGTGCTGGACGCGCTGCGGACCCATCCCGGCGCGGCCCCGGCACTGGCCGTCACCGACGCGCTCTGGCGCGGCGCGGACACCGTCACGGGCACCGAGAACCGCGAGGGGCTCTGGCGGGCGCAGACGCCGCAGGGGTTTCACCTCGACGCCATCCGCGCGGCCCATGAAGCGCATGACGGGCCCGCCGCCGATGATGTAGAGGTTGCGCGCAAGGCCGGACTATCGGTCGCGATCACGCCGGGCGACGATGCGAATATCAAGATCACCACGGACCGCGATTTCGCACGCGCTGAACGGCTGATGGAGACTGGCATGGATATCCGCACCGGCAATGGCTACGACGTGCACCGCTTCGGGCCCGGCGATCACGTGATGCTCTGCGGCGTGGCCTTGCCCCATGAGCGCGGGTTGCAGGGCCATTCCGATGCGGACGTTGCACTCCACACCGTCACCGACGCCATCTACGGCGCATTGGCCGAGGGCGATATCGGGACGCATTTCCCGCCCTCCGACCCGCAATGGAAAGGCGCGGCCAGTCATATCTTCCTGACCCATGCCGTCGATCTGGCGGCGGAAAAGGGTTTTCTCATCACCCATGCAGACCTGACGCTGGTCTGCGAGCGGCCCAAGATCGGCTCGCACGCTGCGGCCATGCGCGAGAGCCTTGCAGCACTTCTGCGCATCGGGATGGACAGGGTCTCGGTCAAGGCCACCACGTCGGAGCGGCTGGGCTTCACCGGGCGCGAGGAAGGGATCGCGGCGCTGGCCACCGTGACGCTGGTGCGCGCATGACCCGGCTGATCGCGACATTCGGAGGCGTGGGCGACCTGCGCCCCGTCCCCGGCACCTGGGGCAGCGCGGCGGCGCTTCCGCTGGCCTGGGCGGTGCACGCTCTGGGCGGCTTCTGGCTGTTCGCGCTGGCCACCTTCGCCATCGCCGCCATCGGCTGGTGGGCGGTCACGCGCGAGTTGCAGGGCAGCGCCGACAAGGACCCCTCCGAGATCGTCATCGACGAGGTGGCGGGCATGTTCGTGGCGCTCTGGCCGGTGTCCTACGGCGCGATGTTCGCGGGCGTAAGCTCTCTCGACCTTTGGCCGGGGATCGTCACCGCCTTCCTCGCCTTCCGTCTCTTCGACATCTGGAAACCCGGCCCCGTGGGCTGGGCCGACCGGCAGGAGGGCGCGATGGGCGTGATGGCAGACGACCTGATCGCGGGATGGCTTGCAGCACTCGTGGTCGCCGTCTTCGCGGTCGTGGCCCATCTCGTGCTGATCCCGGCCGCATGAGCGCGCGCGAGGTCATAGACGCGCTGCGCGGCCGGGGCTGGATGCTGGCCACCGCCGAAAGCTGCACGGGGGGCATGATCGCGGCCGCCATCACCGACGAGCCGGGCGCGTCGTCGGCGCTCGACCGGGGTTTCGTGACCTATTCCAACGCAGCCAAGATCGAGATGCTCGGCATCTCCCAGGCCACGCTCGACGAATACGGCGCGGTCTCCGAACAGATCGCCGCCGAAATGGCGCGCGGCGCGCTCAGGCTCTCGGCGGCACAGATCGCGATCTCGGTGACGGGGATCGCGGGCCCCGGCGGGTCCGGGACTAAACCCGAGGGGCGTGTCTGTTTCGGCGTGGCCACCGCCGATCTGATCTATACCGAGACCGTGGAATTCGGCGCGCGCGGACGCGGTGCTGTGCGACAGGCCACGGTCGAGCATGCGCTTGGGCTGCTTCTCGACACGCTGTTCTGACACAGGCTCAGACGGTGGTGGTCGCGTCCTCACCGTACAGCGCCTGCGCGCGCGCTTCGAAGGCGCGGACGATCCGTTGCATCGCCTCGTGGAAGAACAACCCCGCCGCACCCTGCAAAAGCTTGTTCCGGAACTCGAAATCCACGTCGAATGCCACCTCGCATCCGCCCTCCTCGACATCGCGGAAGCCCCATGTGGAATGCATGTGCTTGAACGGTCCCTCGATATACTCGGTGTCGATCCGGCGCGTGGCATGCCACATGGTCACCCGCGACAGGAAGCGTTCGCGGAACATCTTGAAGCCCACCACGAGGTCGGCGAGCATCACTTCGCGCTCGCCCTCGGGCGTGACCGAACGCACGCGCGAGGCGGCGATCCACGGGATGAATTCCGGGTATTGCGCCACGTCCGCCACGAGGTCGTACATCTGCTCTGCCGTATAGGGCAGGCGTTTTGTCTCCGAATGAACGGGCATCGCGGGTCTTTCGTCTTCCTTCCGTAGAGGGCATGTCATAAAACACGGCCGGAAAATCAAGGTTCCGGGCGTGGTCCGGCAGGGGGACATGATGGCGCAGCCCGCCCGAACAACGGAAGACACACCGGATTACGAGGTCATGCAGATGATCTCGGCCAAGTCGATCGCGGCCCGCATCGAGGCGCTCGCGCGCGAAATCGAAACGTCCTTCGCAGGCACCGAGAAACTGGTGCTCGTGGGCCTGTTGCGCGGCAGTTTCGTCTTCATCGCCGACCTCGTGAGGGAACTCGACCTGCCGGTGGAGGTCGATTTCCTCGAGGCGTCCTCCTATGGCGACGCCATGCAATCCTCGCGCGAGGTGCGCATCCTCAAGGATCTGCGCGGCGAGATCGCGGGGCGCGACGTTCTGGTCGTCGAGGATATCGTCGATACCGGCCACACTCTGATGCATGTCTCGAACCTGCTGCGCTCGCGCGAGCCCGCGCGGCTCAAGACCATCGCGCTTCTGGACAAGCCCACGCGGCGGGAGGTCGACGTGCGCGCCGACTGGGTCGGCTTCGAGATCCCCGACGAGTTCGTGGTGGGCTACGGCATCGACTTCGCGCAGCGCAACCGCAACCTGCCCTATATCGGCAAGGTGCGGATGAAGGATCCGGCCTGACCGCGCAGTCCCATTTGACACCCAAGCGAAACTTCTGCGCATTGGCGCAGGGCGCCCGGTGGCTCATGCACAAGATGGGCGATTGACAGCATGTCGCACCACTCTACCGTGCCTCACAGCGACCATGTTTTCGAGCTTTCAGGGAGCCAGTAATGAAATTACATGCCATCCTCGCCGCCAGTGCCGTGATCGCGGCCACCGGTTTCGGCACCGCCACCATCGCGCAGGACCTGCCCTTCCCGGTTCAGGCGCGGCAGGGTCAGATGAAGATGATGGGTCTCAACCTCGGCATGCTGGTCAGCATGGCGCGCGGCGATGCGGAATACGACGCCGACCGGGCGCAGATCGCGGCGGGCAACCTTGTGGCCCTGTCTTCGGTGGACCAGGCGTTCCACTGGCCAGAGGGCACCGACAACATGACCCTCGTGGGCACCCGCGCCCTGCCCGAGATCTGGGAGAACCTGCCAGACTTTCAGGAGAAATACGTAGCGCTGGGTGCGGCAGCGGACGGATTGGCGGCTGTGGCCGGCGATGGCCTCGATCCCATGCGTGCCGCGTTCGGGCCGGTCGGCGCCGCATGTGGCGCCTGCCACGACTCCTACCAGGCAGAAGACTGATCCGAACGGGGCCGGGTTTTCCCCGGCCCCGCTTACACCATGCGCCGTTTTCTCCTGATCCTCGTCATCCTCGCGCTCGTCTCGGCAGGCGCCTTCTTCGCGCTGACCATGCCCGCTCGGGTGGCCCCTGAAGAGCTTGCGGACCTCACCGGGAACGCGGACGCGGGCGAGTCAGTGTTCTGGGCCGGCGGCTGTGCGTCGTGTCACGCGGGCGCAGACGCCGAGGGGGAGGATCGGCGGGTCCTGTCGGGCGGGCAGCGACTGGCAAGCGAATTCGGCACCTTCGTCGCTCCCAACGTCTCGCCCGACCCGGAGCGCGGCATCGGCGACTGGACGCTGGCCGAGTTCGTGACCGCCATGCAGAACGGCATCTCGCCCGAGGGACGGCACTACTACCCGGCCTTCCCCTACACCGCCTACCGCATGGCCACGCGGCAGGACATGGCCGACCTCTTCGCCTTCATCAACACCCTGCCCGCCTCCGACCGCCCGTCCGAGCCGCATCAGGTGAGCTTTCCGGTGACGATCACGCGGGGCATCGGGCTGTGGAAACTCTTGCATCTGCAGGACGATTACGTGATCGACGCCGACCTGACCGAGCAGGAGGCACGCGGCCGCTACCTCGCGGAGGCGCTGGCCCATTGCGCCGAGTGCCACACGCCGCGGGACGCCACCGGCGGGCTTGATCGGACGCGCTGGATGGCGGGTGCGCCGAACCCCACAGGGCGCGGCACGATCCCGGCCCTGACCCCCGATGAGCTGACTTGGTCCGTCGAAGAGATCGCGGCCTATCTCAACGACGGCTTCGCCCCGGACTTCGACACCGCGGGCGGGCAGATGGCAGAGGTGGTACAGAACCTCTCCAACCTCACGCCCGAGGACCGGCTGGCCATCGCCGCCTATCTCAAGGCGCTGCCGCCGCTGGCGGAGTGAGGCGCGGAAGCTCCGCGAAGCGCGCCGCCCCGCGCGCGCGGTCATCTGCCGACAGCCCTGCTGCCGCCTCGACGCAGCCCTCGCGGTAACCTTCGCGCGTGTGCTCATCCGGGGCGTTGTCTTCGGCCCAGAGGCACCAGGCGTAGCCTTCCGCCGGGTCAGTGGGGTCGAGACCGGGGTTCAGCAGCAAATCGGCAAGGTTCCACGCCCCCAGCGTGTCACCTGCCCGCGCCGCGGCCTCGTAAAGCGACGCCGCGCGGATCGGGTCCGGATCGCCCGCGACGCCGGTCTCCATCATCACGCCCAGGTCGTTGATCGCGCGGGGCAACCCGGCTGCGGCGGCGCGGGTCATCACAGCACGCGCGGTCATGGGGTCGCGGTCCGTGCCCAGCCCGTCCCAATGGGCGATGGCAAGCCCGTGGGTCGCGGCCGGGATGCCACGCGCGTCTCCGGCGCGGTAAAGGTCGAAGGCGCGCGCAGGCGCATCGGGCACGGCCGGGTCCCCGTCGCTCAGCAGCCGCGCGAGATGGGTGGCGCCCCAGCCGTCCCGCGCCCGCGCCGCACGCTCGAACCAGTCCCGCGCGGCGGCGATATCGGGCGCAAGTCCCGCCCCGCCATCGCGGTGCAGAAGCCCCAGATCGGTCGCCGCTGCCCCTTCGCCCGCCCGCGCGGCGCGGTCCAGCATCGCGCGCCCGGCTACCGCATCCGCCGCGCCGCCGACGCCCTGGATGAGCAACCAGCCCAACAGCCGCATCGCCAGCGGATCGCCCGCCCCTGCCGCAACCTCGGCCATGGCACGGGCGCGGACAGGGTCAGCCTCGCCGCCGCGGCCCGTGGCCAGCATCTCCGCCAGCATCGCCGCCGCGCCGCGCGTGCCTGTTCCGGCCAGTTCCTCGAGCCGTTCGCGAAGGACCGGCCAGTCGGGCACACCGACGACGCCGCCGGCCACGAGGCCGATCAGGTTGACCTCGGCCACTTCGCTGCCGGCCGCCATGGCGCGCTCGTAGTGATCGAGAGCGCGCGACGCATCGGTGCGCAGCCCGAGTTCCCCGCGCTGATAGGCGCGCCCCAGCGCCACCAGCGCCGTGGGCGCCCCGCTTGCAGCGGCGGTTTCAAGAAGCGCGCGGGCGGTGTCGGTGTCGGGAGGGATCGCATCTCGCGCGATCAGGCCCAGAAGCGCCAGCGCCTCGGCGTGACCGGCGGCCGCCAGGGGCTCGGCGAGACGCGCGGCCTCATCGATCCGCCCGGAGGCGAGCGCGTCCCGCGCGGCGTCCAGCGATTGCGCCGCACCCTGCCCGTCCAGCGCGGTCAGGGCAGCGAAAACCGCGAGGCCGAACCATCGCTGCATGACGGGCGCTCAGGCGCGGCCCAGTTTCTCCATCCGCGCGGAACGGAGACGATCGAAATCATCGCCCGCATGATAGCTCGACCGCGTCAGCGGCGTGGCCGACACCATCAGGAACCCCTTGCCATAGGCGGACTTCTCGTAGGCCGCGAACTCGTCGGGATGCACGAAACGATCCACCGCGTGATGCTTGGGCGTCGGTTGCAGGTACTGGCCGATGGTCAGGAAATCGACATCGGCCGCGCGCATGTCATCCATCACCTGCAGGACCGACTGCCGGTCCTCGCCCAGACCCACCATGATGCCGGACTTGGTGAACATGGAGGGGTCGATCTCCTTCACCCGCTGCAGCAACCTGAGTGAATGGAAATAGCGCGCGCCGGGGCGGACCTCGGGGTAAAGGCCGGGCACGGTTTCGAGGTTGTGGTTGAACACGTCAGGCTTCGCCGCGACCACGGTCTCGAGGACCGAGGGGGCGCATTTCAGGAAATCGGGCGTCAGGATCTCGATCGTCGTGCCGGGAGAGCGTTTGCGGACCGCGCGGATCGTCATGGCAAAATGCTCCGCCCCGCCATCCTCGAGATCGTCGCGGTCCACGGACGTGATGACGACATGGTTCAGGCCGAGCTTCTGGACCGCGTCTGCGACGCGCCCCGGCTCGAACAGGTCGAGATCCTGCGGCCGCCCCGTGGCCACGTTGCAGAATGTGCAGCCGCGGGTGCAGATCTCGCCCATGATCATCATGGTGGCGTGGCCCTGGGACCAGCATTCACCAGCATTGGGGCAGCCCGCCTCCTCGCAGACGGTCACCAGCTTGTGCTCGCGCATGATCTGGTGCGTCTTGCGATAACCCTCGCCAACGGGGGCCTTTACCCTGATCCAGCTGGGCTTTTTCGGCTGGGCATTGTCGGCGCGATGCGCCTTTTCGGGGTGACGTTCCTCGGGCAGTTTCAGATCGCGCATGGCCGTGAGCTTCCGCTGGGTCTGGACAATGGTTGACCCCTAAATAATCCAGACACCAGGGAATGTAACCGCGCAACTTGCGCACAGGTGGATTGCGCGGCCCGCATGGCCGGGGTCGGCTCAGATCCTGAGCGCTGGCACGAAGCCGTGCGTCTCCTTGTAGTGCCTGAGCAGGCGCTGAAGCCCGATCTTGAGCACCACCTTGCCCGAGCGCGCCGACCAGCCGAGGCGGCGCTCGGTCGTCTCGAGCCCTTCGAGAAAGCAGCAGACCCTGAGCACCACGTCCGACAGGCCCGGCCCCAGCGCCTCCATGGCCTCCGTCACGCGGGCGCGCGCGGCACTCGGCCCCTCGACCATCCCCGCATCGCCCGAGAACAGGCCACGATCGGTGCCGGCGGTCAGGAAGCGGTCCCAGTTCTGGCCCAGCCGCGGGCCCATCTGCGCGCGCTCAAAATCCTCCCGCAGCCTCTCGCCGGCCTGCACCAGTTCGGGGGTCAGGAACGGCTTGCCGTCCGGCCCCTTGCGCCGCGCCAGCGTGGCCAGAGGCGATTCCGCTAGGTTCACCCGCATGACGGTCCGCCGTCCGTCATCATCGGTGACGCGGGCCTCGCCATAGTCCGCATGCTGTGCCTGAAAGCCCGAGGCGGCCTCCGCGAAACCGTCCGCCTGCCGCCGGCGTCGGTCCTCGTCGAGAAGGCGCTTGAGCGCGGCCTTTCCCGCCTGCGTGATGGCATAGCGCGCCACGCGGCCTTGCCGTGTGCACGAAATCCAGTCCTTCACCGCGAAGGCCTGCGCCACGTGGCGGTCGACCACCGCCGTGCGGGTCTGTTCGCCGTCGGGCCCCGGGCGCAAGACCACGGCCTTTTCCATGTCGCCGGCCACGGCCAGCACGGCATCGGTTTCGCACAAGCGGCGGAGGATCCGGCGGGCCTCACGGGAAACTGTCGACTCGTCTGAAACAATCGGGGAACGGAATGGCGCGGTCATGTCTCTGGTCTCCTGTTGGTCGTTCTGGGTGTCGTCCTGTGCGCACGGCTTGCCGGCGGCATGGGCCGCCAGCGCGTCGAGCGCCTCGTCGACGAGCGGGTCGTCGCGCCGCGCCTCCATCCGCCGAACACGGCGGCATACGGTGGAGGGCGCGGCCCCGTCCCGAAGGGCGATCCGGCGCAACGATTGGCCATTCTCGGTATGTGCCAGGTACTGCGAGGCCTCGGTCGGAACCCAGGTCGGCAGTGATGTGGCTGAGCGCCCGAAGCGCTCTTGCGGGGTCATGCTCATGACCCGTCCCCCCTCATGCAGCATGGACAACAAAAGGGAGAATTTTATCGGATTGATTACTCAA
>Ga0209948_1000121_pt1 | contig 22137 bp, 15 predicted proteins | sample SalPonR2_C_D2_MG_FD_185709 | JGI IMG/M metagenome (GOLD analysis project Ga0209948, IMG submission 185709) | Salt pond soil microbial communities from South San Francisco under conditions of wetland restoration - Salt Pond MetaG R2_C_D2_MG... ... | reverse complement strand
CATGGAGGACGGTGCAACGATTCCTTGGCGTTCACTCGCCGCGGAGGCGAACGTCGAGGCGTGTGGGGCCTTTCCGATCATCGTCGATGAACGCGTCGCCGCCGTGCTCACGATCTACTCCAGCCATTCCGGCGACATCGACGATGATGTCGTCAAGTTGCTGGAGGAGATGGCTCGGGATGTATCTTTTGCACTCGAAAACAGGGCTCGCGAGGAGGCTCGCGTGGCGAACCTGGCGGCCCTGGAAGTCGCCGAGGCCCGTTCCCGTTTTGCCCTGGAAGGCGCGGGGCATGGCGCCTGGGAATGGGACCTGGTGCAAAACCGCGTGAACTATGCGCCCCGCTGGAAGGCGATGCTCGGCTATAAGGCCGAGGAGATATCGGATTCGCCGTTGGAATGGCAGGAGCGCATCCATCCGGACGACGCCGAGGCCACGCTCGCGCTGGTCCAGGAACACTTCGCGGGCCGCACGGCCAGCTACGTCTCCGAGCATCGCCTGCGCTGTAAGGACGGCAGCTACAAGTGGGTGCTGGATCGCGGACAGGTGCTCGAACGAACACCGGATGGAAAGCCGGTGAAGTTCTTCGGCACCAAGACGGATCTCACCGAGGTCAAGGCGGCCGAAGAGGCATTGCTGCAGGAGCGCCAGCGCATGGACCTGGCTCGCGCCAGCGCGAAGATCGGCACCTGGGACTTCGACATCGCAACGGGCGTGGTGCATCTCCACCAGGCCACGCCACTGCTGTTCGGCTTCGACGAGACGCCGCGCTCGATGTCGCTGGAGGACTACGAGCAGCTTGCCCACCCCGAGGATCGCGCCGCGCTGCGCGACTCCGTGGAGGAGATGCTGGGGAACGATACCGACTACGCGACGGTGTTCCGTTTCATCTGGCCCGACGGCAGCGTGCACTGGATCGAGGACCGGGGCGTGTTATACCGCGACCACGACGGTCGTCCGGTCAGTGCATTCGGCATCAACATCGACATCACCGAACGCGTGGAATCCGAGCGACGGATCAGTGAGTACGTCGCCCGCCTCGAACGTTCGATGCTGGGAACGGTCGATGCCATCTCCCACATGGTAGACCTGCGCGATCCTTACACCGCGGGCCACGAGGTCCGGGTCGGCAACCTGGCCGCCGCGATCGGGCGCGAACTGGGACTGGACGACATGACCTGCCAGGGCCTGCAGATCATCGGTCGCGTACACGACATCGGCAAGATCACCATCCCGGCGGAAATTCTTTCCAAGCCGGGGCGGCTGTCCGAAATGGAAATGAACATCGTGCGCACGCACGCCCAGCAGGGCTTCGAGATCCTCAAGGACATCGAGTTCGACTGGCCCGTCGCGGAAGTCATCCGGCAGCACCACGAGCGGATGGACGGCAGTGGTTATCCGCGCGGCCTCAAGGGGGACGAAATCATGCTCGAAGCGCGCATCGTCGCCGTGGCCGACGTGGTGGAATCGATGGCCTCTCACCGGCCTTACCGGCCGGCCCGCGGTGTCGAGCCGGCCCTGGAAGAAATCGAGCGAAACGCCGGCATCCTCTACGACGAGGAGGTGGCCCGGGCATGCCTGCGGTTGTTCCGCGAAACGGATTTCAGCCTCGACGGCTGCGGCGAGCCCGCCACGCCCTCCGGAGGCTAGCCGCGCATCCCGGCAGCCGCGCATGCACGGCGGGATTCTTCATCGCCATGCCCCGTTGCGGGCGCGGGCCGCGATGGCGTACCGTGCGGCCCTTACGGGCTCGAAATCCTGCGCGGTTTGGTCCATAACTTGCAGTTAATCGGGACCATTTCCGGGTCGACCTCGCGAGTAATCCCATGTTTGCAACCATTCTCCCGCTCGGCGCCCTGTTGTCCGGCACCGCGCTACTGCTGCTGGGCAGCGGCCTGCTGGGCACCTTGCTCGGCGTGCGGGGGAGCTACGAAGGCTATGGCGACCAGGTGCTGGGCCTCATCATGTCCGGCTACTTCCTGGGGTTCTTCCTCGGCACGTTCCTTGCCCCTCGCGCGATCCGGCGCATGGGACACATTCGCGCCTTTTCTTTCTTCGGCGCGCTGTTCGCCTCGACGGTGCTGGCGCACGCGATCTGGGTGACGCCGGCGACCTGGGGTCTCTTGAGGGTGGCCACAGGGCTTGCCGTGGTCGGCCTGTACACCGTGATCGAGAGCTGGCTGAACGCCACGGTCGAAGGGGCACAGCGCGGAAGGGTGTTCGCGGTCTACATGGTGATCAATCTCGCCGCGCTGGCGATCGGTCAACAGTTCCTGCGCCTGGCGCCCCCCGAATCCTTCGCGCTGTTTTCCCTCGTCGCGATCCTGATCTGTGCGGCCATGTTGCCGGTCACGGCGACCCGGATGACGCAGCCTGTCATGTCTCCCTCCGAACGTCTCGGGGTGCGGCGCTTGTTCAGGCTGGCGCCGGCGGCGGGCGTCGGATCGCTGTTCTCCGGCATCTCGATCGGAACTTTCTGGGGTCTCGCGCCGGTCTACGCAGGCCGCCTGGAGCTGGACAACGAGAGCGTGGCGATGTTCATGACGGTCACGATCGTCGGTGGCGCATTGTTGCAGTGGCCCATCGGCCGGCTGTCGGACAGCGGCGACCGGCGCCGCACCCTGGCGATCGCCAGTCTCGGCGCCGCCGTGGCCGCAGCGGCGGCCCTGTTTTTCGCATCGCCTAACGGGGTCGGCCTGTATGTCGTGTATTTTCTTTACGGGGGGCTGTCGTTCGCGATCTATCCCGTCGCGGTGGCGCATCTTCTGGATCATGTGGCGCCCGAGGACCTGCTGCCTGCATGCAGTACCAACCTGCTGTTGCACGGGCTGGGGGCCGCGCTCGGCCCGGCGCTCGCGGGTTTCGCCATGGGCAGGTTCGGTCCGGGTGCTTTTCCGGGCATGTTGCTCGTGATTCACCTGCTGCTGGCGGCGTATGTGGCGAGCCGCCTGCTCACCCGGACGCGGGTCGCGGCGGGGGATGCGCATTTCCATGCGATGTTGCGCACTTCGCCGACCGCCATGGAAATGTTGCCGGAGGTCGACGCTGCCCAGGACGAACTCGAAGAGTCGATCGACAGCACGGCGGCCGATCCGACCGAGGGCCTCGCGGAGCCCGAAGCTGGCATCCGGGAGCAATAAGCGACAGTATTCCCCGGTCCCCCGGTTCATTCCCAGAGAGCATCTATGAGCAAGCATCGATTCGAGACCCTGCAGGTCCACGCGGGGCAGGCGCCGGCCGCCGGTACGAACTCGCGCGCCGTGCCTATTCATCAGACGACTTCGTTCACGTTCGATGACGCCGATCACGGGGCGCGACTGTTCGCGCTGCAGGAGTTCGGCAACATCTACACCCGCATCATGAACCCGACGACCGACGTCTTCGAGCAGCGCGTGGCGGCGCTGGAAGGCGGGGTGGCGGCGCTGGCGACCGCCAGCGGCCAGTCGGCCCAGTTCCTCGCATTGACCACGCTGGCCGAAGCTGGCGACAACATCGTCTCCGGCAGCAGCCTCTACGGCGGCACGTACAACCAGTTCAAGGTCCAGTTCCCCCGCATCGGCATCGATGTGCGCTTCGTCGCCGGCGACGATTTCCCCGCCTGGGAAGCGGCCATCGATGATCGCACGCGTGCGCTGTATGTAGAAAGCATCGGTAACCCGGGCTTCGATGTGCCTGATTTCGAGCGGCTGGCTGCGATTGCGCGGGCGCATGGCCTGCCGTTGGTGGTGGACAACACCTTCGGCTGCGCCGGGTATCTGATGCGTCCCATCGATCACGGCGCCGATATCGTCGTGCAGTCCGCGACCAAGTGGATCGGCGGCCATGGCACCTCGATCGGCGGCGTGATCGTGGACGCAGGCAAGTTCGACTGGTTCGGCGATCGCTTCAAGACCTTCCACACGCCTTCCCCCGGTTATCACGGCCTCAATTTCGCGGAAGTGTTCAGCCCGGACGGCCCGTTCGGCAACCTGGCGTTCATCATCCGCGCGCGGGTGGAGGGATTGCGCGACTGGGGCCCGGCCATGGCGCCGTTCAATGCATTCATGTTCCTCCAGGGGCTGGAGACGCTGTCATTGCGCGTGCAGCGCCACTGCGACAACGCGCTGGCGCTCGCCGAGTGGCTGCAGGCGCAGCCGCAGGTCGAGCGCGTCGATTACCTCGGGCTGCCGGGCCATGCGCACCACGAGCGAGCCAAGCGCTACCTGCACAACGGCTTCGGCGCCGTGCTGATGTTCAGCATCCGTGGTGGCCTCGAGGCCGGCAAGCGCTTCATCGACTCGGTCGAGCTTGCGAGCCACCTGGCGAACGTCGGCGATGCGAAGACCCTGGTCATTCATCCCGGGAGCACGACCCATCAGCAGCTTTCCGAGGCGGAACAGCGCGCGGCCGGCGTCGCCCCGGACCAGGTGCGCGTCTCCGTCGGGATCGAGCACATCGAGGACATCAAGAACGATTTCGCCCAGGCGTTCGCAAAGGTGGCGAGTCCGGACGGATGAGCGACGGCGTATTGCATACCACCACGGCGGTCTCGGGCGAGACTTGCCTGTGGCAGCCGGACGGCCCTCTCCGGCTGGAGAACGGGCAGACCCTCGAAAGGGTCGAGGTCGCCTATCGGACCTGGGGACAGCTGGCGCCGGACGGCGGTAACGCGGTGCTCGTGTGCCATGCCCTGACCGGCTCCGCGGATGCCGATGTGTGGTGGGGCGGGCTGTTCGGACCAGGTCGGGCGCTTGATCCGGCGCGCGATTTCATCGTGTGCAGCAACGTACTGGCGGGTTGTTACGGGACCACCGGTCCCAATCATCCGCATCCGGAAGACGGCGAGCCCTGGGGCAGCCGGTTCCCGCTCGTCACGATACGCGACATGGTTGGACTGCAGGCCCGCCTGCTCGATCACCTGGGTGTGCAGCGCCTTTCCCTGGTGCTCGGGCCTTCGCTCGGCGGCATGCAGGTGCTGGAGTGGGCGGCGAGTTTTCCGGAGCGCGTCGCGGCGATCGCGCCGATCGGCGTGTCCGGGCGCCACTCCGCGTGGTGCATCGCCATCAGCGAGAGTCAGCGGCGCGCGATCTACCTGGATCCGGCGTGGCTCGACGGGCGCTACCCGCTGGACCGGCCGCCCCGCCATGGGCTCGCGGTGGCGCGCATGATGGCGATGTGCAGCTATCGCAGCTGGGAGAACTTCGAGGCGCGCTTCAGCCGCCGCAAGCAGGACTGGGACGACCAGTTCGCCGTAACGTCATATCTGAATTACCAGGGGCAGAAGCTTTACCGGCGCTTCGATGCCAACACCTATGTGCGTCTGACCCAGGCGATGGACAGCCATGATCTCGGAAGAGACCGGGGCGACTACGAGAGCGTGTTGCGCGGGATCGCGATCCCTGCGCTCGTGGTATCGGTGGATTCCGACGTTTTGTACCCGCCGCGGGAACAGGAGGAACTCGCCAGGCTGCTGCCGGCGGCACACTACGAAGTGCTCCATACGCCGGCCGGCCACGACGGCTTCCTGATCGAGACGGATGCGCTCGACCGGATGCTGCAGCGCTTTCGCGCGCCCTAGGGAGAGCGCGGCCCCCGGGCTCTCATCGCTTCCGACCGGTTCGGGTTATGATCCGGGCTCGCTGGTATCACCCCCTGGAGGACCCCACATGCGGCACCCGATGATCGGCGCGCTCGTTTTCTCTCTCTCGCTCGGCATGGCCGTCGCCGCCGAGGAACGCAAACCGCTGGATGCGGATACCATCTGGGAACTGCATCGCCTGGATGCCCCGGCCGTATCTCCCGACGGAACGCAGGCCGTGGTCGCCGTCACCCGTTACGAGGTGAAAGACGACGAAGGGATCACCGACCTCTGGCTGGTGCCAACCGATGGCGGCGATGCCCGCCAGCTCACGACCTATTCGGGCAGTGATTCGAGCCCGACCTGGAGTCCGGACGGGCGCCACGTCGCGTTTGTCTCGACACGCGGCGAAGACGAGAAATCGCAGATCTACGTCATCCCGGTGAGCGGCGGGGAAGCCCGGCGCCTGACCGATGTGCCCACGGGCGCGAGTGCGCCGAAGTGGTTCCCGGACTCCAGCGCCGTGGCCTTCATCAGCAGCGTGTACGAGGACACTGCGGACTGGGAGGAAATGGCCGAGAGGTTGAAAGCCGAGAGCGAGTCCAAGGTATCGGCAATGACCTGGGACCAGGCGCCGATCAGCTGGTGGGACCGCTGGCTCGACGAACGCAAGCCCCACCTCTACAGGATCGGCCTCGAGCAGAGCGAACCGCAGCCCATCACGCCGGGCTCAGGCGTGCACCTGCTGGTGACCGGCGCCGGGACGGGCAGCTACGATATTTCGCCGGATGGCGAGGAGATCGCTTTCGTCGCGGATAAGGACACGACGGGTGTTCGTTCCAATCCCGACGTCTATGTGCTGCCTGCCGGCGGGGGCGAGGCGCGCAACATCACCACGGGCAACATGGCGCCTGATTTCGCGCCGGCCTACAGCCCGAACGGGCGCTGGCTGGCGTTCTCCCAACGGCGCATCCCGGGTTTCTATGCCGACCGGGCGCGTCTCGTGCTGCACGAGCGCGAGAAGGGAACGCAGCGTGTGCTGACGGAGGATTTCGATCGCACGGTCAGCGGCGTCACCTGGGCTCCGGACAGCCGCAGCGTGTACACCTCGATCGACGATGCCGGGATTCGCCGTCTCTACCAGATCGACACGCGGGACGGCGAACCGCGGGCGATCACCACGGAACACAGCTTCGGCGAACCGCAGCTTTCCGCCAACGGCCGCGTGCTCGTGGCGCTGCGCCAGAGCTTCGTCGAACCGCCGACCCTCGTGAGGGTCGATGCGCGCCGCGGCGCCGTGACAAAACTCTCCACGTTCAACGACGAAATCCTCGCCGACGTCGATTTCGGGCGCTATGAAAGCGTCACTTACGAGGGCGCCAACGGCCAGGACATCCAGATGTGGGTGGTATATCCGCCCGGCTTCGATCCGGAGCAGAAATACCCGTTGTACCTGCTCTTGCACGGCGGTCCGCACAACGGCATTCCCGACGGCTTCCACTTCCGCTGGAACGCCCAGGTGTTCTCCGGGTGGGGCTACGTGACCGCGTGGCACAATTTCCACGGTTCCAGCGGCTTCGGGCAGGATTTCACGGACTCCATCAACCCCGAGCAATCGGAACTGCCGTATATCGACACCATCAAGGCGGCCGAATGGTTCGCCGGGAAGCCGTGGATCGATACCGAACGCATGGGGGCGGGCGGCGGGAGCTACGGCGGCTATCTCGCCTCGATCCTGCTGGGCCGCGATAATCCCTTCAAGACGCTCGTGGCGCATGCCGCGGTGTTCAACTGGCTGACCCAGTACGCCGCGGATTACGGCGCCTCCAAGCGTCGCCACGGCGAGTTCTGGACCAACCCCGGACACTACAAGTTGTCGTCACCGCATATGGGCGCCGCCAACTTCGAGACGCCGACGCTCGTGATCCATGGCCAGCTGGATCGCCGTGTGCCGGTCAACCATGGCATCGAGTTGTTCAACATACTGCAGAACCGGGGCGTCCGGAGTCGTTTCGTGTATTACCCGGACGAGAATCACTGGATCCTCAAGCCGAATAATTCGCTGCACTGGTACCAGGAAAAGAAGGACTGGCTTGCGGAGTTCCTGCAGCCGGAAGACTAGCGACTCGCCAGGCGCGTGGCCGGCTTGTCATGATGGGGGATCATGGCAAGCCCGGCCGCTCCTGTCCGCTCACCGATTCACTGGCCGTGGCCTGTCAGCGCTCCCGCTGGCCAGTCCTGCCGCGTCCGGATGATTGCGCTCCGGATCTCGGTGCGCGGGGCTGGCTCCGCGCTGCCTCCTTAGCCGGGCGCGACGACGATCGGTTCACGCTCGGCGCCTGGCGCGCCTTTGGCGGGCGGCTGGCGCGCTGGGCCGGCGTAGCACGACTCGACTGCACCGAGGGCGACCGCTGGACGCGTGGCGCAGGCCGGGCGCGCGTCGTCACGGGTGCGCGGCTTGCGGCCGGCGGACGGCTTGCCGAGGGTGCGCGGGTCGAAGGCGCCCGGCCTGATGGCTCGCGGGTCGAAAGCGCCCGGTTGGACGAGGCACGACTCGAGGGCGCGACCTGGGTGCGGCCCGACGGGTTACGACCCGAGAATTCGCCCTGGGACCGATTCACTGGCCGTGTCGGGGACGCCTGGAAGCGGGTTGTCGACTGCACGCGGTTCGGATTCTTCGCGCGCGCCGAATCCGGCCGTCCGCCACTCCCGCGTGGGCTGGCGTCAACGGGTGTGCTGTTGCGATCCGCGCGCTGTTCGAAGGTATTTGACCCGCTGGTACGGCCGTCGAGCCGTTCGTTCCGCTGGCGGTCGACGGACCGTGCTTCACTGCGGAGCGACTTCATCAACTCGCGCTGCTGGTCCGGTCGAGGTGTGCGCAGTCTGGTACCGCTCCCCGGGTCCGGTCTGGGCGTGCGCCGTTCGGCGCCGCGCCGCGGGTCCGGTCGATGGGTGTGCAGCTCTCTGCCGCGCCGGTGGTCCTTGTAGCGGTCGTTGGTTCGCGGGTGGACGTAGCGCTCGCGGACCTTGTCGTGGCGGTAGTGCACGCCGCGACGATGTGACGGATTATGGACCCACCGTTTTCCGGGCGTGTAGTAACGCTTGGCATGCTTGTACCGCGACGGATAGTAGTAACGGGGCGTGCGTACGATCACGACGCTGCGCTGCGGCCAGTAGAAGCTGCTGAAAAAGAAGCCCGAAGAGATGCGTATGCCCGAACTCCAGTAGAAACCCGGGTGGCCGTAGTAGTAGTGCGCTGGCGGCGCCCAGACGACGGGCGGATAGGCAGGCCGCCACCAGCTCCCGTAGACCAAGAGCGGGTCGTAGTAGGGCACGTGGACGACCCGCGTGGCGGTCGGCTCGATGATGATGGTTTTTTCTTCCCGCACGACCCGCGCGTACTCGGTGTTTTCGAGACTGCCGTTGGCGTCCGCGCGCGCGCGCAGGAACTGGATGGAGTCCATCACGTCCTGCTCCTGGAGTAACACGGCGTCACCGAGATTCCGCGTCCATTCCAGGTCCTGGTCGAGCCGGGCCAGAAGGTCAGGAAACGCGACGAGCGCCTTGACGCTCGGATCCCAGTCGCGATCGGCGACGGCCGCCACCGCGTTCTCCCCGTCGAGGTCGGGATTATCCCGCGACCAGCGGGCCGCGGAGACGATTTCGAGAGGATAGGTCGCCGCGATCAGTACCTGCGACAGCAGGGCATCCGGATAGAGGGCGATCGGCGCCAGCAACTGGTCGAGCTCCGCCTCGCTGAAGCCGGCCTCTGCCGTGGTCGCGGGGCGATCGGTGATCGGTTCGACCACGTAGCGTTCCGTGGGGGCGGGCACCGCAGCGTGCGCGGCCTGGCTCGCAAGGCCGAACCCCAGGAGGCCGACGAGCAACGTGATGTGCAGGCCTGGATGGTTCATCGCATTCTCCCGGGTTTCCGCCATGGTTAAAGGCTAGCACTTCGAAGCTGAACGTACGGCAACGAGACCGAGACGGTGCATCCATGGCCTGTGCCTTGAGACAGTTCGGAGCCCCGGGAGTTTCCGGTTACCATAGGCGGACCCGACCACCGTCGGGAGCGATCAATGGTGGTCCGCGTCGGTCCCCCCGCGACGGCCAGCCGTGAACCCCGCCAGGCCCGGAAGGGAGCAACGGTAGCGGCGACGCCGGGCGCCGGGGTGTGGCTGGCGCGGGCCGCCACCCTCTGCCCGGGCGAAGCGCCCGATGGCGGAGTGTTACACTGCGGCTCCTGTCCGAATCACCGACCATCACTTTTCCGGATCGTGATTTCATGAGCTATCAAGCGCTTGCCCGCAAGTGGCGCCCACGCCTTTTCGCCGATCTGGCCGGGCAGGAACACGTCCTGCGCGCGCTGGTGCACGCCCTCGACAACGACCGGCTGCACCACGCGTATCTGTTCACGGGGACACGCGGCGTCGGCAAGACCACCATTGCACGGATTTTCGCCAAGGCCCTGAATTGTGAAGCGGGCGTGTCATCGACGCCGTGTGGCGTCTGCGGGGCCTGCAGGGACATCGACGACGGGCGCTTCGTCGATCTCATCGAGGTCGACGCAGCCTCCCGCACCAAGATCGAGGACACCCGCGACCTGCTCGACAACGTGCAGTATTCGCCGGCGCGCGGGCGCTACAAGGTCTACCTCATCGACGAAGTCCACATGTTGTCGCGCCATTCCTTCAATGCGTTGCTGAAGACGCTGGAAGAGCCGCCGCCACACGTGAAGTTCCTGCTCGCCACGACCGATCCGCAGAACCTGCCTGTGACCGTGTTGTCGCGCTGCCTGCAGTTCAATCTCAAGCGCCTGCCGCTGGCGTTGATACGCGATCGCTTGCGGGTGGTCGCCGGAGAGGAGGCGCTGGAATTCGACGCGCCTGCACTGGATCTGCTGGCGCGGGCCGCCGACGGCAGCATGCGCGACGCCCTGAGCCTCCTCGACCAGGCCGCTTCGCACGGTGGCGGACAGCTGACCGAAGCGGAAGTGGCGGCGATGCTCGGCACGGTGGATCGCGAGCATGCGGTGCGCCTGATGGATGCGGTCGCTGCGGGTGACGGCCCGACGCTGCTGGCGGAGATGGCTGCACTCGATGAGCGCGTGCCCGATTACGACGACGTCCTCGGCACGGTCGCGGCCCTGGTACAGCGGGCGGCCGTGATCCAGGCGGCGCCCGACCTCGACGACGACGAGGACGGGTTGACGCCACGCGCCCGGCCGCTCGCCAACCTCGCGGCCGCCGAGGACCTGCAACTCTGGTACCAGGTGGCGGTGGCCGGACGGCGCGATCTGCCGCTGGCGCCGTCGCCGCGCGCCGGTTGTGAAATGGTGTTGTTGCGCATGCTGGCGTTTCGTTTTTCACCGCCGGCCGTCTCCGGAGACCCGGCGAGCGATTCGCGTTCGGCGCCGCGTCGGGCGGCGGATCCGGCGCCTGCCTCTGCCGTCGCAGCAGCGCCTGGGTCGGGCACGCCCGGTCCGGCGGCTGCAGAAGCGACGCCTGCAAAAGCCGCGCCTGCAAAAGCGACGCCTGCAAAAGCGGCTGCCCCGGCCGCCGGATCGCCCGATGGCTGGGAGCAGATGGTGGATGCCATGGGTGTGGCAGGTGTGACCCGGCAGCTGGCGCGCCATTGTGCATATCTCGGTCGCGAGGGTGCGGTGGTGCGCCTCGTGCTGGATCCGGCACACGAATTTCTCGCGACGAATGCCCAGCAGGAGCGCCTGCGTGAAGCGCTGTCGGCGCATTTCGGCACGTCGGTTCGCCTGCAGTTGGATTTCGCCCGGCCGCAGGAGGAGACCCCTGCCGACCGCGAGCGGCGCGCGGCGGAACAACGCCAGCAGGCGGCGGAGGAGGCCATCCAGGAAGATCCCCTGGTGCGCGAGATGCAGAAAGTTTTCGATGCCACGGTGGATCGCGACAGCATCCGGCCGGCGGATTGACGAACGCTACGGAGGAACACGGGAATGAAAGGCCAGATCGGACAACTGATGCGCCAGGCGCAGCAGATGCAGGAAAATCTCGAGAAGGCCCAGCAGGAGCTGGCCGCCCTCGAAGTCGTCGGCGAAGCGGGCGGCGGCATGGTGAAGGTCACGATGGGTTGCCGCCACGAAGTCCGCGGGATCATGATCGATCCGGCACTGCTCGGCGACGACAAGGAGATGCTGGAAGACCTGGTGGCCGCCGCGGTCAACGACGCCCTGCGCAAGGTCGAGCGTACGGTGCAGGACAAGTACTCGGGCATGACGTCCGGGCTCGGCCTGCCGCCGGGCATGAAGCTGCCTTTCTGAGACCCGGATGCGCTATTCGCCGCGACTTGCGGGGCTGATCGAGGCCCTGAGGCGCCTCCCCGGGGTCGGACCGCGATCGGCGCAACGCATGGCGTTCCACCTGCTGGAAAGGGACCGGGAAGGGGCGGCCACGCTGGCTACCGCGATCAGTGCGGCGCTGGAGGGCATCGTGCACTGTTCCCGCTGCCGGATGTTCACCGAGAGCGAGCTGTGCGAGATCTGCCGCGGACCGTCGCGCGATGCCGCGGTGCTGTGCATCGTGGAGACGCCGGCCGACGTGGTCGCGGTCGAGACGGGTTCCGGCTACACCGGGCGTTATTTCGTCCTGATGGGGCACCTGTCGCCGCTCGACGGCATCGGACCGGACGAACTCGGCCTCGAGACGCTCGAGGCCATCCTCGATGAAGGCGGCGTCACGGAAGTCATCCTGGCGACCAATCCGACCGTGGAAGGTGAGGCGACGGCCCATTACATCGCCGAGCTGTGCGCCCGTCGGCAGATCCGGGCCACCCGGATCGCGCATGGCGTCCCGGTGGGTGGGGAGCTCGAGTATGTGGACAGCGGTACGCTCTCGCACGCTTTTGCGGGACGCCAGAACATCTAGGCGCGGTCGGGTGCAGCTCCTTCAGCGCTGCAGATCTTCCGTCAGGCGCAACAGGCGCCGGTAGCTTTCGTAGCGACGCGCGCTGATGGCACTGCCTTCAACCCCTTCCTTGACGGCGCAGGCAGGTTCTTTCATGTGCCGGCAGTTGGCGAAGCGGCAGTGGTCGGCGGCGGCCACGATCTCGCGAAAGCCGGCGGCTGCGAGGCGCGGGTCGGCGAGTGCAGGGGCAAAATCGCGCACACCCGGAGAATCCAGCAGGGCGCCGCCGTCCGGAAGGGCATAAAGCGTCGTCGCGGTGGTGCGGTGCCGGCCTTCTCCCGAGGCGCTCGAGATCTGGGCAGTGGCGGCGTCGATGCCGGGGAGCAGTGCATTGAGGAGCGACGACTTGCCGACGCCGGACTGTCCCACGAGGATGCTGGTGCGTCCCGCGAGCGCGGTCCGCAGCGACTCCAGGCCTTCCTGCGCCACTACACTGACCCGCAGCGTCGGGTAGCCCACTGCATGGAACTCATCCAGACAGGTCACGGCGTCCGAGGTCGGCAGGTCGATCTTGTTGCAGGCCACGATCGCTTTCGCCCCTATCACTTCAGCAGCGGCCAGGTAGCGGTCGATGATGAAGGGATCCGGCGCGGGTTCGGGTGCGCACACCACCACCACCTGGTCGATATTCGCGGCGAGCACCTCCGCCCGTCCGCGGGAATCCGGGCGGCTGAGTTCGGTCTGGCGCGGCTCGCGGTCCAGCACGGCGACTTCGCCGTCCTCTCCCGAGAAGCTCCAGCGCACACGGTCTCCGCAGACGATCCGCAATCCGCGTCGCGCGACGAAGGCCCGGTGGCGGACACCGGAAGGATCCTCCACGATCATCCTCTGGCCGTAGGAGGCGACCACGCGTCCCGTGGTCGGCGCCGCCTGGGCGATCGGACCTGGCGCTCTGTTAGAATTCGATGATTGCAAGGAGCGGCCTGCCGAGACTATGAAAGACGCCGAAAACCTGATCTGGATCGATCTGGAGATGACGGGCCTGGACCCGTTCGGAGACTCTATCATCGAAATCGCCACCGTGGTGACGGACAAGCAACTGAATATCGTTGCCGAGGGACCCGTGATCGCAATCCACCAGGACGACGCCAAACTCGAAGCCATGGACGAGTGGAACACGCGTCAGCACGGCAAATCCGGGCTCACCGAGCGCGTCCGCGCCAGCCGCGTGACCGAGCGCGAGGCCGAACTGGCGACGCTCGCTTTCCTGGAGCGCCACGTCGAGCCGGGCGCGTCGCCAATGTGCGGCAACAGCATCTGCCAGGACCGGCGCTTCATGGCGCGTTGCATGCCCGAGCTGGAGCGCTTCTTTCATTACCGGAATCTCGACGTCAGCACGCTGAAGGAACTGGCGCGCCGCTGGGCGCCGGACGTCGCGAGCGGCTTCCACAAGGACTCGCAACACCTGGCGCTGGAGGACATCCGCGACTCCATCGCGGAGCTGCGCTACTACCGCGAAAACTTTTTGCGCCTGCCATGAACGCCTTGCCGCACTCGCCGGCGTGCGAGCGCAACCGGGAACCGATCCTCGCATTCATTGCGCCCGGCCTGGCGGCCGCCAGGCGCGTCGTAGAGATCGGTAGCGGCACCGGACAGCATGCGGCATGGTTCGCGCCGCGCCTGCCGCACCTCATGTGGCTGACCACCGATCTGCCGGCGAACCATGCCGGGATTCGGGGCTGGATCGAGGCCAGTGCTGCCGCCAACATCGAGGGGCCCCTGGCGCTCGACACGCTGGCGGACGAATGGCCCGAGCTCGGCCCGGTAGACGCCGCTTACAGCGCGAATACGGCACATATCATGCCCGAGCCCGCCGTGGTCGCGATGTTCGAAGGCCTCGGTGAGCGACTGCCGCCAGCGGCACCGTTCTTTCTCTACGGCCCGTTCATGGATCAGGGCCGGCACACCAGCGAGAGCAATGCCGCCTTCGATGCGGACCTGCGCGCCCGCGGCAACGGCATGGGCATCCGCGACCTCGCGTGGTTGTTGCAGCTCGCGGCACTGGCCGGTTTCGAGCTGGCACACGTCGAGCCGATGCCGGCGAACAACCGGGTGCTGGTGTGGCGGCGGACGTGACGGCCTTGCCCACGGAGGCCGATGTCTTCGCGGCCGCCGCCCGGATTGCGCCGTTCGTGCATCGTACGCCGGTGCTGACGTCGCGGAGCCTGGACGACGAACTGGGCGCCCGTTTGTTTTTCAAGTGCGAGAACTTCCAGGCGAGTGGCGCATTCAAGGCGCGCGGCGCGTTCAACGCGGTCATGGCTCTCGACCGGGCGCGCGCGGCGCAGGGCGTGGCGACGCATTCCTCGGGCAATCACGGTGCGGCGCTGGCGCTCGCGGCGGCAAGTCGCGGTATCGCGGCCCGGGTGGTGGTGCCGACCGACGCCTCGGCTTTCAAGCGCGCCGCCATCTCGCGTTACGGCGCGGAGGTGGTCGATTGCGCGCCCGGACTGGCGAATCGCGAGGCGAAACTCGCTGAACTGGTCGAACGAACAGGAGCGACCGTCGTGCACCCCTACGACGATAGCCACGTCATCGCCGGCCAGGGCACCGCCGCGCTGGAATTGCTGGAGCAGGCCGGTGAGCTTGACGTCCTGCTGGTGCCGGTGGGGGGCGGCGGACTGGTCTCGGGTTGCGCGCTCGCGGCTCGCGCGATCAATCCGCAGATCCGCATCGTGGCAGCGGAGCCCGCGGGCGCCGACGATTGCTGGCAGTCCATGCAGGCGGGGGAACGTGTCCGGCTCGAGCAGGTGACCACCATCGCCGACGGCCTGCGGGCCTCGATCGGCGAGCGAAATTGGGCGCTCATTTCGCGGCACGTCGACGAGGTCGTGCGCGTTTCGGATGCCGAGATCGTCGCTGCCATGCGGGTGGCCTGGGAGCGGCTGAAGATCGTCATCGAGCCGTCCTCCGCGGTGCCTCTCGCCGCCGTGCTGACCGGTCGAGTGCCGGTCGCGGGACGCCGCACAGGCATGATCTTCTCCGGTGGCAACGTCGACCTGGAGGCGCTTCCCGGCCTGTTCGGAGCGTCCGCCTAGCCTTCCACGATCGTCAGCGGCTGCCCTTCGCGCAGGCGCTCAGCACCCCGGATGATCACACGGTCGCCCGGCGCGAGTCGTCCGGTGACACCGACAAGCTCGCCCGCGCCCAGCCCGGGAATGACCTCGATCCGTTCCGCGGTACCCTCTGCGGTGATGCGGAACACGCTCGCGCCGTCGCGGCGCAGCACCAGGGCGTCGCGCGGCACCGCCAGGACTTGTTCCGGCGCTGCGCTGGGCACCGCGACGCGGACGCTTTCGCCCACACGCCAGTCGGTCGCAGCGACGTCGATGCGGAGCTCGAACATATGGGACTGCGTGTCGCCGAACGGCACCAGCGTACGGATCACGCCGGGGCCGCCGTGCCGCTCCCCCTGGATCGCAAGGGTGCTGCCCGCTGCAACATGCCTGAGGGACGTCAGTGGTGCCCGCGCCACGACTTCCAGCTGGTCGGGATCGACGAGCCGCACGACTTCGTCACCGGCACGCGCATGCTCGCCAGGGGTGCTCATCCGTTGGGTGACGATCCCGGTGAAGGGGGCGCGCACCCGCGTGCGCTCCAGCTGCAGGTCCGCCTGACGGAGCCGGGAACGGGCCACCGCGAGATCGCTGGTGGCGGACTGGAGTTCCGTTTCCACCTCGTCGAGGCGATTCTTCGCGGCATTGTTGTCGGCCGCCAGCCGGGCGAGGCGATCCGCCTCACGGCTGAGAAAGCCTTCGCGTGCCTCCAGTGAGGCCACGATGCCGCGGAACTCCTCCCGTTGCAGGATACGCAGAGCATCTTCGATACGCGCCACCGGCTCGCCGGCCGGGATTTCCGTGCCGATCTCCGCGACCCACAATAACTGGCCGTCGACCTCGGCGGAGAGACTCGCGTCGTTCCTGCTGATCACCGTCCCAGGGACGCTGATGCTCGGGGCCAGTTCGGCGAGCCGGACCTCGGCGACGCGCACCACGGCGGGAGGCGGCCCGCCCTGCGCGGCTGCGAGCGCCGGCAACACGGCCGTAATAAGAAACATGGTGCGAAACATGGACGATTTCATGGGCGAGCGACTCCGGGTCGAATCTCAGGCAGGGGCGGCGCCGGCGTGATCCGGTTGCGTCGGCTCGGCTCCGGCCTTGCCGGGCGACGTCGCATCTTCACCGATCCGCAGCAGGCTGGGCAGCAATACGAGCGTGAACAGGGTGCTGACCGCGAGGCCGCCGACGATCACCGCGGCAAGGCCGCGGTACAGTTCCGTGCCAGCGCCGGGCATCAGCAGCAGCGGCAGCATGCCGAACAGGCTAGTCAGGGTGCTCATCAGAATGGGGCGCAGACGGAACCGCACGGCCTGTCCAACGGCATCGGTGCGCGTCATGCCCTCGCGTTCCGCGGCGCGCGTCTGTGCCACGAGCAGGATCGCATTGTTCACCACCAGGCCCATCAGCGTGATGAAGCCGATCATCGTGAGCAGGTCCATCGGCTGGAAGGTCAGCAGATCCGTGACGCGCAACGCGACGACTCCTCCGACCAGCGCCATCGGAAGCGTGATGAGCACCAGCAGGCTGTCGCGGAAAGAGCGGAACAGGGCGCTCATCAACAGGTAGAGAATGATCACCGCCAGCCCCAGACTGCGGGCCATGTTGCTGATGGCCTTGTCCTTGTCGTCGGCGGTGCCGCGGTAACTGATGTCGCCGTCGTCGGGCAGCTGCGCACGGATGGCTGGATCGACCTGCTCACGGATGAGGTCGATGGCGGTTCCGAGCGCCATGTCCGAGGGAGGCGTGACGATCAGCGTCACCGTCCTGCGTCGATCGACACGCCGGATCTGGTCCGGCCCTGCCGTCCGCTGGATAGAAAGGAATTCACTGAGCGGCCGCACCCCGCCGTCGGGCGTGGCGACCGGCAGCGAGGCGAGTTGCTCCGGGGTCTCCCAGCTCGAGGCTCGGAGGATCATGTCGAGCCGTTGCTCGCCATCGAAATAGTCGCCGACATAGAGTCCGTCACCCAGTGCCCGAACGACCTGCGACATCGTGCGTCGATCCCAGCCGGCCTCGGCGAGCCGACGCTCGTCGGGCACGAGGCGCAACTCCGGTTCCGCGAGTTCGACGCCGGGGACCGGGCGGGTGGTCGCGCCGGGGATGGCCTGGGCGACGGCGCCCATGCCGACCTTGGCCGCCTCCAGGAGGCTCTCGATATCGCGGCTCTGGATATTTACGTCGATGGCGCGCCCCCCGCCGAGCCGGCCGAACAACGAGGCGCGGTTTGCGAACGCGAGCGTGTCCGGAAAGCCGCCGAGAATGTCGCGATTGAGCGTTTGAACCAGTTCGTCGACCTGGTTCCGGTCTTGCGCCCGGACGCCCATGAAGCCGCTGTTGCCAAAGACGCCGAGGAAATAGCTTTCGACCGCCGGGCTCTTGCGACCCTCGAGATGTTCGCGCATCCGCTCGTTCACGACGTCGATGAATTCTTCGCGAGAGGCCTCCTCGCTGGTGCCCGGCGGGGGCAGAATGAAGCCGAAAATGAAGTTCTGCCGGCCCTCGGGAAGGTAATCGGTTTCCGGAAGCAGGGTGATCGTGAGGCCGATCGCGGTGAGCGTCAGCCCGCCGATGATCCCGGCGCGACGAAGCTTCGTGCTGGTGAGGCGCATGATGAGCGCCGCACCGCGATCCCACCATTCGCGGTGGGGATCGACGAGCTGCGTGTTGCGCAGCCAGTTGTTCGCCGCGGTGGGGATGACCGTCACTGCGACGAACAGCGCCGCGATCACCGCCATGGCGATGGCCAGCGCCAGGTCGGCGAACAGCTGCCCGGCGATGTCGCGCAGGAATACGATCGGCAGGAAGATGGCCACCGTAGTCGCCGTCGATGCGATCAGGGCACCCCACACCTGCAACGCGCCCTGCAGCGCCGACTCGTGGCTGGGCCGCCCGCTCTCCCGCAGGCGCACGATGTTCTCGAGCACGACGATGGCCGAGTCCAGCACCATGCCGACCGCGAAAGCCAGCCCGGCCAGGCTGATGATATTCAGGGTGCGCCCGGTCGCATTGAGGGCGATGAAGGTGACGAACAGCGAGATGGGAATGGCGAGCGCAACCATCAACGTGGCCCGCCAGCGTCGCAGGAACCACCACAGGACGGCCGTGGCCAGCAGCACGCCGAGCAGCAGGTTGTTGCGCAGCATGCTGATGGAATCGGTGATGTAGAGCGTCTCGTCGTAGTCCTGCGTGATGTACAGCCCGGCGCGCTTGACCACGCCGTCGTTGAGTTCGGCAATCACTTCCTTGATGTCGGCCATCACCTCGAGGACGTTGACGTTCTGTTCCGGTTGCGCGTTCATCGCGATCGACGGGCCGCCGTTCTGGTTCAGCGAGCCGCGGGCATCGCGCAACTCGACGGACACCTCCGCCACGTCCTGCAGGTGAACCGGCCGGCCGTCGCGCCAGGCCAGCACCATGTGCTTCATCTCGTCCAGGTCGTACTTGCCCGAGAAGCGGATGGTGTATTGACGCCGGCCCACATCCTTGAAGCCGCCGGAGACATCCGTGTTGCCGCCAGTCATCCGCGCGAGCGACGGCACGTCGATGCCGAGCGCAGCTGCACGGTAGGGGTCGAACGTGATCCGCACCTCGTTGTTGCGCCCGCCGTAGATGTCGGCATTGGCGACACCCGCGACGCGTTCCACGCGCGACTGGATCATCTCCTCGACGAAGTCCTGGTAACCGGTGATGTCGCGGTCGTTGCCGGGCAGGGGACGGATCGCGAACCAGGCGATCGCGCTGCCGAAGCGGCCGCGTCCCGCGAACACGACGGGCTGCTCCACGTCCACGGGGTAGCTGGGCACCCGGTTGAGTCGGTTCATGACCTCGATAAGGGAACGCTCCAGCGAGGAGTTGATGTCGAAGGTCAGGGAAATCGAGCCCGAGCCCCGGCTGGCCGTGGACTCCATGATCTCCAGTCCTGGCAGGCCGCGCAGCGCGTCCTCCTGGGGCTCGATGATCTCGGCCTCGACTTCCTCGGGCGCCGCGGCCCGCCAGCTGGTCGAAATTTCGATGATCGGCCGTTCCACATTGGGAATCATCTGCACGGGCATGCGCAGCAGCGAAATCGTGCCGAACAGCAGCACGAGGAGCACCGCCACGATGACGGCGACGGGGTTGCCAAGAGCGGGTCGTGTGAGGTTCACTGGGGAGGCCGCAAAGTCATTAAGCGCCCTATTGTACTCCGAGCGGCGAGGCCTGTTCGATCGTCTGGCCTCCCGTACCTTGTGTTACCCGCATTGGCAGAGGCCTTTCTTCACACATGAGACCCAGATTCCTCGTCCTGTGCCTGCTCGCACTGGCGGCGACGGCCGCCGATGCGCAAACACGCTATGTTTCGGATCGACTCGAGATCACGTTGCGCAGCGGCACCTCGACCCAGCACCAGATCATCCGGATGCTGCCCAGCGGCACCCCCCTCGAAGTCCTTGAGTTCGACGAGGCCAGCGGCTACACGCGGGTGCGGACCGAGGCTGGCACCGAAGGCTGGGTGCTGAGCCGTTACCTGATGGATGAGCCGGCCGCGCGCGCGCAGCTCGCGGCTGCTACGGCCCGGGTACAGACGCTCACCGCGCGGGTGGCCGAACTCGAGGATCGCCTGCGTGAGGTCACCGGTGAGCGCGGCGCGCTCGAGGCGGAACGCTCCGGGCTGGGGACCGAACTGGACGAAGTCCGCGCGGAACTGGAACGGATCCAGCGCGTGTCGGCGTCGGCGCTCGAGCTGGACAAGGTGAACCGCGAATTGCGTACGCGCCTCGCCTCCGCCGAGCAGGTCGGTGACGGCCTGCGAATGGAGGTCGCCGAACTCAAGCGCAGCAGCCAGCGCGACTGGTTTCTCGCCGGCGCCGGCGTGCTGATCGCCGGCCTGCTCGCGGGCTTGATCATTCCGCGCCTGCGGCTGGGACGGCGTTCGCGCTGGGGCGACCTCTAGAAGCCTGGCTCCAGGGCCGTCAGGAGACGGTACGCCCCGCGAGAAACATCCATGTCTCGACCACGGTGTCCGGGTTGAGCGAGATGCTCTCGATGCCTTCGTCGAGCAGCCAGCGGGCGAAGTCGGCGTGGTCCGAGGGCCCCTGGCCGCAGATCCCGATGTACTTGTTTTGTCGGCGGCACGCTGCAATCGCCATGTGCAGCAGGGCCTTGACGGCACCGTCCCGTTCGTCGAACAGGTCGGCGATGATGCTCGAATCCCGGTCGAGGCCGAGCGTCAGCTGGGTCATGTCGTTCGAACCGATCGACATGCCGTCGAAGAATTCGAGGAACTCGTCGGCCAGCAACGCGTTCGAAGGGATCTCGCACATCATGATCAGCTTGAGGCCATGCTCGCCGCGCTTCAGGCCGTTCTCGGCCAGCAGTTCCACGACGCGGCTTGCCTCGGCGACGGTGCGCACGAAAGGCACCATGACCTGGACGTTGTCGAGTCCCATCTCCTCGCGCACCCGTTTCAGCGCCCTGCACTCCAGCTCGAAGCAGGGCCGGAAGTTGTCCGCCACGTAACGCGAGGCGCCGCGGAAGCCCAGCATCGGGTTCTCTTCGTGCGGTTCGTACTCGCGACCGCCGATCAGGTTGGCGTATTCGTTGGACTTGAAGTCGGACAGGCGCACGATCACCGGGTGCGGGGCGAAGGCGGCGGCGATGGTACCGATGCCCTCCGCGAGCTTGCCGATGAAGAATTCCACCGGGTCGTCATACCCCGCCATCTGCTGGCGGATGGTGTGCTTCAGGTCGTCCGACAGCGAGTCGAACTCAAGCAGGGCGCGAGGATGCACGCCGATCATCCGGTTGATGATGAACTCGAGACGCGCGAGCCCCACGCCATGATGCGGGATCCCGGCGAAATCGAAGGCCCGGTCCGGGTTGCCGACATTCATCATAATCTTGACCGGGATGTCCGGCATCCGGTCGAGCTCGATGGTCTGCTCGTCGAAGTCGAGCACGCCGTCGAATATGAAGCCCGTGTCGCCCTCGGCGCAGGACACGGTGACAGGACGGCCGTCGGCCACGGTGCGCGTGGCGTCGCCGCAGCCGACCACCGCGGGGATGCCCAGCTCACGCGCGATGATCGCGGCGTGGCACGTTCGTCCGCCGCGATCCGTGACGATGGCGGAGGCGCGTTTCATCACCGGCTCCCAGTCTGGGTCCGTCATGTCTGCGATCAGCACGTCGCCGGCGCGCACGCGATGCATCTCCTTTACATCGCGAATGATGCGCGCGGTGCCGGCGCCGATGCGCTGGCCGATGCTGCGCCCGGACGCGATTACCGTGGAGCGGTTTTTCAACTTGAAACGGAGGATGGAGCGTCCCTGCCGGCTCTGCACCGTCTCGGGACGTGCCTGGAGTATGTAAAGTTTGCCATCGCCGCCGTCCTTGCCCCATTCGATGTCCATCGGGCAGCCGTAGTGCTTCTCGATGGCGACGGCGTGGCGCGCGAGGGTCTCGATATCCGCGTCGTCGAGGCAGTAGCGGGCGCGGTCCGCCGCCGGGACGTCGATCGTCTTGGTGCCATGGCCGTCGTCGCCATGCACCATCTTGATCGCCTTGCTGCCCATGGTCTTGCGCAGTATCGCGCGCTTGCCGGCCTCGAGCGAC
>Ga0209948_1000119_pt1 | contig 22213 bp, 18 predicted proteins | sample SalPonR2_C_D2_MG_FD_185709 | JGI IMG/M metagenome (GOLD analysis project Ga0209948, IMG submission 185709) | Salt pond soil microbial communities from South San Francisco under conditions of wetland restoration - Salt Pond MetaG R2_C_D2_MG... ... | reverse complement strand
TTTTGATCGATTCAGGAGCAGGTATATGACCACTACCAGGGCCAATGCAACGTAAAGCCCCGTATTCACCCCTGTATCACCAATTGTTGTTAACCACGTGCTTTTTGGAAACATGGCGGTAATTGGAAAATTATAGCCGTCGGGGTCCTTCCACGGACCGAAGATGAGATGGTTCACCCAGAACATGGCGACATAATTCAGCATGAGGGTGACCAGTATCTCGTCAACCTTCATATAGGCCTTCAGCACCGCCGGTATCAACGCCCAGAGAGCACCCCCTGAAAAACCCATCACAAAGAGGATGGGGATGGAAAGCCATGATGGCATCGTCTCGGGAAGCAGGAAAAGTGCCCCGTACGAGGTGAACATTGCGCCCATAAAGAGCTGTCCCTCGGCTCCGATATTCCATATCCTCATCTTGAAAACAACAGCGAGGCCGAGTGCTATGATGAGCAGCGGGACCATTTTCTGGAAGGTATCCGCCATCCCGAGTTCAGGGATGAACGGCCATGTGAAAAGCTCTTTGTAGGCCTCCATGGGACTCTCTCCGAATATTGCAATGATCAGTCCCATCAACAGGAGGGCAGCAACAAGAGACAGGACGGATACGAGGAACTGGTTTTTCTTTGTCAGTTTCTCTCTTTTCTCCAGTTTATATCTCATGATGCCTCACCCGCCATCATTAATCCAATCTCGTTGATTTTTTCAGGAGAGGGCTCAGAATAACCCATTATCCGGCCTTCATAAATGACCGCAACCCGATCACTCAGATTGAATATCTCATCCAGGTCTCCGGCAAGGAGCAACACTGAAACGCCTTTGTCTCTGGCCTTTATCAGGGTCTGATACACAAACTCCATGGCGCCGACATCCAGCCCCCTTGTGGGATGCTCGGCAATGATCAGACCCGGTTCTTCGCTAAACTCCCGTGCCAGGATCAACTTTTGCATATTCCCCCCCGAGAGATACTTAACGGGCATATTACCCGAGGTTGTGTCCACCTTATAATCCCGGATTAAACGATCTCCCACTATCTTCCGCTGTTTGCGGTCAACCCAGAAGCCCCTTTTACATGAGGCTTTCATGGCGAGGTTGTTATAAATCGAGAGATTGGGGCAGGTTCCGGTCTCTTTCCGGTCCTGTGGGATATAAGCAATGCCTTTCTTGATGCGCCATCTGATGGAATGAGAAGTAATATCCCGGCCAAAGTATTCTATCGTCCCGGCCGTTGTCTTTCTAAGCCCGTAAATACACTCAGCCAACTCTCTTTGTCCATTACCGCCAACACCGGCGATCCCGAGGATCTCCCCCTTCCTGACTTCGAGTGAGATATCGTCGATTGCCTTCAGTCCCTGGTCATTTTCCGCTGACAGTCCGTTCACCCTCAGTGTGGTTTCCTTTGCATTGCTATCCGCTTCTTTTACCACACCTTGCCCCTTTTCAATATTCAAGACAATATTCCGGCCGACCATCCATTTGGCCAGCTTCTCTTTGTCTGTCGCGGATTTCTCCGTGGTTCCGATGTTCTGCCCGTTTCGTAGCACGGTTATGCGATCGGCCACTGACATGACCTCTTTCAACTTATGGGTGATGAAGACCACCGATGCGCCTCTCTTTTTCATCTTCTCAACGGCGGAAAAGAGGACTTCCCCTTCCTGAGGGGTTAACACGGCAGTCGGTTCATCGAGAATGATCACCCTGGCGTTGAGATAGAGCAGTTTCAGGATCTCAACCCGCTGTTTTTCAACAACACTGAGTTGCCAGACTTTGGCCTTCGGCGGCACTTCAAGGCCGTAATCCTGTGAGAGCTTCTTAAATTTACTTTCCGTCAATCGGGTATTCACGATTGTTCTTTCGTCTTTTGTTCCCATCATGACATTCTCAGCAACTGTAAACGAGGGGACCAGTGTGAAATGCTGCTGAACCATACCAATGCCGTTTTTAAGGGCATCCGCCGGTGAGTGTATCTCTTTTTGCTTTCCGTCGAACATCAGAAAACCACTGTCATGTTTGTACAAACCGTACAGAATATTCATCAGCGTGGATTTTCCGGCCCCGTTTTCCCCGAGCAGGGCGTGCACTTCCCCCTCTCTCAGGTCAAAATCGATGCGATCGTTGGCAACTTTTTCTCCAAACCGCTTTGTTATTCCCTTCATCTGTAGAATAAGTTTCTCATTCGGCTTTCGATCAACAGATTCGCTCATTTGACACTCCCTTTATTATCTGAAGCTGATTCTCACAAAGTGCTCGGTGTGGTATTCTTTAAAATGATCATTGGAAAAGATATACTTCGTGTTGAACCGCTTGGCCAGTTTAAAGATCATTGTATCCGCGTAATCAACCACCCTCACACCGCTCCAGTTTTTAAATTCATTGAACTCTCTCTTCTCTGTTTTGGTCAGTTTTCGCTTGAAGGACTTATCAAACGCCCAGATCAGCGGAAAAAAGAACTGTTCCGATTCCTCAGCGATATATTGATAGAGATAGAATATGGGATCCATGGAAGGCTGTCCGGAATACCAGCCCAGATTGCTCCCATCGACAATCATCGGTGCACTGACTCTCCTCATCCTCATCGCCTTTAAATATTGAAAAGTACAAAAAAACCGTTCTTTTTTGTATTTTACCACAACAAATCTCTGATCCCCCGGGAGATTGGCCAACCGGTTGGTTGGATACCATTTCCAGGCTACCGTCTCCTGTCTGTCACGGCCGGATTTAATCTTAAAGCGCATGGGAGGGATATGGCCGATATACGGGAGCTTGTTTCCCTCTTTAGCCGATGTGTTGTAAACATACAGGGCATTAACTGCTTTGAAACGGCTACTGTTTTCCGCGAGGAATGCCTTTTCCTCTTTCTGTTTCCTGATGTTTTTTTCTTTTGCAATGGCTTCCTTTTCCTCTTCCGTTATTATTTTTACAATCCCCTTCGGGATGAGGTATCTTTTTGCATAGCCTTTATTGACTGATGCCAGATCCCCTTCACTCCCAAGAACTGCAAAGTCCTTTAAAAGAACCACGTTTATCTTGCCCGGCATATTATCATTCCTTTCAAGCAAGAACCAACAGCGGAACAAACATTTCATCTTTTGTAAGCGAACCGTGTTTTCCCTTCAGTGTTGTTGTATTACCGTGTATCTTGTAATGCAATGAATTTTTCCTTTTAGCGACAGCCACATAATCACCGAGCCGATCCAGATGCCCGGTTCTTTCCTCTTCTGTCATTTCTTCGTCCCCCGTGTAACTGAAGAAGTCTCGTTTGACGGCCTCTTCTCTGGGTATCAGGAGAAACCGTTTCCCGAATCTCATGTTAAACTCCTCTTCGAACCCCTCCGTATGCCTGCAATAAAGATAAAGCGCCCTGGGCTCACCGGCAAACGGGACGCTGAGAAAGCGGTTGAATATCGGATCCTTTAAAGTCAGCCATTCTTCATCTTTCCATGATGTCTGAATCTGTCCGTGATCGGCTGATATGAGAAAAAGGGTATCGTTCAATTCGTTTTTCGGTAGCTCTTTCACAATCTCTTTGTCAAAGAGCCGGAAAAAGAGTTCTATTTCCTTGCGATAAATCTCCGAGTCCACGCCGTATTGGTGACCGAATGTATCTGTTAACCCCCAGTAGGTGAATATGAAGGTCTCGTGCTTCTCCTGAAGCAGCGTCCTTTTCAGTTGAAAGAAGAGCTCTGTCATATCCGAATAGCCCCGGATGGCAGACCCGTAATGGTGAAGTTTTGACAGCCCTGAATCTTTGAAGAGATTGGACGTGATCGTCCAGGGTTTGATCCCGTTTTCAGCAAGGCGTTCAAAGAGTGTTTTCCTGTTAAGGAATTTGACCGGATTTAAACCATGATTGGTCAGAAGATCTCTTTCCAGTTCCGGTGGTGCCATCTTGAGCATATTGACCACCGCGTTGAATTCCTTTAAAAGCAGGTTATAACCGAGCATACCATGCTCAAGGGGATAAAGACCTGTGCAGAATGAAGTCAGAGCCGTGGTTGTAGTGGTTGGAAACACACTGGTAAGTGTATATTGCTCGTAGTTCGCCAGGAGGTGGCTGAGGGTTGGAGAATGATCAGAGACGGTTTTTAAATTCGCGCTCCCGACAGCATCAAGGATTATCAGTACCATTTTTTTCTTCTCATGAAGCCCTTTATCTTTCAGCAGGGACAGAGGGGTATGTGCTGGCGTTACATTGAAATGAGATAAGACATAATTTGCGAGGCTCACTATGGAATTTCCGCTGTATTCCGGTAAATAGAGACCAGGAAATAATTGTTCCGGGCGCATTTATACCAACTCCGTCTTTTCTGAAACGTCTTTTATTCTCCGTCTTCCACACGCCTTAGTTTAAGAACCTTTTTGATGTTGAGCCCCATGTCCTTTGACAGATCGATTTTCATCTCTTTGTTATGACGTATAACGCTCACCACGGGTCTGGAGATAGCCCCCCGTTTTGTCCCTGAAACAATACCGGTCTCCCCGTTTGACAACAGTACTTGTGTGTTGAGCGGATAAAGGCCGAATGATCTCAGGAACAGGTGAACCATCTGAGGATCAAACATCTTCTTCGATTGCTTCACGATAAAGGAAACTGCTTCGTACGGTTCCCAGGCTCTTTTATACGGTCTGATCGTGGTAAGGGCATCAAAGACATCGGCCACCATAAGCAGTCGTCCCTCGAAGGGGATATCCGTTTCAGAGAGGTTATCGAGATAGCCCTTTCCATCCCACCGTTCATGATGACATTTAACGGCGTTGAGGATCATATCATCATCAATTCCCGAGAGCATGGCGATACCGTGTCCGTATCCCGGATGCTTCTTGATGATATCAAACTCAATATCCTTTAATTTTTCACGGCTCTTCAATATTTCAGGGGGGATCCACAATTTACCCATATCATGAATCAATCCGCCCATTGCAATCTTCTCGACGGATTTTTCATCCTGTTCATAATATTCAGCTGCTAGCGCTGAAGCAATAATCGAAACGTTGACCTGATGGGTGAAGGTGTAATCGTCAAAATTCTTGAGTCTGACCAGAGAGGGGACCACATAATCGCCGTAGTCTGCAAGGATTTCATCAGCTATATCAGAACTCATCCTCTCTGTCTTCTCCGTGTCTATCCTGCCCTCTTTTAACGTCTTGTCGCATACCTCGGCCAGATCCTTCTCAAACTCATCGAGCTTCTCGTTGGATATCATCGTGTTAATCTCATCAACGGATTCCTCTTTGGCAAACACAGACACCCAGCTGATTCCGCGCATGCTCAGTCTTTCCACTAAATCATCGTCAATATTCTCCCCGGTTTTCACAATGATATCGCTGGGACTGCTACCGCTGATGGTCTCTGCTACAACATCGCCGTTTTCAAGTTCTTTGATCGGTTTCCACTTTATCAATATCAAGCACCTCGGATACAAACAGTTCGGGATAATCCTCGAGATTTAACTCTTCATCATCCAGTAAAACGATCGGACGGCCGATGGATTTCTCGCCTTTGGAAATGACCAGGGCCTCCTTGCCGTTGCTTAATCTGATTTTGGTTCCCGTTGGATACAGGCCGACAAGCTTCACGAAGACATTGACGATATCGGGATCAAATATCTTACGGGTGTTTGAGACGATCCATTTCAAGGCGTTATAGGGATTCATGCCGCTTTTCCCCTCTCGCGTTGACATCAATGTATCATAAGCGTCGGCAATTGAGAGAATCCTGGAGATGTAATTGATCTTTTTCCCCTTCGCCCCCATCGGGAAGCCCTTTCCGTCATATCTTTCATGATGCTCCAGGATGGCATTTTCCTCTTCTTTGTCCAGAAACCCCGGTGATACCTTGTTGATGATCTTGATACTCAGAATCGGATGGATCTTGATCCGGTCAATATCTTTTTTACGGTACTGGTCGACAATATCCTCCACAAAGTCCAGGGTGCTCTCCTTTTTGGCATATATGAGCCCAAGATCATGCAACATGGCCACCTTGGTAATCTTGACCAGCAGATGCCTGGACTGTTTCAGTGACTTACCAAGCATGGAGGCGATAATGGCCGTGTTGATACCGTGCTTGATGATGAAACCCGGTGCCACATCCGTCATAAAGTTAAACACACTGTTCTTTGTCTTCAGGACTTCATTGACCATCTCGTTGCTGAGATTCATCAGCTCATCTTTCTTCAGTTTCTTGTTCTTAATGAAATCCTGGGCAAGGGTGTTGAATCTTGATATTGTCTCATGATATTTCTCATCGGACAGTATGAGCGGTAGATTGGGAGCCAGAGGTTTTGATTCCTCAGCGTATTTGTCCTCGATGTCAAGCGCAATATTCTTGCCGGCAAGTTCCTTATCACCCGCTGTTTCCGTTTTGACCTGTATGGGAATCCAGGTCACATCATGATTCTTAAGAAAATCCAGTGTTTTGGAGTCCAGCACACTGGATTTGTGCGCCAGAAGCACAAAGCTGTTTGGATCAAAAATATCATCCCCGCATATTGCGCCGGGCTGTATCTCATCAAGATTCTTCCACACAATCTTCAAAGAGTTATCCCCTTTTCATTCCATTCTTTTCTAAACAGATCGTTTGAAATGTTCTTCGGTGTCACAAGACTCAATGTCCATTCCTTTAAGAAATACTTTTCCAGCACCTTCTTCATGTGTTCGATATCTACTGAATTGACCCTTTCAACCATTTCCTCAACCGTCAAAGGCCTTCCAAACGCCAGGCCGGTGTCGAGATTGCGCATCATCGTCGCGTAGGTACTCTCTGTGGACAACAGCAGCTTTCCTTTCAATCTCTCTTTCCCGTATTGAATATCATCCTCGGAAATGCCGTTGTCAACGATTTTTCGCAGTTCATCGATGAGTTCATTCATGAGTTTCTTGAAACGATCGGCTGTTGTGGCTGCATAGATAAAAAACAGACCACCCTCTGGATAGCTTATCAGCCCCGAATCGATGGTATAGACCAACCCCAGCTCCTCTCTGAGTCGATTGAAGAGCTTAGAACTCATCCCTCCCCCCAGGATCGTATTCAGAACCTGGAAGACGTTAAAATCGGGATCCTTTCTTGCCGGTGCTTCGATTCCCATCAGCATATGGAGCTGCTTGAGGTCCTTTCTTTCCTCCAGAACCACGGGATCCGACGGCCTGTAAATCAAGGGGGAAATCTCCCGGTCACCCTTTATACTTTCAAAATCATTGAATGTTGATAAAAGGTCTTCTGAGTAGTTTCCGGCGACTGAAAAAACCATTTTGGAGGGTTTATAGCTGTTGTTGTAAAAATCAACCAGGTTTTGCCGGCTGAACTCCGAGACAGTTGCCGTTGTTCCGAGTACCGGATTTCCGTATTGACAATTTCCCCAGACGTTGTTGAAGAAGTTCTCATAGACCTTATCAGACGGATCATCATCCGCAGCTGAAATCTCTTCAATCACGACCTGCTTTTCCAATTCAAAGAGTTTTTCGGCAAATGTTGCAGAGCTGCAGATACTCTTCAAAATATCAACGGCAACCTCTGCCTTTGAATCGGGAACCCGGGCGAAATAGACCGTGTTTTCCTTTCCCGTGAAGGCATTCAGCGTTCCCCCGACCCGCTCAATCGGCTCTTTAAGCTGAAATGCACTTTTGTTTTTTGTTCCCTTGAATACCATATGCTCCGTGAAATGGGCGATGCCGGAGAGAGCGGCAGGTTCATGAGAAGAACCTGCTCTAACGGCAATACTCATACTGACGGATCGCAATCCGTCCATACGATGTGATAATATCTCCATTCCATTGACGAGCTTCTTATTGCTTGCTAAAGCTGTTGACACTTGATCACTTCCTGTTCTTACTGCCTCTGTCTGATCGGTTTCCACTATTGTTCCTTCTTCCCGATGAGGGTGTCTTTTTCTTGGCACCGGGTTCTTTCAGGTCAAATTTCCCACCCGGTTCGGTCTTGGCGACGATAACTTCCAGTTCCTCCCCGAGGTTGAATTTTTGCTGCGGGTCTTTCACATAATCCTTCATATTGGAAACATGAAGCAGACCGCTCTTTCCGGGAACCAGTTCAACAAAGACCCCGTACTTCTCAATCCGGGTGATCTTGCCTTTGAACTTTTCTCCGGCCTCGATTGGGGTGGTCATCTTTTTAATGGCCTCAATCGCCGTTTGGGCCTTTTCCGAGTCTGCCCCCGCAATGGTGACAGTACCGGTTTCGTCATCCAGATCGATCTTGACATCATAGGTTGATGTCAGCATCTTGATGGTCTTTCCGCCGGGACCGATGAGGTCGCCGATTGAATCCTTGGGGATCTCAATGGACTGGATAACCGGTGCATATCGTGAGAGCTCCTGCCGTGGTTCGGAGATTGTATTGTACATCTTGTCTAATATGTGCAGTCTCGCATCCTTCGCCTGGGAAAGGGCCCTCGACATGATTTCGCTGCTGATTCCGCTGACCTTGATATCCATCTGGAAGCCGGTGATCCCGTCTCTTGTTCCGGCGACTTTGAAGTCCATATCGCCAAGATGGTCTTCCATTCCGAGAATGTCTGTCAGAATAACGGCGTCGTCATCCTCTTTGATCATGCCCATGGCGATGCCGGCCACATGCTTTTTCACAGGCGCACCTGCATCCATGAGTGCCAGGGACCCCGAACAGATCGTTGCCATTGATGATGATCCGTTGGACTCCAGTATCTCGGAAACAACCCGTATCGTATAGGGGAATTCCTCCTGGTCCGGAATGATTGACTTGACAGATCTCTCGGCCAGATGTCCGTGACCCACTTCTCTTCTCGACGTTCCGCGCATCATCTTGACTTCTCCAACGCAATAGGGCGGGAAATTATAATGAAGCATAAACTGCTTTTCGGATTCCTCATAGATTGTGTCGATGTACTGAACATCCTGTCCGCTTCCCAGCGTGATAATGCCCAGACTCTGTGTCTCGCCCCTTGTAAAGAGGGCTGAACCGTGTGAACGGGGAAGCAGTCCGACTTCACAGGTGATATTGCGTATATCGGTCGGCGAACGACCGTCGGAGCGTTTCTTTTCCTCTATAATACTGCGTCGCATCATCTTTTTCAGGATGGACTCGTAATAATCACTTGCAAGCCCTTTCTTCTCCTTTGCCATCTCTTCGTCATAATCTTCGAAGAAAGTCTCCATTGTCTGCTGTTTATAATCATCGAGCTCTCTTTCCGTCGCCTTTTTGCCCTCGGTCATCAGTCTCTTTTTGAGTTCATCATGATCAATTAGACCCTCGAGTCTTGCCTTTTCCTCGTCTGTCAGGCTGGCCACCTCGAATGTCATCTTTTCCGGGTAACCGACTTCCTCCATGATCTGTTCCTGAAAACCGCACATCTCCTTGATAACCTCATGTGCTGCATTAAGGGCTTCGAGCATGGTTTCTTCGCTGACTTCTTTTCCTTCCCCCTCAACCATGACAATGGCCTCTTTGGAGCCGGCAACCGTGAGCTCTATCTCACTCTTTTCAAGTTCCTCCTCAGTCGGGAAGACAACCGGTTTGCCGTCAACATACCCGACCTTGACAGCGGAGACCATACCTTCAAATGGAATGTTCGATAAGTTCAGGGCCATCGAAGCACCAAAGAGTCCGATAACATCCGCCGGATTGTCATCATCAATGGATAAAACAGTTGCGATTATCTGGACCTCGTTCTGATAACCGTCGGGAAACAACGGTCTGATCGGTCTGTCAATCTGTCTTGCCGCCAGGATGGATGTATCCCCCGGTCGACCCTCTCTCTTCAAAAAACCACCCGGTATCTTTCCCGATGAGTAGAATTTCTCCTGAAATTCCACAGTCAGAGGAAAGAAGGGGAGTTTGGACGCCTCCTTACTTGCATTGGCGTTCACTAATATGACGGTGTCTCCCATTCTTATATAAACTGAGCCTGAAGACTGTCTTGCCATTTTACCGTTTTCCACGTAAAATTCCCTGCCGCAGAGGGAATATTTCCATTGCTTAAATGCCACTGTTACATCTCCTTTCGCCTCAAAAAGACGTTAAAATATCATTTTGTTTTTCAGATGTTCTTGATTCTGATTCTAATTTCTGTTTCATACGTATTCATCGGATCGATGGTTACTTTGTGCATCGGTGTAATACTGGACGTCTGGTATAATCTCTCATAGCCGCTTTCCGAATATGATACGGTGTAAACCGGGAAGAGCCAGAACTCCACTTCGCGATCCGGCTGAAACTCTATTGCCAGCCCCTTCTCCTCGTCTCTTACCCCGAGAAACGTTGTCTTGATCTTTGCCTTATCCTCAAGTGATTTTCTGTCGAAAACGGGGCAGTAGAAATACTTTGAATCGCCGCTTTCTATTCCGAAGTTAAAATTGATCTCAGAACCAAAACGAATAGGGATCCCGTGTGTGGACTTGTTGGTCAACGTATGTTTGACCAGTAACCCTTCCTCATCCAGCTTGATCTCTTTCTGAACTTGAATGGGAATCCAGAGAGAACCATGCCAGACGTGTCCCTCTCGTGATAACCTCACAACGCCGTTTTCCCGGTCCGGAATCTCAGAGTCGTACACCTGATTTGTAAAGTCTCCCTGTTCAGGATACCGGCATCTGGAATATTTGTCGATGGTATTCCACTCACCGAAGAAATGATCCAACAGGGAAAACCGCTCATACCAGTCGTAATTCAGAAATTTGTCCAATCCCTTTTCTTTTGCCAGAAAAGCTCCGCGACCCCCTTCTTCCTTTAAATGAGACTTTTTCATATTTTCATGATAGGGTTCATATCGTCTCGTCAGGTTGTTCGTGAGGTTGATCTGCTTATCCTTCAGGGAAAATTCATGGATCCGCCCGCCTCTTGCCGGAGAGATCCCGATGGTGTATTGTTTGTTGCTGATAATAATCTCCTTAAAGCCGTCGAGATCATAATCCTTCTCTTCCACCTCGGTGAATTCCCGGTTCTCATACTTGTATTTATCGATCATCCTTTCCATCTTCAGGATGTTTCTGTAGGCTTCCTCCCGCAGGCCGGGTAGATAAAGCCCTCCAAAGAAGCCATGCCAGTACACATCGTTGGACTGACTTCTGTACAGATACTCTTCAATCTCCGATGGCATACCCTCCTCGTACTTTGACCGGATATGCAGCATTTTCTTGTGCATCAGATTGGCCTCTGTGTATTTGGATAAAAAAGTCCGCCAGAAACCGGTCTTCAGAAACATGGAATACCTTGAATATTCACCGCTGGTCTTCAGCTCGTTCTCAAGTCTTTCGAAATGTGTTCTCGCACGGCTCGGCAGAGCCCATGCCATCATTTCCGGATAGGCTGAATTCGGCAGATAGGTTCTACCCCGGGGCGGCACAGAACCGGTGAATTCTTCAAAGGTACTCAGACCAAGCCAATCGCTCTCTTCTTCAAGCCTTTTGAAAAATTGCTCAAGCCATCTTTCCTTATAAACTCTGTCATATGTACCGGGCCAGATGCCGAATTTTTCCCCGTCATCGAAAAGGAGGTACATGTTATTGCTGGTTTCGGAAGCCCTTTCGCTGAGATAACTGATGATCTTGTCAATATCCCCGAAGGGAACCAGGTTTCGCAGGCGCCTGTTGATTGGAAATACCTTTAACGGATACCCCTGATCCTCTGTGATAAAGTATCCGTTTAACTCATCTTCATAGGTTCCGGCATTCTTAAAATGCGTGTCGTCAAGGGCGACGTATTCAATCTTGCTCTTTGCAAGCGTAGAAGCCAGTGAAGGCTCCCAGACTCTTTCCGCCAGCCATAACCCTTTCGGCGTGTAATCAAAGAGATCTTTTATCTTGGACGTCATTCTCTCGATCTGTCCGAGCCGGTCTTCTTCAGGTATACTGGGCAATATGGGCTCATGATATCCGCCAGAAAAGAGCTCTATCTGTCCTCTTTTCAACATGATGCGCAGATTATCGATCAGATCCGGTGCCCGTTTCTCTATAAAGCCTAAAAGCGATCCACTGAAGTGAAGTGTCGTCTTGATCTTCGGGAAATCTTTTAACAGTTCAATGAAAGGCCTGTATCCTTCTTCTATGGCCTTTTCAACAACCGATTCCACGTTCCCGACTGGTTGATGAACATGAACACCAAATATGAACTTTATTTTTCTCATAACTTTTCACCTCGCATGCAGTTTTGAAGATACCCTAAAAAGCTGCTAATGCTGTTTGTTGCTTAACGGTTCATTCGGTCCATCCTTGCTTCACTGTTAATGCGATGCTTTGCGGTTATTTTTTATACTTAACGTCGTAACCGTTGGGATCCTTCCGTGTGAAATCGATATTGATCTTCTTAGGTTCAGCCCGCTTTTCCATATCCTCGCGCCATTCTTTGTTCAAATAGCCCGAAAGACTCCAGTGAACATTGAGCTGTATCGTCTTGACATCTTTGATCTTCCTGGATTGATCGATCTCATCTGCAATCATCTTCATAATCCGCTTGGGCGATAAGACAAGTCCTTCTCCGCTGCAAACGGGGCATTTTTCGAAAAGCAGTTCCTCAATTGGAGGAGATGAGCGTTTTCTGGTGATCTCGACCAGGCCGAGTTTTGTGAAGCCCATGACCGATGTCTTTGCCTTATCTTTCTGAAACTCCCCGTCCAGGACCTTCAAGACCGTGTCTCTGTCGTTTTCGTTATCCATGTCGATGAAATCGACTATTATTATACCACTAAGATTCCTTAATCTCAGCTGCCTGGCAACCTCTTTTGCGGATTGGACATTTGTTTCAAGTGCCATATCCCGCGTGTTGATGTTGGAGATATTGCTGCCCGAGTTTATATCAACAATTGTAAAGGCCTCTGTCCTGTCGATCACCATCCATCCGCCGCAATCAAGCTCAATCTTTCTGGAATAAAGAGCTTCCAATTGCTCGTTCACTTTGTAAACCTCAAAGATGTCCTCTTTGAAGAGCCTTAATTTTCCTCTGACGGGGTTCTTCTCAAACTTTTTGATGATGATTTCCAGCTTTTTGTAGAGATCGGGTGAATTCGTCACGATCTCATCCACTGTGGAATCGTATTTTTCCCGCATCAGGTATTCAAGGATATCGGCCTCGTTGTATAATTCCCTCGGCTTCTTAAATCGCTGAAAGGCCTTGTGTATCTCCTTCCATTTGTTTCTTAACAACTCATACTCTTCTCTCAGGATATCGAGGTCCATATTCTTTGAGACTGTTCTGACAATGACGCCTGTCCCTTTGCAAAGCTTTGTCATGTAATCATGCAGACGTTTTCTTTCAACAGGACTTTCGATCTTCTTTGAAACCCCTATCGTCTTTGAGAATGGCATAAAGACAATATGCCTCCCTGCAATGCCGATATTGGTCGTCACCTGTGGACCTTTGGACCCGATTGGATCCTTCTTCGCCTGGACAATGATCTTATTGCCTTTTTTCGGGACTTTGTTTTCCTTCCTTGCCATTTTGCTCCCTAAAGAATCTCTAATAAAGTCCTTATTCCTTAAGAAGGCATTTTTTGATTTTCCGATGTTAATAAATGAGGCATCCAAACTGCTGACTGCATTCTCCACTTTCCCCAGAAATATGTTGCCCGTAATACTTTCGTTATCGATTTCCTCGAGATGCAGTTCAACCAATTGATCCCCTTCAAGCACCGCAATCATAATCTCATCTTGAAAACTTCCGACTAAAATTCGTTTTATCAATGGATTGGAAATTACTATATCCGTTCACCGCCTTACCATATATTTTTAATATTTTCATTTATCTTATTATAACGCAAATCTCCTCTTTTTCGAAAAAAATGAATACAAAAAAACGAGACCCGCTCAAGGGTCTCGTCCTTTTATATTAATTTCTACATCTCAAACTCAATTAATCCTATGGAATCGTTTTGTCTTTTATAGATAAGATTGACCTCATCTGTATCCGCATTTTTGTAAACAAAGAAATTGTGACCCAGGAGTTCAAGTTGCAGTTTTGCCTCTTCAATACTCATGGGCTTGAGGAAAAACCGTTTGGTCTTTTCAATCTCAATATCTTCTGCGTCTTTATATTCGCCTTCCGCTTCCTCTGCTTCAAATTCCTGCAGTTTTTCCATATCCTCTGCTATACTGTTGGCCCTTGATCGCTGTCTCGACATCCGCTTGTTTTTATACTTCTCAAGCTTTTTTTCCATCGCATCGACAGCTGAATCAACCGAGGCGTACATATCCATGGTACTCTCTTCTGTTCTGACGATGGCCCCTCTTATATGCACGGTGAGCTCAGCCCGGAAGGTTTTATTCTCCCGTTCGATCTTTGCTTCGGTATGAACATGATCGCCTTCCTGAAGGACTTTCTGAAGCTTTGAAACCTTTCTTTCAACATAGTCCTCAACGGCATCCGTCGCTTTAAATCCCCTTGTGATTAACTTGTAATCCATAATATCACTCCTCTTTCAAGGTTAAAAACGTAAGACCTTATCCATATATACAATCTATAAAAACCGGTTAACCCCTTTAACGCTTATATTGACCCGGAAAATCTTTTAAAAATCTCTGAAAACTTCACTCGGTATACATTATATCAAAAATTGACTTCTCTGGCAGCCTCTTCTTTAACACTTCTGTTAAAGTCGACGGCTTGAAGGCACGTCTTATTCCCTTACTGTTCACAGCGATACCCGCAATCGTGACATTCTGCAGGAGAAAAACCGATATACCCCTTCTCTTAAAACGCTCCAAATATCGAAAGCCGGCAATAAAACGGGTCCCGTCTTTGATAATGAGTGTAAACCGCTTTCCGGATTCAAGCAGCCTCCCGGCTATAGAATCCGTAATCGCCCCGGAGGTGTACAAAGAAGCACCGTTATCGATTGAATCACAGAGCGTCTCATCTTCAACCAGAGTTTTTTTGGACCGGGTCTCTTCTCCGTTCCTGCCAACGATAATGGTGCCCTTCCAGTGATACGGATTGTTTTGAAAAATGGCCAACCGTTCTTCGCCGGCTGTCTGCCACTCGAATTTTCTCACCGTTGCAACAGTCTTTCCAATGATTGTCTCAATATCCCGACCAACTTGAGCACCGGTGACCAGAAAGATGTTTTCGGCTATATCGGGGATCGAATGACTCAGTCTGTCAAGGGCCCCGTCTATCAGGATGAAATCCGCTATATCATGGGATTGAACATACTGAACAATCTGAATAACCTTATCGTTCCCGCCGGGATTGACAACCTCCACGGTACAATCCTGCAGAATTCTTGCCAGAAAAACCCTTCTCTCGTCGTTTCCGTGACTGAAAGTTTCGATTATCTCCATCAATCCCTGTTTAAAAGAGAGCGCGTCATTGCCAACAAAGCAATCGCCATGCGCCAGACTGATTTCCGGTTTGTCAGTCTGCTCCAGTGTATCCCGTTTTTCCCCATCTCTACCGATACTCAGAACCACTGCCTTTTCCTTCCGGCTGTGTATCAGCTCCAGCAAACGGTTCAAAAGTGTCGTTTTACCGACATTCTTTTCCAAGCCCGCTATTGAAATCACATGACCCGCTGACCGGTGCTTCGAGGTTACAGCCGGTCTCTTTTTGATATTCTCAAGAATCCTGTTTAATGTGAATGATTCTTTTTCCAATCTCCCACCCTCTTGAGTCTTTCTGTATCGGATGGAACGAGGCGGCTTTTGTTGCCTGACAGAAGACTGGCGAGCCCTTCTTTACTCTTGCGATCCTCGGGAAGCAGGTCGTCGGGATCGGCCTCGGCATGATAATCAGAAGGCTCCTCGTAAACGAAGAGTCCTCCCTCATAATTTCTGAGGATGACCTTGTTTTCCCCGTAGGAGATCAGATACTGCGGCATGACCGGGATCTTGCCCCCGCCTTCCGGCGCATCGATGACATAGGTGGGAACGGCAAACCCCGAGGTATGCCCCCGCAGGTATTCCATTATCTCGAGTCCTTTTGACACGGTGGTTCTGAAATGGGACAACCCCTGTGACAGATCACACTGATAGATATAATATGGTCTTATTCGAAGCTTAACCAGATCCTGCATCAGTCTCTTCATAATTTCCGGGTGATCGTTCACCCCTTTCAGCAGGACTGACTGGTTTCCCAGAGGAATCCCCGCATCCGCCAGCTTACTGATGGCATTCGCACTTTCAGGCGTTATCTCATTCGGATGGTTGAAATGGGTGTTCAGCCAGATCGGCTGATATTTCTTCAGCATGGTGATCAACTCATCATCTATCCGCTGAGGGAAGACCACAGGTGCTCTTGAGCCAATTCTGATGATCTCAACTGAAGGAACCTCTGCGATCTTTTTGATGATTGTTTCAAGATACTGTGTCGGCAACGTAAGGGGATCGCCCCCGGATATGAGAACGTCTCTGACCTCTTTGTGCCCGCGCAGGTATTCCACGGCCTGCTCCACGTATTCAAGCGGGAGCGGTTTGTCCGTCTCCCCCGATTTTCGTCTTCTGGTACAGTGTCTGCAGTACATTGAACACATATCGGTTACAAGCAGAAGAACCCTGTCCGGGTACCGGTGCGTCAGACCGGGCGTTGGTGAATCAACATCCTCATGCAGGGGATCCAGCATGTCCTCCCTTGCCACGATGAGCTCCTTTGCGGTCGGTATGGCCTGCTTTCTGACCGGGTCGTGTTTGTTTTCAGGATCTATCAATGAGAGATAATAGGGTGTTATCGCCATTCTCAAAAATTCAAGACTGTGCTCGATTGCCTTCTTTTCCTCATCGGACAACGGCAGTATTTTCTGCAGTGTTTCCACATCCATGACTCTGTTTTTGAGTTGCCATTTCCAGTCATTCCATTCTTCTTTTGTGACATCCTTCCAGATTGGTACTTTTTTGTAATCGATCATTCAATCATCCCCTTCATCTTTTCCTCCAATTCTCTCTTTACCACCGGCGGCACCCATGGATCGACCGAGTTCCCATGGTACATAATCTCCTTGACCAGTGAGGAGGAAATAAAAGAATATTTCGTTTCTGTCATGAGAAAAAACGTGTCGAGGGCCTCGAGCATCTTTTTGTTGGCAGCAGCCATCTGCATCTCATATTCAAAATCCGATACGGCCCTTAATCCCCTGACCACCACATTTATCCCGTTCCTTCTTGCATATTCCACCATCAGCCCGGAATGATAGTCCACAACGATATTGTCATCATTCTCAAAGACTGTCTCAATCATCTTCAAGCGTTCATCCTTTGAGAAAAGGACATTGCTCTTCAATCTGTTTTGCATAACAACCAGTATTAACTTGTCAAAGGCCTTTGCCGCTCTTCTCGCCACATCAATGTGGCCGTATGTTATCGGATCAAAGGTTCCGGGATACATTGCCTTAACCAAAACTCGGGCACCTCTCATTCAGTTTATAATAATGCCGTGATCTTGTCAGATATCTTATCATTCGGGAGCTCGTAATCTGCATAGCCTTCCTGAACCACAGATTTCGGCATCCCGTAGACAACACAGCTCGATTTTGCTTCGGCCATTATCCTGCCTTTGTAATGCTTGATCTTAAAAGAGCCTTTGGTTCCGTCCCTGCCCATTCCGGTCAGAACAACCGCAATAATCTTGTCTCTGTAAATCTCTGCGGCCTTGTCAAATGTGAAATCAGCGGCCGGGCGAACCCCGTTGATCTTTGCGCCTTTGTCCAGATAAAGGGTAACCTCTCTGCCGCTCGGTTTCATACCGAGATGGTAATTTCCCGGGGCTATGTAGACCGTCCCCTTTTGAAGGATGTCCCCTTCTTTGGCTTCCACGACCTTTATCTCGGAAACTCTGTCAAGACGCCTGGCCAGCGAACTGGTAAAACCGGCAGGCATGTGCTGAATGACCACCACCGGAGCCGGCAGATTCTTCGGCAGTGAGGGTATGATGTTATCCAGCGATTTTGGCCCTCCTGTTGATGAAGCAATCAAAACAATCTTGTTGGATGTGTGAAATGTCCGTCTGGCCGGTTTCTTTTTAACGGCCTGTCGTCTCAGAAGGGAGATCTTCGACGGTTTAACCTGCATGGCGCTGTTAATAGTACTGACAAGCTCTCCACCCATTTTCCGAAAATTAGTCGATATCGATCCCGAGGGTTTCCCGACAAAATCAACGGCACCGTTTTCCAGCGCCTCAACCGTGATATCGGCACCTTCCTGCGTTAAACTGCTCACCATAATCACACGGGTTGCCACTTTTTTTGTAATGAGTTTCATGGCCTCAAGTCCGTTCAAACGGGGCATCTCAACATCCATTGTAATCACGTCAGGTTTCAGCTTCACAGCCTTCTCAACCGCTTCCATTCCATCCCTTGCCTGTCCTATGACTTTTATACCCGATTGGGAATCTATAATATCTTTTATTACCATTCTCATAAATGCTGAATCATCACATATCATAACCCTGATTTCATTCTTCATCTTTTTTCCCCTTTCTGAACAAACTGATAAAGAATATTAAAAAGACCGCAAACGCCAAAACGCCGAAAATATCAGGTGTGTTCAATATCTGTTTCCCCAGAATAATGACCCCAACGGAAAACGCAAAAATTGATGTGACTAACACAATTCCCGCTGATACATCTTTTGCGTGGCCGACTCTTTCATGAAAATAGGGATACAGTAAATCCAGCATCTCCTCCAGTAACGAATTCAGCATCTCAAAAACAATGACAACAAATACCGAAAAAACAAGCCAGAGGACTTCAAAAGTGCTTAAGGGAAGATAGACAGCCAGAAAAAGCACCATTATACCGGCAAGAAAATCTATCCGCAGATTTCTCTGTTTTCTTAAAGTATCCCTTATGCCATGGGCTGCATGGACAAAAGAATCTAAAAAATCATGGAGTGGTTTTATCATCATTTATTCAAAGGTTATCGGTGTATACTTCTTCTCCTCTTTAAGAGGATAATGCTTGTCACTCAGCGTAACCCCGTGTTCGAGCGCTTCAATATTAACATCGATGAATCTTTCAGGCACTTCCTCACTGACGGTCTGCCTTAACGCCTCTAAGCTGACAATGCCCGTTACTTTATAGAGGAGTCCCAAACCCACCACATTAGCCAGTACGGACATTCCCCATTTTTCATTGCATATCTCTGTGATGGGGAGTATGATGTTCTTTTTTGTCAGTCTCCTGATATTGACAGGAATATTGTTGACATAGGTACTGTCACAAAAGATGACGCCGTTGGGGCGAAGCAGATGATAAAAAGAGTCCAGTGGCTTCTGATCCATCATGAACAGTATGTTGAAGTGATAGGCAATAGGATAGTCAATGGGTTCATCACAGAAAAGCACGTCACTGTACGCAACACCGCCTCTTACCTGAGCGCCGTAATGCTGTGTCTGAACCACCCATTTTTTGTCATATGTCAATGCCTTCGCCAGGATAATCCCCATCTTAACATTTCCCTGTCCGCCAATGCCGCCAAGACGTATCGTTGACGGTTTTTTCTCAATCGGTATCAATCGCCATCCCCCCGTTTTTAAACTGTTTCTTTCTGTTTTTGGATTAATTCTGAATACTTCTCAACATACCCTTTTTTCGGTTTATTAACGAACTCACCAATCACCAGTTTATCACCAAGGAGCTCACCCGCTTTTTCCAATTTTGCATTGATACTGTATCCTTCGATATTATCTTCAGGAATCTTTTCCTTTATCATTGAAACGGCCTTGTTCAGGGTTAATCCGTTTTCCTTGAAGTGTTGAATCATCTCCGGGGCGGTCCCCATCTTGTTGTACCGTCCGTAGTAAGTTGGACACTGGGTAATCGTTTCAACAAAAGAAAACCCCTCATTTGTGATGGCCTTCTTGATATAGTTCTGAAGCGGCACGAAATGATAGGTGGTTGTCCGCGCAACATAGGTTGCTCCGGCTGTGATCGCCAGTCTTGAAAGGTCAAACGGATTTTCCATATTCCCGTACGGTGAGGTGGTCGCATAGGATTCGCCGGGCGTTGTTGGAGAACACTGTCCCCCGGTCATACCGTATATATTGTTGTTAAATGTGATAACCGTGATATCCATATTCCTTCTCGCTGCATGGATCAGATGATTCCCGCCGATCGCTCCCGCATCACCGTCGCCGGTCATGACCAGGACCGTCATCTCGGGTCTTGAGAGCTTGATCCCGCTCGCAAACGCTATCGCTCTTCCATGAAGCGTGTGCATGGTGTTGTAATTGAGGTATCCGGTCGCTCTGGAAGAACAACCAATCCCGGATACCACGGCGATTTTCGCCGGGTCCAGTCCAAGCTCTTCGATTGCTCCCACGGTGGCCTTGAGAATTGTTCCGTTTCCGCATCCCGGACACCAGACATGCGGAAGTCTGTCCAACCGCATATGTTTCAAATACTTCTCTACTGACATTTCAAACCCCCTAAAAAAAGTATTTCACTGTCTTTGTGATTATACCACAGAAAAAAGCTTTAAGCCTCAAACCCTCTTTTAAAAGCCTTTTTATTCAACGCCGCGAATCGGGGTTTTATGAGAGATTCCATGTGCTCCTCCCAGTTGATCTCATCGATTCCAAGCTCTTTGATCAACGCACCAAACATCACCATGTTGGCTGCTTTAATGTTGCCCAGCTGTGTTGCAATACCCGATGCATCGATGAATTTTGTGTCGGCTTTTTCAGTTAGAAAGGTGTTGATCCCTTCGGGATAATCCATCTTTCCGGAAAGGATCGGGGCGGAGCGAATCATAAAATCGTTGACGATAAGTCTTCCGTCTTTTGAAAGGTACTCAAACCATCTCATCGCCTCCATCTTTTCAAAGGCAACGATCACATCCGCCATTCCTCTTCCGATGATCGGAGAGGCAACTCTTGAACCAAATCTCACCTGAGTCGAAACCGCGCCACCTCTTTGGGCCATCCCGTGAACCTCGGACATCTTAACATCGTATCCTCCGGCGAGCAGACCCGTTGAGAGGATCTTAGAGGTCAGGATCGTCCCCTGGCCACCGACCCCCACGATTAATATGCTCCTGGTCTCAATCGTCGTCTTCATCATTTCTCACCTGCCTCATGAATGGCATCGAAAGGACAAACCTGTGCACAGACAGCACAGCCAACACATGAATAGGGATCAATAGAAGCACCCTCGTCTTTGTTGAACGAGATGGAGGGACAGCCAATCTTCAGACATATCCTGCATTTTTGGCATTTTTCAACATCCACTTCAAATACGGTTGAGGGGAGTTTGAATTCCCTTTTCTCCTCCTCGTGAAGCTTTTTCAAGACACAGGGCCATTTGGTGATGATAACTGAAGGCTCGTTCAGTTCCATGCTCTTGTCTATCGCCTTTCTCACCTCTTCCAGCTTATTGGGGTTCACAACACTGATATGGTTGATGCCCAGGGCCCTGACAACTGACTCAATATCCACAATCGGGGCCTTTTTATTCATGAGGGTATAGCCCGTTCCGGGATTCTCCTGATGTCCTGTCATCCCCGTTACCCGGTTGTCCAGTATGATGATGGTGGCGTTGCTCCGGTTATAAACGATATCCAGCAGGCTGGTCATGCCCGAGTGAAAGAAGGTTGAGTCTCCCACAATACCGAAGACCCTCCGCTTGTCCCCGCTTTTTTCAAAGACCTTTGCGAATCCATGGGCAGCACTCACACCGGCTCCCATACAGATCACACTGTCCATCGCATTCAGCGGGTCTGCTGCGCCGAGTGTGTAACAGCCGATATCCCCCGTAATCACAATGTCCTTTTTCTGACTGAGTTCATAGAAGAGGCCTCTGTGCGGACAGCCTGAACAAAGCGTTGGTGGCCGGGGCACAACCTTGTCCGGATTTGTTTTCTCATAGGAATCATTTTCCCCGGTCAAACCCGTTTTGACAATCTCGGGATTAAGCTCTCCGGTTACCGGTATCTGCTCTTTACCGACACAGTCAATACCAAGGGCCTTTATCTGTAGTTCAAGGTAAGGATCGTTCTCTTCCACTACATAGATTGTATCGAATCTCCCGGCAAAATCGATGATCGTCTTGTCCGGAATCGGATGGGTAAACCCGAGTTTCAAATAGGACGCCTTCTCCTTGAACACCTCCAGGGCATATTGATAAGAGATCCCTGAAGTGATGATTCCGATGTTGGTGTCTTTGTTGATGATCTCCGTATTCATATCTGTTGTATTGGAAAACTCCCGGAGTTTTACCAGCTTCTTCTCAAGCTCAACATGATGTCTCCGGCACGCTGCCGGCGTTGCCACAAACTTGGGAATGTTCCGTTCATAGTCTCGAAC
>Ga0209948_1000118_pt1 | contig 22281 bp, 14 predicted proteins | sample SalPonR2_C_D2_MG_FD_185709 | JGI IMG/M metagenome (GOLD analysis project Ga0209948, IMG submission 185709) | Salt pond soil microbial communities from South San Francisco under conditions of wetland restoration - Salt Pond MetaG R2_C_D2_MG... ... | reverse complement strand
GACTGAATTTGGAAAAAGAACTCGGTTTAGTAAGCCAGCCTTACGACTGCTTATCCCAGATTTTGGGAAACAGTTATTTGAAACTGTTCTTAGTGGGCTTACCCTGCTTTCACTAAAATTATTATGGTGCATTTCAGCACACTTTCTTAAGACCACTACTGGCTCCGCCACAGGAATCAGGTTTAGCTCGCCTATCCAAGCCACATTTGTTCGGCACCATAGAGATTCCAAATCTTCAAAAGAAGAGTGTAAGTTTTGTGGGTCATCGATTAACTTAATTTTTTGAATTAAGTTCAGTTCGCTTTCGCTTAGTTTATCTTTTAGAAAAAATAAAATTTTATTTTGCATACTTACAAAGAATACATTACTGCTTCCCAGCTGCAAACAAAATCGAAACCTAGGAGCTATCCTTAGTGCAGTTTCAAATTTTAGTGTATCAGGTCGACCGTGCGCTCAAACAATGAACCCTAAGAAACCAATTGATAACATGGCAAAAATCATACCTAGTGATCCAAAAACTGGTTTAGAAGAAAATGTTGAAACGATATGTGAAACAATCCCAAATGCAGGTAAAATTAAGATATAAACTTCTGGGTGACCGAAAAACCAAAAAAGGTGTTGATACAATAATGGATCACCTCCTCCGTTTGGATCGAAGAAAGATGTATTAAAATTACGATCTGTTAATAACATCGTAATCGCTCCTGCAAGCACTGGTAATGATAATAATAGTAGAAAAGCTGTTATAAAAACAGCTCATACAAAAAGTGGAGTACGATGGGCTGTCATTCCAGGTGCTCGCATATTCAAAATAGTTACTATAAAATTTATAGCACCAAGAATAGATGAAACACCTGCAAGGTGTAGGCTAAATATAGCTAAATCGACAGAAGCTCCTGAATGGGCTTGAATACCTGCTAAAGGTGGATAAACTGTTCAACCAGTTCCTACCCCTGCTTCAACCATTGAAGAAGATACTAAAAGAATTAATGCAGGAGGTAGTAGTAGGGTCGATTGCCCGCACCGTGATCTGATTATAGACTGGCAACGAACAGCCTCCCTCCGAACCGTACGTGCAAGTTTCCCTGCATACGGCTCTCCACTTTCTAGTTAGGTTTTTCTTTTTGTTTTTTAATATATAAATCCTTTAATCCCAAACCATTATATAACCCTGAGTGTATTTTTTTATGACAATTTTTACATACTGGTATTTGTCTTCTGTTAAATTTAGACATTAAGCTAGTAGAGCCGGAGTATTTAATATCTCCCTTTCTTATGTGTTTCACATGATGCATTTCTACACTCTCAGATAACCCGCAAATTCAACAGAGTTCAAACGAGGTTACCTGAGTTCGAAGACTTCAATTAGTAACTTGAAAGGGATCGATCGAACTAGATACATACTTGGTAAGTAACTTAGTATTTTTCTTGAAATTTTTCTCTGTGAGTAATTTTATTGATTTCAATTCTCCTTCTTTCGGATATTCCAAATATCTCCCAAATTTCGCAAAAGCTTGAGCTCGATTACGTAATTTTAACTTTCTGGCTAAAGTTTTGGCGCAAGAATGGTGTATGAAAAAATTAATGATAGAGTGGAAGGAGTATTTATTATCTACAAAACAATAGTAATTTAATAATCCTCTTATTACAGCATTATATCTCAAAATTATCGATTTATGGTCTAAAAAGATTCATTTAGTAATTGCGTTAGATACCAGTTTTTTTTCTCCTGATTTGGATACATATACTTTGGTGAATCCCGCGTCTTGAAGTCTATCAAGAATTTGAAGAACTGGCATGTAGAAATGTAATCTAGTATTATTAATTCTAGATTTAACTAACTTTCCTCTAATAATTTTTTTTATTATTTTAGCTTCTTTACTAATGTTTCTTTTAATGTCTACTCCAAGGAATTTGACATTATTCCTTGAAACATTGGTTATCTTAGTTTTTTCTTCATTCAATTCGATGTTAAGATTGTTTTTAAGATAGTTTTTACATAGTTCTTTAATCTGCAATGCTAATGCTTTGTTGCCACTAATACCTATTAATCAATCATCAGCATATCTAACGTATCTCACTCGAAAGCCAGTCCTAATTCTTGAAGGTATTGTATTCCTCTCAGTTCTCAGTTTTTTGATTTTTTTAAGTATGTCTTTATCTTTATTTTTTTGATATTTTTTATCTAAGAGAAGTAGCTTATTAGAATAATTAACGATTAATGGATTAACCTTTGATATTAGTTTTCCTTTTGTGGAGAATTCTTCACATAGGTTAGTAACATAAGAGTCAAATGCATTAAGATAAATATTAGATAATATTGGAGATATAGTTCCACCTTGAGGTACTCCTGTAATAGTATTGTATTCTAATCCTCCATCTATGTATCCTGCTCTAAAAAGTTTTCATAACAAATCAAAGAATCTCTGATCTTTAATATCTTTAGATAGAATGTTCACTAAAATGTGATGATCGACATTATCAAAAAAACCTTTAATATAACCTTCTATCATTCAAGTAGTTCCATTTCATTTAGATATTTGATGAAGGGCTGTATGACAACTTCTCTTAGGTCTAAATCCGTGCGAAACATCTGAGAACTTAGGTTCATAGATGACTTCCAAAATAATTTTCATAGCTTCTTGCACTAACTTATCTTTAGATGTGGGAATACCTAATGGTCTGGTTTTACCATTTGCCTTGGGTATATACACCCTTTTAACAGAAGTGAATTTATATTTTTCGGATACTAATTCATCAATTAGTTTATCAAAATATTTATCACTAATACCATCGAAAGTTAAATTGTCGATTCCAGGAGTCATGCTTCCTGAGTTGATTCTCACATTCTTATAAGCTTGAATTAGCAGATCTTTTGAACATATTAATTTGTACAAATTGGTATACTTACCATTTGAAAAACCTAATTTCATTGCATTAGATGTACCGTTGCCAGCAGCATCCATAAATGATCTAGAAAGCTGGGTCACTTTAGTCATAGATTGAATTCAAGGTCTATGACCTAGTATTGACCCTCCGTTACCGTAAGGATTACTCCTCTTAGGCAATCTCGTAGTTAATTCTTGATAGATTATGTTCTTTGTAGGTGCACTGAAATTCTCTCGTTGAGACTGCGAATTAACACTTCCTTTGATAAATCTCTGACCTGAATCTATCAATACTAATTTATGGGCGAATATATGTTCCATAGGGTTCAGCTGGGCCCCGCTATCAGTTTTATTCACCATGAAGAACTTATCTAGCGTTTCGTTATAGGCATTCTGCCCAGGAAACGCGTTTGTAGCATGCTCTGGTCCCGCTGGGATTTCCCCTTGTGGTAAGCTACACGATTTACAGTAACATGGAAGATTACTGATGCTAATGTATTGTCTTAGGTTTAATAAATGGATTATTTTTATATCCTTAGGATGAATTAAAGTTAAGACTATACTAGCACATACTATCAATATCCACAACGACGCACGCCAGAAGCTTATATTATTTAAGCGTGGAAAGGCCATGTCACAAGCACCTATCATAAGTGGTACAATTACATTACCAAAATAAGGATAAAACCTTTTTTAAAACAAATCATAAAATTTTCATTTTAATTTGCTTAATAAAAAAAAGCTTTATTTTAAGCGTTATACTTAAAAATTCTTTTTTTTCAAACAAGTTTTTGAGCTTAATTTGTATTGAGATAATAATCTATATTTCCCTCAGCAAAAATAAAAAAATTAATTTCTTAAAAACCAGTGTAGTTCCTTGAAAATTACTTAAGTTTGTTTGGGAAAATTTACTGCTGGGTATACCCTGGGGGCCGTCATTTTTAACAATTTTAAACACTTTTTGAAACCGTAGTCTTCAGTTAAAAAAAGCACTTTTTTAGAAATTTTTTTATTTTTATAATTTTGGCGAGGATTTTTTAGGATTTCAAATGAACAATATGCCTTAGATAAAATTTATACTAAATACTTAAATGTGTTGTATAAGTATAGTATAGCTTTATTTAACAATTAAGCCCGAAAGGATTTGAACCTTTAATATAAACATTATGAGTGTTCTGTTTTACCATTAAACTACAGGCTAAGAAATAGAAATAAAATATTTTTAGGCAAACCAAGATGCTTTAATTATATTAATAGTTGGATCCGGGTAAATTCCTAAAAAAAAAGTTAAAAAAACAAGTGGGCAGAAAAGAGCAAATTCTCTTCTATTTAAATCTTTAAACACAGTAATTGAGTACTTTTTTACATTACCAAATAAAATTCGATTGACTAGTCATAAACTATAACCAGCACCTAAAACCATACCAAGACCTGCTATTAAAGCAACCCAGCTATTCATTGAAAAACATCCAACTAAAACAAAGAACTCACCAATAAAATTACTTGTGATTGGTAAGCCAATATTTGCTAAATTAAATATTACAAAAAAAGAAGCGAAAATTGGCATCGTGCTTGCTAATCCACCGTAATATTTGATAATTCGTGTGGAATATCTCTCATATAATAAACCAATAGCAAGAAACAACGCACTCGAAGTTATTCCATGACCTACCATTAAAAAAATAGCACCAATTATTCCTTGGATATTTGAAGAAAATATACCAATTGTAACCAATCCCATATGTCCTACTGACGAATAAGCTATTATTTTCTTTAGGTCAACCTGTTGCAAGGTAGAAACAGAAGCGTAAATTACCCCAAAAACACTTAAAATAAATATAAATGGTGTAAAAAAAGCCGAGGCTTCAGGAAACAAAATCAACGAAAAACGTAAGAATCCGTAGCCACCTAATTTTAATAATATACCTGCTAAAATTACGGAACCACCTGTTGGAGCTTCGCAATGCGCCTCGGGTAATCAAATGTGAAATGGTATCAATGGCATTTTTACAGCGAAAGAAGAAAAAAAAGCTAATCAACATAATTTTTCTGCAAAAGGATCAAGTTTGGCAGTATATAATAAAAGATAATTAGTTGTACCAAATTTACTATATAAAAATAATATAGCAATAAACATTATAATTGAACTTAAAAGGGTGTATAAAAAAAGCAAATAGGAAGCTCGTATTTTTCTTTCCCGAGACCCAAAAACACCGATTAAAAAATACATTGGAATTAAAACAGCTTCAAACAATAAATAAAATACTAAAAGATCGAGACTACTAAATACACCAATTAAAATTCCTTCTAAAACTAGAAAAATAATAGTGTATTCTTTAATTAAAAATGGATTTTTTAAACTTCAACTTAATATTAAACAAATTGGGGTTAATAACGTAGTAAGTAAAATAAGTAACAATGAAACCCCGTCAACTCCTACAATAAAATGATTATTAGAAAAATTTAGTCATTCTATTTTTTCTACAAATTGAAATTTCGTTGTAACTGGGTTAAACATTAATAAAAAATAAACAGAAATATTAAATATTGCTAGGGATCACCCCAGAGCAAAATTTCTAATTAAGCTAAAGTTTGAACGTTTTATAAAAAAAATTATTATAGCTCCAATTAAGGGGCTTAAAATTAAAAGTAATAACATCTATCTATCGTAAAATTTTTTTAAATATCGCTTTAAGGACTTGCACCTCTTCCTTATTTTATTTGTTAGCATAAGCTATAGAAATTTTTAGACTAAAATTCCCATATTTAGTTTGGCCATTATAAAACCCTGCGTCTACAAAGGATGAAAAACTTTGTGTAGATAATTTACCTTTAGAAAAAGTAAATATCTGTTTACGGCCAGATTTCGTTTTTTTTCATCGACCAGCGCACACTATTTTTATTCCACAAATTAAGTTTTGGTTTTCTTTTTTTAAAAACGATTGAATTGTTTTCCCAACCCCCTTTTTTAAATTCGACTTAAAATTCAAATCACGTTGTTTAAATGATGATTCAAGCTGTCACCCAATATAAACCCCTAACATTTGCGCAGAATTATATCGAATGAGGTTAAAACTTGATTTTTTAATTTTTTTACCCAAAACTGATATTAATTTTTTTTTCTTTCAGCGGTGAAAATCATATATATGTATTCGTGATAAAGAGTTATAGTAAGATAGATTCGAAGAGTTGTTATTTAACTTTTTGCTATTTAAAACTCGTTGATTTGAAGAGAGTATTTTTTTTCTAACTAACTTAGTAACAAAACTCGATTGAACATAAACTGAATTACGCTTAAAAATTTTTACTAATGGTTTATCTCCTAAAATAGAAAAAAACTTTAAAAATGTTGCTACAAAAAATCTAGTCTGTAAATCAACAAAAAATAAATTACTAAGTTGTCTTTTATCAGTATTTAAAATTGTTGCTCAAGAATTACGGTTATTTAACCTAATTGATGTGGGATTTGCCTTCTGACTCATCTTTGTGATTTTTTCAATTTAATCTGGAAAAACGAGATTTGAACTCGCAACCATTGATTTGACAAACCAAGATTCTAACCGATTGAACTATTTTCCAAGAATAGCGAATAGCGAGATTTGAACTCGCATTTCCGGTTTGGAAGACCAACACTCTAACCATTGAGTTATATTCGCTAAAATTATTTTTAGTTAGTTATCAGGGTAGTAGGATTTGAACCTACAATCTTTAATACCCAAAACTAACGTGTTGCCAATTACACTATACCCTAACATTGTAAACCATATAAAATGAGCCTTTCTTCAACGAATTATGAGAGGCTAAGTTGACTGTTTTAAATATCTTATAAAATATTAGACACTACTCGACTTAAAAGATTTTAAATTTAATCTTTTAATTGAAGTATTCGCTCGATAATAGCAAAAATACATTAGTTGTTCTAATAAATATTAAAATGATTTCTTAACCATCTAGTTTTTAAATTGTAATCATTAACTAATATCTTTACTTAACGAATTATTTTGAAGAATAAATTAAATCGCGCTCTAAGTATCCTAATTGTGGTACAATTATTAAAAAGTAAGCAAAATAATAAACCGAAGCTAATTGCCCGATCTCAATGAAAGGAGTTTCAGGAGTTTGTTGACCAATATAACCAAGCAATAAAAAATCAAATACCAACAATCAAAAAAAGATTTGATGTAATGGGCGGTATAAAGAAGACCTTATAGCAGAAGTATTAACAAAAGGTAATATTAACAAAATTAAAATTGACGCTAATAAAGCTAAAACACCCAATAACTTATTTGGTATTGAGCGCAAAATAGCGTAGGATGGTAAAAAATACCACTCTGGAACTATATGCTCTGGCGTAACCATAGGATTAGCAACAATATAATTATCAGGATGTCCCAACTCATTAGGGTAAAAGTAAACAAAAAATGAAAAAAACATTATAAAAGCGACAAAACTTAATGTATCTTTTAATACAAAGTACGGGAAAAACCCAATTTTATCGCTGTGTGAAGAAATACCTAATGGGTTATTAGAGCCCTCTTGATGAAGTGCAGCAATATGAACTAAAACTACAGCTGCTATTGCGAATGGCATTAAATAATGCAAACTAAAGAAACGATTTAATGTTGCATTATCTACACTAAAACCACCTCATAAAAGAGTCACTATTTTACTACCCACCAAAGGAAAAGCACTGAATAAATTTGTTATTACCGTTGCACCTCAAAAACTCATTTGACCTCAAGGTAAAACATAACCCATAAATGCAGTAGCCATCATCAACAGAAGAATAATAGTTCCCAAAATTCAAACAAATCCTCTAGGTTCCGCATAAGAACCGTAATACAATCCACGGCCGATATGAATATAAACAACTATAAAAAACATTGAAGCCCCATTAGCGTGAGTATATCGCAGTAATCAGCCCCCATTAACGTCTCGCATAATACTTTCTAAACTTAGAAAAGCTAAATCGACGTGGGGTGTATAATGCATGGCTAGTGCTATACCTGTAACGATTTGTATTACTAAACACATACCTGCTAGAAAACCGAAATTTCAGAAATATGAAATATTTGAGGGAGTTGGGTAATCGATAAGATGAGCATTAATTAGTTGAACAATTGGTTGTTTTTTTAAAGATATAATCATCTAATTTTTTTTTTGAGAAATTATAGAAAGAATAAATAACAAAGCTAAATTATAATACTATTATTTTGGAAATGGTTGGGATCGAACCAACGACCTCTTGTTTGCAAAACAAATGCTCAACCAACTAAGCTACACTCCTTAAATATAACAATTAAGATCTATGATATTCCCCAAATAAGAAATAAAATATAGGACTTATCATAAAGTAACGTTTTTAATAAATTTTTATCGAAGCAAAAAGATAATGATTAACTTTTTGACTTAGTAATTAATTAATTTTTTGCTAGTGCTTTTTGTACTAATTATTAGAAAAAATGTTTAAGAAAAAGCATATTTTTAACCGGTTTTTTAGGGCTAGTTCATTTTAAAAAAGCTTGTAACCTAGCAGGGTGAGAGATTGACTTAGTAGAAGGGCTACTTGCAGCGATTTTCTCATCTGATACTAAACTTTGAGTTCAAGATTTCAGTGTACGAGTTTTTAAAACAACAGCTGCTACAGGAAATAAAGAATAACTATTTATCAAAAAAATTAGACCAAAAAAGAAAAAAGTTCAGGTTATTTGAGAGAAAAATGAAAAGGTATCGAATTGTGGCATCTTTTATTAAAAATTTAAATTTGTATAAGGACTTGTTATGAGATTTGAATAAGCGCATAAAAGTAAGGTAGATTCTTATGTTTGTAAATAAAAGTAATTCAAAAAAAATTACACTAATTATTACAAAATATTAATAATAAATCTATTATAAAATAATAGATTGCTTCAAGTATTTAAACTAATATTTTTAAAATTAACGAAAAATTCAATACTCGTTGAAAAATATGTTCGTAAAAGTAAAAAATTTACTATTAATGCAGACTTATCGCATCATTTAGGTAAACACATAAGAGTAAAGTAAATACATATGCTTGTAAAAAAGCGATACCAAGTTCTAATCCTATTATTGCAATTATTACTAATAAAGGTAAAAGATGAACAAATGATAATAGACTCAAAGAAGACAACATAGCTCATGCGAAACCTGCTAAAATTTTTAACAAGCAGTGACCAGACATCATATTTGCAAATAATCGTAAAGATAAACTTACAACTCGAAAACTATAAGACACTAGTTCAATAAAAACCAGTAAAGGAGCCATTATTAATGGAGCACCGGGAGGTAAGAATAAAGATAACATATGCAAACCATGAGTTTGAATACCTATATAATTAATACCTATAAAAATTGTAGATGCTAAACCTAATGTGATAACAATATGACTTGTAACTGTGAAACCGTATGGAACCATACCTAATAAATTACAGAATAAAATAAAATAGAAAACACTAAAAAGAACAGTAAAATATAATCCACCTCCTTTCTTAATGTTTTCTGAAATAATATTATAATAAACAAATTCGTACAACAACTCTAAAATATTCTGTCAAACTGAGGGTATTAATAAAGCTTTCGATCAAATCGAATTAAACCCTACAAACATAAAAAAGAAAGAAATTGTAAGAAATAAAGAAGAATTAGTAAATGAAATATCAATAAAACCGATTGATAAAGGTAAAATCTTATAAACTGCAAATTGTTCAAGTGGAGATGAAGTAAACATCTTTTAGATTAAAATTTAATTGTTAGACAAAATTTTATTGCATAGTTTTTCATGAAAAACTATAAAAAGGTTTTAAATAAAAATATAAGTGCTATAATTTTTTCTGTATTATTTAACAAAAAACTTGTTCGTTTTTAAAAGCCGATAGAAAACGGTGTAATATAACAGTAATCGATTATTGAGAAATTGTGCGTTATGAAAAACTAGTGGATTACTTCATCTATTACAAATTAAATCACCAAAATTATTATATTTGACGTCATCAATTTCACTTAATCGGGTGAAACTGGATAGTAAAACCAAGTAGTATAAATTATAAAACTACGTAGCCTATCTGTAAACAATTATCGTTGCTACAAAAAACTAAATTTTATTTATTAATAAATTAAGTGAAAAAGTAATTAATAGTCTAAAGAACGGCTGTTTATTAAAAAATTCATAACAATAGATTCGAACTATTAACCGATTCGTTGTAAGCGAATTACTCTACCGTTGAGCTAGTTATGAAAATTATTCATTTGGTAAAGTACTCATTTTTGTAAATTAATTAATCATTGCCACGAGCAATAAATTTAGCAATATCACAAGCAACCTGTTTTACGGTTGACTCGGGACGAGGATCGTCACGTCGTGGCGGGTCGAATGGTGGAACCGTTTCTCCAGTTGCTCAGCCGTATGCCTTCCAACTAGCGTGTTCGACGGCAGGATATGCTCCTGTCACGTCTTTTAACACAACTTCTGAGTAAAGCACAGACGCTCCAGCAGCAACAGTCGCTGCCGACGTTGTTTTTAGTACGACAGTGCCAACTTTTTGGCCTGTACCCATTCCAACGAGTTTGGCGAATAGTTCCGGAACACCAAAAAGAGCATTCCCACAAAATGATTTAAATAACTCCGGTGTCGCGTGCGACTTAAGATAAGTACACATAAAACTGTCAAATTTTTTCGACACTTTACATGTAGTTCAAATAAAAAATGCAACCCATATTGGAATTATCTTCCATAATACAGCGACTTTCACGCCGCATAATCCCATCAAAAATATTGCGATTAGGTTATTTAGAACAATAAAGCTTCATGTAGAAGCTTTTCAATTACCTGTTAATGTAACTCAAACGAAGATAATGATAGTATCACTAATTCTTCTGTTTAATCAGGAAATTAGAAATCGAGTACTATTTTTTAGCAGTCTTATTAACATAGATATTAAATTGACAAAACATCACTTGTAAAAAAAATTTTTAACACCATGTCACGAAAGTTTTTTAAATAAAAAATTATAGCGAATCAGACTAAATAAAAGAAATAATAAATAACATGTAAGTAATTTTAAAAAGTATAATAAACTATTGTTTTAGCCAAAGAGAGTTTGAACCTTTAACGATCAACTTATTAATAGTAGGGTCTTATTGTAATTTTACTCCATAAAGACTGCGAGATGTCTTTCTATTAACAACCCCAACAAGATCATATTTCCCGCGTATAGCCTTTAAATGAACTCCAATTAAATCTTTCGATCTACCCCCACATATTAAAATTGTAGAGTGTTGTTGCAGGTTATGTTTTTCACCGGGTATTTTAACGGTTAAAAACGTAGGGTTCTTTAAAGTTTTAACTTTAGCAATTCTTCTGTTTGCAGAGTTTGGTTTTTTCGGTGCTGTTGTTAACACTTTTAAACAGACAGCTTTTCGCTGTGGATTCGAGTTTAATTTTATACCAGCTTTTTTAACAATCATTTTTTTATCGCGTTTTTTTTTTAATAATTGAAGTAGACGACTCATCTTTTTTTCTATTTTTTTTTTTTTTTTTTTTTTTTAATGATTTTAATTTTGTCGAGGTTTACATGACCATATAAAGAAGACAAGATAAATGAATTTGCAGATTTATTTAAACGTGAACTGTAATCAGATCAAAGATCTTCAAGATAAATTAAGTTAGAAGCATTCATAGTCGTTTTAGTATCCATTAAATTAAGCGATAACTCATAATGACCCCATAGACCGTATATTACCGAAACATAATTTGGTTTTGATGACCAATTATTTGAAAAAAATCAACGATTTGTTTCTGAAAAAAAATTTAACTTATTATTAATAGAATCTAAAAATGTTGTTTTTATATCTTTAGGTTTTTGATTTAAACTATTAAAAACGTCAATATTTGCGGAAGCAAAACCAACAAATACAAAAGTAATAAAACAAAGACAAAGTAGTACCTCCTCGTTAATTACCAAAATTTCTGTAAAGCCTAGCAAAAATAGACTTACTAATAAGAATATTAAATTGATAAACATCAATTATATAAATAAAAATTTTAACACCGTGCCACTAAAAGTTCTTTTAAGTAATACAAAAGATTATAACGAGCTATTGCTGGAAATCAATAAAAAATAACATATAAGTAGTAAAAAACATTTAAGTAAACTTATATCCACTCAGACAAGAATAAAAAAGATTAGAATCAGACTTAGTAAAGAAAAAAGCGTTATAAATAGATAATGAAATAAAAAACCGGAATGAAAACTTACAGCATTTTCTGATAATCTATTAAGGTTTGCAGAAGATCCTAAAGAACCGTATTTTTCTATAACACCTTTGTCTAATATTTGAAAAGATATTCTATAACCAAATGTCATAATTTTATGGCCGACTAGTTCATTTAGAAGTTGATCAAAATGTCATTTTTTAGACAAAAATTTATAAAATCGACGGCCAAAATTCGACATTTTTATGGCTAATACTCTTTCCAAAAAAATCATTTCATTGTTATTACAGTAAATTAATATATAACTTAAAATCATTCCTAGCAATGTTAGAAATAATGGTAAGTTTTTTATTAACGGACTTAAAAATTCAGAATCTAAATTTGTTGGATTAAAAAAAACAAAAATAGAAGATTGAAAAAACGGGGTTCCTAATCCAGCAAACATTTCTTTGCCCATGTAACCGATGGTTACACTAGCAACACACAAAAGAAAGAGCGGGGTCAACATTAATAGACTAGGTTCGTGTGCTTGTTGTTGATAAACTTTATAACTATTAGGAACATTCATAAATGTTAAATAAAACAATCTTCAAGAGTAAAAAGCTGTACAACTAGCCGCTAAACAACCTAAAATAAAAGAGAATAATCCAAAAATGTTATAGGAAGAAAAAGCTATTTCTAAAATTACATCTTTGGAGTAAAAACCAGTAAAAAATGGCAGTCCTGTTAAAGCAATTGAACCGATTAAAATAACCACATTTGTAATCGGAAAATTTCTTATTAACCCACCCATTTTACGTAAATCTTGTTCGTCACATAAACCATGAATAATACTACCCGCACCTAAAAATAGCAAAGCTTTAAAAAAAGCATGGTTAGCTAAGTGGAATAAACCGATTGAATAATGTGACAAGCCACAGATGAAGACCATATAACCGAGTTGACTACAAGTTGAGTATGCTATAACACGTTTTAAATCATTCTGAACTAAACCAACGGTTGATGCAAAAAATGCAGTAAGCGAACCAACTATAGTAACAACACATAAAGTAGTTGGAGCATGCTCAAATAAATATGAGCAACGAATTATTAAAACAACACCAGCTGTTACTAGTGTTGCAGCATGGATAAGGGCAGAAACAGGAGTAGGTCCTTCCATAGCGTCAGGTAATCAAGTATGCAATCCTAATTGAGCTGATTTACCTAAAACTCCTATAAAAAGAAATAAAGTAATGAAAGTTAATCGATCTATACTGTTAAATCATAAAAACGAGAATTGACTTCCAATAGCACAAGGAGATAATCCGAAAACAACAGCATAATCTAAAGATTTAAATGTTAAAAAAATCGCGCATAAGCCTAATACTAATCCTAAATCTCCAACTCGATTAACCAACATAGCTTTAATGGCTGATTTTCCGGCTTGAATTCGAGTATATCAAAAACCTATTAACAAAAATGAGGCTAAACCTATCCCCTCTCAACCAAGAAACATTAAGACAAAATTGTCCGCACAAACTAAAATTAACATGAAAAAGGTAAAAAGAGAAAGATAACCCATAAATCGACCTTGGTGAGGATCAATATTCATGTATTCGATTGAGTAAAGATGGACGAGTGATGACACTGAACAAACTACTACTAACATAACGACAGTTACAGTGTCAAAATAAAATGCCCAGTTAGTCATCAATAATTCCCCATTAAATCAAGGGAATAAATAAATATGACAAACTGAACCACAAAGAGCAACCTCATAAAAAGCAACTAGAGAAAAAATGAAGGACAAAAATATTGAAACGCTTGATAAGATACACTGAATGTAAATTCCTAAAAAGCGACCAAATAGCGAAGACGCCAAAAAACTTAACAGCGGAAAAATTATTATACATAAATACATCGATTTTAATTATAGTTAAGCAATATTTTTTATACGACAAAAACAAAACTTTAATAGTTTATTAATAAAACAAATGCTTTTACGATGCTGTTAAATCCGAAAAAAATTAAAGAAGCAGGATTCGAACCTACAACTCAATGAAGAACTAAATTTACAATTTAGCGGTTTAAACCATTCACCCATTCTTTAGACTAATAAATACAGATTTTGTTAACCAAAACGATATCAATTATACAAAGTTTTACAAAACGTAACACACTATTTTAGCTAAAAAGGGCTTGAACCTTTAACAATCAACTTATCAAGCTGATACTCTACCAATTGAGTTATTAGCTTGATAATAATAGAAATTACAAAAAGTCTAATCTATTCTCAGTCAAGAGCTCCTTTTTTTCACTCGTAATAAAACCCTACAGTTAAGACTATTAAAAAAAGAAATATAGAACCAATCCCAACAAAATTTAATAAATCTAAACTCATAACGAAAGGAAATAAAAAACTTATTTCTAAATCAAATATTAAAAATAAAATAGCAACAAGATAAAATTTTATATCAAATTCGCTTCGGGAATCCGTAAAGGGATTAAAACCACACTCGTAAGAAGATAATTTTTCTTTATCACTTGCTTTAGAAGATAATAAATATGGAATCCCAAAAACGATAATCGATAGAATAATTGATATAAATAAAAATAAAAAAATAGAGCTGTAATTACTTAAAAACATCGGGGTTTATATTAAAATATATTTCTTAACCATCAAATTTCGGAAACTTATAATTGAAAAAGTTTTTAATTTATTCCTAACTTTTGATTAAAAAACTATAACTATTCTTATTATATTTAAATATTTTATAAATTAGAAAAGTTCATTAATTAACTATTTTTTTCAACCAATCATTGGATGTAATTATCTACTGAAACAGCTTCTACGACAATTGGCATATTAGCATGACCAACTCCGCAGATCTCACTACATTGACCATAAAAAACACCTTCTCGAAGAACAAACATTGAAGTTTCGTTTAATCGGCCAACACAAGCATCTACTTTAATTCCTAAAGAAGGAACTGCTCAACTATGTAAAACATCTGCAGCTGTTACAAGAACCCTAATATGTGTTCCCATTGGTAAAACTATACGATTATCAACTTCTAGTAATCTAAGTTCTCCTAATTCTAGTTCATCTTCAGGAACCATATAACTATCGAAGTTTAAAGCACCTATTTCTTCACTAGAATCAGAGTATTCGTAAGATCAGTATCATTGATGACCAGTACATTTAATTGTTAGTGATGGATCAATAACCTCATCGATAGAATATAATAACGCAAAAGAAGGTAAAGCTACTATTACCAATATTAATGAAGGCACAACTGTTCAAACAATTTCGATAACAGTTCCGTGTATTACTGGATTAGCAGTTCGGCCGGTATTGTAAGAAAAATAATACAGTGTTCTAGCTAAAAGAACTGAAACGAAAAATAATATAAACGTTAGAAAAAACATTAAATCATGGTGTAAATTAGTAATTCCTTCCATGACGGGTGTAGCAGAATCTTGAAAATAAAGTTGCCATGGTGAAGAAGAGTCTAAAAGATGAGTGGTCATCAAATTTTAAAACCATAATTATTTCTTAATTCGTAAATAAAAGGACAAATAACAAAAATTTAATAATATACTAAAATTTATTTCTTAACCATCAAATTTTATAGCAGCGAATTATGCCATGAAATTCTTAAAAATTAAAAAAGAGTCAGGTTTTCAGGGATAAGCAACCATATTTTTCTTCAATAATTTATATACTTATTTTAAACTTCTTTAGTTTCACAGGGTCATATTTTTATAGTTTATGAAATAATTCATGTTCTAATATGTGTGTTTACCTAATAAAATAAAATGGTCTTTAATAAAAAATATTTCTGAAAGGATTTGAACCTTTATCTTTAGATCCGTAGTCTAAAATTCTATCCATTAAAATACAGAAATGTGGGCAAGTAAAGAGAATCGAACTCTTATCCACAGTGTCACAGTCTATTATTCTAACCATTGAACTATACTTACCAAATAGCTTGGTAACGGGATTGAACCGTTCGTCTTTTGATTACAAAACAAATGCTTTGCCAGATAAGCTAACCAAGTTCATAAAATACTTCAAGGTTACAAGTAGACTCGAACTACTATTAAATAGATTTGCAATCTATTGCATTGCCATTTATGCTATATAACAATTTTTCACTTCTGGACTTGAACCAGAAATCTTTATAAAGACAAAGGTTTTAAACCTTTTGCGGTTACCTATTTCGCCAAGTGAAATTAAGTTTTATTTAGTTGCCAATAAGGGCGAATGGATTTGAACCAATATATCACAGTATCAAAAACTGTTGCCTTACCGAGTTTGGCTACACCCTCTTTATCTCAATAAATAAATAGATTGATTATTTTTTAGAATAGTTGATTTTATATTTTCTGTTTTAGTAATCTTATTGATCCCATTTAGAACTACAAAGTTAAAATTTCTATAAAGTGAATTCGCATTTTCTGTTGTAATAGGATTGGCATGCATCGTTTTACTTATATTCTTTGTCGAGCTAATAGCAGGATTAAGACGTTTGTTAAACTTTAAATAAACAACTGCCTGCAATTTTTTATTTTTAATTATTAATTTTGAACCTCGAATGAATCCCTCTTTCTTTAATAGATGTAATAACAAACCTGTATTAAAACAATAACTGACAGTTATTTTTGATTTATTAACAACACAAGCATTTTTTATTTGTGTTAATAATTGCCGTGTAATCTTATAAAACATCGTATAATTTAAATTTTTACTAAAACAGATAAGACAAGATTTGAACTTGTGTAATTTTATAAAAAATTAATATGTTTTCAAAACATACGCCATAAACCGGGCTCGACCACTTATCTCAAGAATTCTATAAATAACAATGTGACCGAGAAGTTGATATTTATCAACGTTAATATTTCAATTTCCAGCAGCAGATTCATCTACAGCTACTTTGTTACAACTTACTCGCGATTAATAACTTTACCTTTTCTTAAAAAATTTTGAAATTTTTACAAACAAACTCCTATAATACTAAATAGATTTAGCCTTTTTAAGAATTGTAAAAATTTAATCTATAAGATTTTAGTCAAATTATCTCTTACGAGGTGATGGGCGATAAGTATAAAAAAAGTTTTTTTTAGTTCACGATTCCTCTACTTTTAAATCATTACTATTCATTCCTGCTTCATATAACTGAATTGCAAATTATAATCCGAACTAGAAAAATTTTTATAGATTTGCCACGTTTTTCAAAGGCAGCTTCTTTTTGTAAATTTCTATTGTATTACATTAACAGCCCATTATGTAAAAGTCATAAAGATTTAGACGTCATTTACTTTTTCATCTTATCTTCAATAAGTGATATTTCTAGAGTTTTGATATCAATTTAAGCTCGTTAAATTTTTTAATAACTAGAAAAATAAGTTACGCTCGTTCACGAAATTAATCGAACATTTTACAACAAGAGCTGACGACAACCATGCAACACCTGTAATAGTGAAAAATATGAAAAATAATTTTTTCTAAATATTATTAAAATATAAAGCATACTATTATACAAATAATGGTAAAATTTGCGTGTTGTATCGAATTAAGTAACATAATCCACGAATTATACTCTTTCTCGTCTAATTCTTTAAATTTCAGTCTTGCGACTATACTATTCAGGCAGGCGAGTATTATGTTTAATGCTTTTCTTTTAAAAAAAGGATCGCCATAGGTGAAGGTTTGAACTACAAGAGTCTCTAATTCTTTTTGCTACTCAAACTTTAGCAATAAAAGGGTCAGTTATATGGATTCGTTTAGTGACCATAATTAAATTGTCAGAAAATTGCCTTAGCAATCGATATTCCCAACTATATAAAAAAATTTTATCTTTACTTAGCTTATTCTATTTTCTTAACAAAAACTCAAAGCAATTTATGCAATAAAAAATATAACAAAATTATTATTTGCTTCTTTTTTAGTATTTAATTGCACCCTTTTAGCAATTTACGCCAAGTATTTTAGGCTAACGTTTACTCCCCACGTATTACCGAAACATCTGGCACGTGATTTGTTAGAGTTTTTACTTAAATAATCATAATTTATTTAAGTATACAAAATTTATAATAAAGTTATCAACTTTTTTATTTGAGGTCACTGAATCTAAGTTTCCTTAATTGTTCAATATTCTTGACTGCGATTTAAAAAAATTTAGCTGTTATTTCAAAGCCAATGAGACAATAGATTCGTTAAAATTTGTTAAAGATCTTTGAAATAATGGATTTTAGCCCACTAAGCCTAATCTTATAAAAGTGTTTCGTTAACCAAAATTAATTTTTTTATTAGGTATTTTATTCCAAATTTAACTTCACATTCTTTTATATTACTCTCAAGTTCACCACGTTTTAAAACGTTTAATTTGCATATCGAATATACCCCAATAACGTTAAACCTGAGCCAGAATCAAACTCATAACTACAATATTATTTATAACAAAATATTTATTATTATCTTAACCTCAACTACTTAAATATAAATAACAAAATTTTTGATTGTTATAAATATAAATGTCACTTTTTTATAATAAATTTTTAGAAATTCAATAAAAAATTAATATCTGCAAAAATACTATTTTTAAGACCTTATTATAAAGATTCAAGCCGTAACTTTTCTTGTTTAATTGCTTTTGGGTTAATGGGTCTGATTAACCTAACAAAACATCAAATAGAAATTGCTAGATAATTTTGGAACATAAAACCCACCTATCGCAGTAGGCATAACAAAGAAAAAAATCATTAAAAAGGCGTGGCCTGTAACTAAAACATTGTATAATTGATAGTTACCGCCTAAAAAAGCATCTCCCGCTTGAGATAACTCTAGTCGCATTACCATGGAAATAATGAAACCTAATACTCCAGATAAAGCTCCGAAAATAAAATATAATGTTCCAATGTTTTTATGGTTTGTTGAGAATAATCAACGTGTTACTCATGTGTTGCTATAATGTACAGACATCAATAGCAACTACAGAAAAAACTGTAAATAAACATTATGTTCTAAAGGACTTGAACCTTTATCAGTGATTTAGAAGACCAATGCTCTATCCTATTAAGCTAAGAACAGTGTAACCGAAAATATAATATACTCTCATTATTTTTAAATTCATTTTATATTTTAATTGAATCTTTATTTATTATAGGTGAAAAGTTGAACAACAAAGTAAATAATATACTAATTATTAATTCTACCTCTATTCAACCAATTTGTCTATCAAAGGTTAAAGGATTCGAACCCTTAATGTTGAATTTGAAATTCAAAGTTTTACCCTTAAACTAAACCTTGACAGTAAAGAGACTTGAACTCTTAATTTTTTCAAAATTTGATCCTAAATCAAACACGGTTACCAATTTCGTCATACTGTATAATTAAAAAATTGCAAAGAAAGGACTTGAACCTTTAACTTTTAGAAGATGAGTCTAACGAACAACCATTTTGCTCTTCTTTGCTTTAATTAAAAACTATATTGTGACACCTAAAAATTTTAAGTATTTGCGTATTACGCATTATTTCGTACAACTAAGCAAAAAAATTTACAATAATAAACTTGCTGCCGATAAAGGTTTTAATATTAAACCACTTTGTTAAAGTTCATTTTAATAAGTAATAAAACTTGTTTTGAGTAAAACTTGAAACTTAAATAGATGCTTTCATTTTTTATTTTTTAAAGCGTCGCTATCTGAACATTGTTAGAAAATGGCCAGTAACGATTGGCTTACTCTTATTATTCTTCTCATACTAAATAAGAAGACTCTTTGTTTTATAGAGCAACACCAGATAGAAACAAAACTGATTCACATCGTTTTAAACCCAACTCATGTACGGCTTTTATTGACGAACAGTCAAACCCTTCAGAGCTTCTTCACACTGAGGATCCCATAAGTCGACATCGAGGTCACAAACAAAAACGTCGCTTTGATCGCTTGGTTTTTATTATTCTGTTATCCCTATAGTACCTTTTATCTGATGAACAATTTCCTTTTCAATCAGAAAAGTTGGTTCATTAAAGCCAACTTGCGTTTCTGCTTGACTTATCAGTCTCACAGTTAAGTAAATATTTGCTTTTACACTCTTAAATGAAATTTTTCATTTGAATTTACCTTTTGCGCTTCTTTGTTACTTTTTAAAAGAACTTCGCCCCAAAGAAACTAACAAGCAATTACTGTCTTTAGATAAATTAGCGGCAACCCAGTAAAGAACAATATCTCAAGCTCGCTTCTATTTTTTAAAACAAAAATATCATAAGCTGTTGTTTATGCTGAACAATACGTCAAGGTTTTAGCAATAATTGCTTATAGTAAAGGTTAAAAGGGTCTTTTCGTCTTGGTGTTGCAAAGAAGAATCTGCACTTCTATTTCAATTTCACAAAACAAAAAAATATGACAGTAAACCTGTTGTTGCTGGATTCGTGCAGGACTATATTTATTAGACAAGGAATTTCGCTACATTACGATCCTCAGAGTAAGACCGCTATTAACCTGGTATTATCAAAAAGCAATGCTATTTTGGTTTCAATGTACAGGCATTTAGCACCAGTCCGACCATATATTTATTTAAATTAGCATAGTCGTGTGAGTTGGATAGATTCATAGCTCACGCTATTTCACCCCCGTTAGAACCGTACGTGAACATCACTGCTCATACGGCTCCCACAGTTTAACCAAAAGAGTAATAGTTAAAGATCATGTGTTTAAATCGTGTGGTCAGATATTAATTTTCGACCTTTTCCAATTACTTTTTTGACCGCCTGTCCAGAGCTGTCTTTGTTACTTTGTTTGCTGGCTTTAGCCCTAACAATTCTTTCTTTTGCAGTTTTCGTTTGATGACATACTTGATGTACCAGTTGAGAATTTTGTGGAGTTTCTTTGCCACCAAACATCTTAGCTTTGATATGATCTAGCTCCAAGGTTGCTTCATCTCATATCAATGGTTGATTGCACAAAGTACACAATCCTTTTTGTTTTATAGCAAGGTTGCGCTTAACTAAGTTTAATCGTTGATCTTTTTGAATCTGACTTTTTATTTTCTTATCCGTTTCTGGATAATCCTCAGGATTATATGGATTTGGGCTAGGGTCGAATTTAAGCACCATTTCACGTTTCACTAATATCTCTTGAATATCTACTAACCGCACTTTAACTCCTTTAGTAACACTAACGAAAGTTCATTTGTTGTAATATGTGCGTCGACGTTGATGTCCTTCGAAATATCTCGTTAACGCTTCACGTTTTCCTATTTTCTTATGCTTACCATAAATTCATTGTTTAAGTTTTGTTCATATTCAGAAGCCAAGTTTGTTCTTTGTCTCTGTTCAACCAGATGTCATATTAAAATAGTTGGACCATCCCCGAATAATCGGGTTTAGATGAATAATCAAATTAGACGCTGAGCCATTTTTACACTTTCAAAATATTTCACTAATTTTAACTTTAAAGTTTTGAATTGACTTTTTCGCTGGTTTGGTTATTACAACTCCTTTTTTCCCAGGTTTTCTCATACCTTTGAGCGTTTCATCCGTAAAAGTATAACGCATCGGATTATATTTATACTCGCGTATATTTACACCTAGATAATTGAAACCTTTTTCAATTGTTGTTATAACTATTTTTTCCTCATTTGAACTTAATCCACGAGGTTTCAAGAATTTACTAATAACTTCTTTTGTTTTTTCCAGTTTTTCAGTTATTGGACTTACTACTACTATATCATCCGCGAAGCGAGCTATAAACACGCCTTTTTCTTTAATTACTTCCTTTTCGATCCCATTCAATGTGATATTAAATAAAGTAGGACTTATTATACCACCTTGGGATATTCCGGTTTCATTTTTTTTCAGGACGTCATTTTCTAGAATTCTTGCTTTTAATCATTCATTGAGGATATGAGGTTTCATAGGAATGTTTTCTAGCAATCATTTATGATTTATATTGTCATATGCTCCTTGGATATCGACTTGTAATATGTGTCTTTTTCCAGCACCAGCAAAGTTACCTCATAAGTAACTTAAAGCTTGTTTTGCACTTCTGCCTTTTCTGAAACCGAAGGATGTTGCCGGAGCATTATGTTCTTGATATACATCCAAAAAGAGGTTAAATAACATTTGAACACATCGATCGTTCATAGTTGGAATGCTAAGTGGTCTCAATTTATTG
>Ga0209948_1000117_pt1 | contig 22424 bp, 23 predicted proteins | sample SalPonR2_C_D2_MG_FD_185709 | JGI IMG/M metagenome (GOLD analysis project Ga0209948, IMG submission 185709) | Salt pond soil microbial communities from South San Francisco under conditions of wetland restoration - Salt Pond MetaG R2_C_D2_MG... ... | reverse complement strand
TAGAGAAGAATGTTCCAGAGTGGGAATGGGTTGACATGAAAGACATAACGTTTCTTGGTGAAGAGACGTACATTTTTATAAGGAAATAGCTATGAGAAGAATGCTTACTGACAGTTTTTTAACTGGAGCTAAAACTAAAAAAGGCTCCTACGTAGAGTTATTTATAGACCCCAACAAATCAGAAATGTCAGAAGCTTTCGATTTAGATTACTCTGCTTTAAACTTTGGAGACCTAAGAGGGTTTCTTACTATTACCGGTCACCTTTTTATTGGTGTAACACAAGAAGAAGAGTTAATTCATGATTATTTATTAAAGATAATCGCTGATAATCATAGTACGATAGACTATTCTCCGGGTTGGGAAACCTCAAGCATCAACAAAATCTTAGCCATATTCATAGAAGAAGACTTATCAGTGAGACATAGTGACGAGTCGTATACGGGAGCCTTAACCTCAAGTAAACTAGAAATTTATAAAGAAAGATTCAAAAGTAATCCGAAGTTATCATACTTGGAGTTTAATTATGATGTATAGATATCGTTTGAAAGAGTGTAAAGAAAATGAAAGTCTTAATTCTAGAAAACTAGAAGGAACTACTCTGTATAAAAATCAATGGATATATAGAGACCGTCCTCTCATACTAGAATCTTTTCATAATCTTATTGAAGTAGAAAAAGGAAGTGATAAGACTGAGCTGGAACAAAAAGATATTTCCGCCGTGAAACAAAAACGTCAAGAGATCCGACAAAGAAGTATTGAGAATATTAAGAAAAATCCTAGAAAAACTGCCGCGGAGGTAGCTACCAGGATCAAAATAAAAGAGGATAAAGAACCTATAGAAGATATTGTAGAAGATACTTCGGTAGAAATTATTGAAGAAACCAAGGCTGAAGAAAAAGATGTATGCCGTATGAAAAAATCGGAACTGATTGACTATGCTTTAGAATTAGGATTTTTAAACCAAGAGCTAAAAGGTCTTACAAAAAGTAAGCTTATTGAGCTTATAGAGATAGATGAGGAAATAGATGAGCAAGATTAAACAATTTCTAAAAAAAGCATGGTCTCACATTGCCTTAGCCATATCAATTCTTCTTTTGATAATTTCTATACGTCGTAGGCCTACCACCGAGGAAATTGAAGAAAAAAAGGCTGAAGTCAAAAAACAAAATAACATCATAGACGAAAGTCAAGAATCTGTTGAAAAATCAGAATCCTCTCTAAAGCAAACTATTAAATCAAGTAAAGATAAGTCGAAAGAAATAAAAAAGGATAAAGAGGAAAGAGATGAAAAAGCTGATTCTTTCTTTCCAAATTTAAAGGAGAAATAGTATGAGAAAGGTAGAAAAGTCGGAGAATGTTAAAGTAGAAGTAAGCGAAGATTTTCGACTTCCTGGAACTAATATCATTGTAGAAAAGGGCGAAATTGTTGAGATTCTAACAAAGGTTGAAGAGCTTACAACCGATCAGAATATTAGAGCTCGTTATGAAGAGCTAACCAGAGAAGAAGGACTTGCGCCTGCAGCAGCTGTAGCTACTATAGTCGATGAATACCCGATTCCGTATGATGTTATTCTTCCTATGTTGACTGAATGGGGATACTTTATCGGGCCAATGGATCGTAGATAATGAATAAACTTCCTCTTATTTTCATTTTTATATCTTCTGTTCTTTTTTCTCAGGAGTTTACAATTGCAACTTCTAAAGGAGAAGTTGATCTCATAATTCCTGAGGATATGACTCTGGAAGAAGCGTATGAAAATATGGCTTCCTTATATTTAGAAGAAAGATATGACTTAGAAGAAGCTCTTGCTGAGATTGATAAATTGACTTCAGAAGCTGAAGAATATATAGAGGAAGTAAATCGATTAGAAGAAGAGGTTGATATTCTTCAGAATGATAATGAAGAATTACAAGATTTGTATGATCGAGAGACACGAGACGAAGCGATAAGTATTCTATTTGATATTGGCTTCGGTATAGAATCTGATCTTTCTTATTTTTTGTCAACTTCTTTCGGAGTGCAATTATTTGACACATGGTACGGACAAATACAAGTTTCTTATCCTATAAGAATAGGATTAAGCCTTGGGAGAGAGTTTTAATTGGCAGTTAGAGATGTAGTAAAAGATAGAATTCTCGGCGGATCATACCACAATACAGAAGGATATCGAAATGTAATATTCTCAGCTATTTTGGCTCTTTATGAATATTATGAAGGATTCTTATTCCCAGGTGATCCGGATAGAATTGTCTATGCTTCACCTGAGTTTGCATTTCGTCGCAGAATACAAACTCAGAAGTTAGATCCATCTTCTAATTCTCTTACAGTCAATTCACTTAATATGCCTTTTCTAGCCTTTTCAATCGGAAGTGGAGGAATTAATACCAATATTGACCGATCTGCCTGGAAGAATTTTCCTCTAGAATTAGACGGCTATATGGATTGGGACTTAGGTAAAAAAATTAGATTAAGTCCTATTAAGATAGATTTTAATGCTATTTACTTCACCGACAGAACTTTGGATATGCATTATATTATGACACAGTTCTTGTGGGATGATGCTTTAGAGACAAAAATCTATCCGAAAATTGAAATTGATGGACTAGAATTTGAAAATATGGGTCTTTTGAGCTATAATACAAACTATGGAGAATCGTATAATGAGGATGAGTGGCTAGAAAAAAATAAACTACAAGCTATTACCGTTGATTTTAGCTTAGATACCTTTATGATAAGAGATCATAATAATCGCTTTGCTATTCCACAGAGTGTTATTTTTAACTTTGCACATAAGCATGGATTAGAAGTAGGAGACTATGACATAACTCTAAATGGAGTCATAGATCATGTTTTAGGAGAAGTAGACTTTTGAAAGTTCTAAACTATAATAGAAAGATGTTATATAGATATGATTTTACGAGATTAGTTAATACAGGAGATAAAAAATGAGCAGTTGGAGAATTACAACTTTATTTGATAACCGCAGTGGTAGGGCAGTTCCTAGCGCTGGAAACGGAATTGGCGGAACGGTTATTAGAGCAAATCGAGGAACTCTAGAGCCGACATACTTTGGTATCGGAGAAACACTGAGAATGACGACTCTTTTCGGTCTTCCTACCTCAGATAATCCAGAATTACTTGAAGCATTAGAGTATAACAACTCATATCCGATTTGGGTAAGTGCCCCCTCTCTTAATGGACTACATGGCGGAGTCCTTGTTGGTCCTAGTGGAACAGAGAGTCTAGGAGCTGGAGTACCTGCAGCACCAATGAGTCTTACTCAGGTAGGACTGGAAGAAACTGTGGGAACAGGCGACGGTTCAACCTTAGCTTTTTCTCATGTTATTGAAAGAGATTCAGAGTATATTAATACCAGCATCGACGTTGTTGTGGAAGGATCGTCTAGAACAGTAACGGCTACTGATGCTGGTACAGAAAACTTAACAGGTACAGGTGTTACGGGAACTTATGTTCGTTCTACAGGCACTCTTGATATTGTATTCGACACCGCCCCTCTTGCCGGCGATGTTATTAAAGTAACGTACAATGCTGATCTAAGCTCCTTTTATGGACTTTTATTAACAGCTAGTCCTGCCGACGATTACCTTGGAATTCTAAACTCTTTTGACTCTGATACTGATATTTTTACAGCTAAGGTTTATACTAAGAACACCTTAGGATCTTGGGTTGAAATTAATGCCTCTGATATAGAGTTTAGTTTCTCACCTGATGCTGAGAATGGATTTGGAACTAACGTCTTCATCGAGAATGCTTTCAAGAATAGCGATTATATAATCCCGATTGTAACTGATGGAGCTACAGTATCAACCTTTGTAGACGATTCTACTACAGTTGCTTTTGATGGAGGGGATCGTGGAGATGAAGTTTCTGGATCTGATTTAGCTGTTGGTTGGGATCAATTTCAAAGTACACGAAAATATCAAATCGATGTCTTTTTTGATGCTACCGCCGATCAAGCAGTTCCAGCAAAATTTAGTACTCTTCGCGGATCATATCACAAGTACTCTAAATTCATTCTTCCTACTCCCAATCAGAGTATTTCAGACACCTTGTCTTATGTACTTCCAGTTCAGAATCGTGGAGTATTTTATTACTACGGATGGTTTGAGATGCTCAATGTTTACAATAACACTGGGAATGTTATTTCTACCCCAACTGGAGAAGTAGCAAAAAATATCGCAGATATCGTAGTAAGAGCTTTTGGCGGTATTGCTCCAGCATGGATCAACGAAAACGGTCTTGGTGGTCAGCTTACAAGCGGAAGATTCGTTGAGGCACAGTATGATCCCGATGAAGCACAGCTCGAACAACTAGATACTGCTAGAATAAACCCGATTGTTCTTGATCCCAACTACGGAGCTATGATAATGAGTCGTAGAACTTCAGTCGCTGGCCTCAGTGATTACTCTTTTATCGATTATAGTGGACTTATTGACTATGCGGTAAAGAATATCGAGGAACAGGTTCTTCCTTATCAAGTTGTCAAACTAAATGATGCAGCTCATAGAAATATTGTCGTTAACAAGACCAATTCTATTCTTGAGCCGATGACAGTTGCTCCTAGAAATGTTATTCGAAATTATGCGATTAAGTGTGATGAAGAGAACAACAATGATGAAGTATTAGCGAGAGAAGAGTTTAAACTAGATGTAGCTATTAAGGTAACTCCCAAATCTCGTACTATTGTGTTCACCTTTATTAATACTCCGCAGACGTCAAGTGTAGAGGAGCAGTTCGCATAAAAATAGGATGACTATTAATTATAGGAACGAGGAGAATAAACAATGAGTATATCAGCAATTTTTGCATTAGGGGATGACGCACTAAATAACCAAGCGGAGGTGAATATCACACCGCTTAGCTTTTTCCCTAATGTGGATCCTTTAAAGTTTAGAATAACCGATTTTGAAATCCCCGAATTTTCAATCGGTGAGTATGAAGTAGCTTACAAAACACAGAAGTTTAATAAGCCGAATGGCCGCATTACTACTCCAAACGAATTTACATTCAACTTTAGAGCAGATAAGTATTGGACTATTTATCAAGCTCTTTTAGTATGGAAGAATTATATTGGAGATGATAATTCTGGAACTATGGCTGAAGATGTGGGGGCTATCACTGGAGAGAGTGATATTCGTACCGATGTTTCAGTACTTACTTCTGACAGTAATGGTGTCCCAACAAGCCCGGGTTGGACAATGCAGCAAGCGTGGCTAAAAAACCTCGGAGGTATTAGTTTTGATAATACTGCAGAGGGTGAACCAATCATCGTAAGTGTGACATTAGACTTCTTGAAGATTATTCCTGGACTATAAGATATAGAATAATAATAGCCTCTGGAGATATAATACCGGAGGCTATTTTTCTGATTATGGACTATTAACACATATGAGCATAATCGAATCTTCCTTTGAGAATTCCAATCACCAGCTAGCCAATCTTTGGGATTTTTTTATCTCGAAAAAAGAAAACGAAGATTGGCCACTAATAGCTAGAGTGCAAAATACCACTCTTCCTTTCATTAATCTAACAACCGAGACTCGCAATACCGGTGAAAAAGCCTATACTGGATTCGAGCCTATCGGAGAATTCTCTATGACCTTTTATGAAAATAGAGATTTTTCAACATTTCAATATTTCAAAGACTGGATGAATGATGTTTTCGACGAAACGCAAGGAACTTTTATCTCTCAAGGAGAAAATGTAGAAAAGGGAAGCTCACAGGATCTTATTCATAGAACCGGATTTCTTTCCTTCGAGTCGTTCAGAATAGACTCCAGACAAACGGTTGAAATTTATGTCAAAGAACTTACTAAAGGACTTAATGATAATATTACAGCTACGGATATTCGATCTCAAGTTAAAAATCTTATACAAACAAAAGAGTTAAGGAAAGCAAGTTCAAGTAGTGTTATAACTCAAGAAATTGTAGGTGGATTAATTCAAAGCTTAGGTGGTCAGATTGTAAATACTGCTGTACGGTCTGCAGTGAATGCGGTTAATAGAGTAGGCGGAGTATTTGGACGACCAAATCTTATAGGTAATTCTTCTAGTACAGGAGCTTCTTCCAATCCACCTCCTACTTTAAAGAGTTTTGATACTAAAAATCAACCTCGGTCTTTAATAGTAACTCAAGAACGAGTAGAGAGAATAAGCCAAAATATACAAAGAAATATCATCAGAGAATCCGTTCCAGTTTGGACACCATATGAAACAAAATCCTTTAGATATGAGGGATTAAAATTATTAGGACTTTCTGAAGTATCACTAGATTATGATAACGTGGACGCCTTGCAGTTTGATGTCAATTTTACAGCAGATAGAATTGTCGAGACTTAAAGAGAATACTATTAAGTTAAGGAGTGAGCATTAAATGATTGAGAATGAAGAAGCTACGGCAGATTTACTTTTTGTTACACAGAACAGACAAGCAGAACAAGAGAATAAAAAATATTTAGAGCAAAAAATCGCTGAGAAGGTTAATACTGATCCCGTTAGTATTCCTTCAAATTATATAGAAGTAAAGCTTTCTTCCTTAGGAAAGTTGACAGCCCCTTCTTCTGTGCATGTTCGTAATTATACTTTCGAAGAAGCCTTAGAATTATCAGAAATCGACGAAGACAATGAAAAAGAGATAATGATTAAGGTTTTGAATGAGCTATTGTGGGAAGATATCGACGCTAATGATCTTCATGAAGAAGAAGCTGTTGAAATACTTCTAAATATTTATGCTAAGTGGTGGGGAAGTAAACTAGAAGGTTTTAGATATCAGGTAGATGAGAGTCTCCCCCAGAGCCTCCGGAATAAGAATGAAAATACATCTATAGCTGAGATACCCATAAGCAACCTGAATACACTAGAGCTCTCTGAGAAGGTTTCAGAGCCTTTTGAGTTATCAAATGGAAAAGATAAGATTAAACTGCGACTTCCTAGAATGAAAACAGGACTTATAGCTAAAGATTTTGTAAACAAGAAATATGTAACAGAAGAGACAAAGTATGCTGGTTTAAAGAGAAAAATTCGGCTTAGGGAAGAATACTCTCAAGATGAATATGATGAATACATGAGTTATCTTCGAGAAAGAGGAAAGGATTATCTTCGAGCATATCAGGCTCAACTTGTTGACTCAGTGAATGAAAAGAAAGTAGAAGATTTTCCAGAAGCGTTAAGGATTCTGTCAGAATTGGACTTGACTATTTGGAAAGAGTATAATCGCGCTCTTAAAAATAATTTTGTATTCGGCGTAGACAAAGAGGTTACTTTCGACTGTACCGTGAATCATACTCCAATTACTAGGAGGTTTCAATTTCGACCTATGGATTTTTTACCGTCCGTGGAATCAGAAAACGATACAGGATATACTCTTTCATTTGGCTAACAACTTTGGTTGGAGTCTTGAAGATATTAGAAAGACTCCGTCTCATATGGTTTTTACTCAGTATAGAAAACTCGTTAAATGGAAGAAAGATAACCCGGGAAGAGGATGTCCTTTCTCAGGATAAGATTATCTAAAATCACAACTATAAAATTATGAGCGATATGATTCCAGCTGGGCTTACAAGAGTTGATGACGGCTCTGACAGTGAAGCCAACAAATTTCTAAAAGAACAAAGTCAGTATCTCCAAGAGATTGGGGCTAATACAGATCTGACCAAAGAGTATCTTAAACAGATAACCCCAGAATTAGCGAAACAAACAGACGAATTATCGGAAACTCTTAAGAATCAAGGATCCGATGTAAAAGAAATTCAGAAAGGTTTTTTATCCGGAATAAAAGATTTTAAAGATTCTTCGCTAGACAAAATTAAAAGTACTGTTTCTACCACTACGACTTCTCTCGTCGATGGAATTAAGACGCCTCTTTCCTTGATAACCGATCCTCTTCAAGAGTTGACAGGAATAAATGTTAAAGACTCTTTTAAGAAAGGGATATCTTCTGCTGGAGATGGAATAGTCTCCTTATTTAAGGGTAAGTCAGACTCTGGGGAATCTGACTCCATATCCTCTTCTATTCCTTCGCTATTAGGCGGTGGAAGCGAAGAAGAAGATAAGAAAAGAATTGCTCCTCGTAGAACTCAGATGCTTAAGTATGGCATTGAAGGAGCGAGCGCAGTTTATCTTGCAGACACTTTACTTGACGCAGCTAGTGGTTCAGAATCAGTAGAAGCAGAAGGTGGTGGTGGCATTCTCTCTAACATGATGAGCCGTTTAGGAGTAAGAGGTGGTGGAAGAGGCTTAGGTGGGATGATGGGACGTATTGGCCCCGCTCTCGCTGCAGCTGGCCCTTGGGTTGCTTTAGCTGCGACTATAGCTGGAACTGCTATTGCTTTCAAGAATGAATGGGATAAAGAAGCCGAGAGTATGGGTGAAGAAATACGTGATGTTTGGAACGATGAAAACGCTACCTTCTTGCAGAAAATGGGGGTTACCTTAAAAAATGCAGGAAAGGGTATTTTTGGTGCTCTTGCAGGCGGAGTACGCGGTGTTACTGACGGAGTACAGGAAAGAGTTGGCAACATTCGAGGAATATGGCAAGATGAAGAACGAGGCTTGCTTAGTAAAATTGGAGGTACCGTAGGTCAAACAGTAGCTGGTTTAGCTGAAACTGGCTTTAATTTTGTTAAGGGCTTCGGTACTACCATATTTAATGGAGTAGTAGGTCTTTTTCCAGATGAAAAACAAGAAAGAATTCGAGCTTGGGTAGACAACGCAAAAGAAGGCATCAGCAATTTCTTCGGAAACGCGATAGAAGGAGCGAGAGGACTCTTTACTCGGGTAAGAGAGGGAATTTTTGGTTCTAACTCAAGAACGGCTCGTGAACTTTTTGAAGGGTTTAAGGGTAGAATATCAGGTTTTCTAGGTAATGTTCGTGAAGGAGTGGGCGACTTCTTCGCTGATGTAAAAGAAAGAGGACTTAGAAGAGCTATAAGAGATAGAGCGCAAGACGCAGCTCAAAACGTTAGAGAGTTCTTTGGTAACGTAGCAGATGGAATACGTGATTTTTCAAATGATGTTAAGGAAGATGGACTCGGAGTTACCGTAGAGAACAGGTTAAACAATCTCTTTGAGGGAAACGACGGTATTATAGCTAACGCTGGACGTGCCGTAGGGCAGTTTTTTGGAGATATTCAACGAGATGGATTCGGGCCTGCTGTAGGTGAAAGGCTCAATGAAGTTAAAGAAAACGTAGGCGCTTTCTTTCAGGGGGCGGCTGATACTTTAGGCAACTTCTTTGGTGGTATAGGTGACTCATTAAGAGAAAACGCAGACCGTCAAGCTATGGTAGACGCCTTAGGTGGTACAACTGGTTTATTTGGGAATTTGTTTAAAAGTGACTCAGAAGATTTTGAAGAGCTGGTTGACAGATACCGAGCAGAATCCGGCATGGAGGATGCTCGTTTTAATCAAGTTAGAAGAGCCATGGAGCAAGATACTGCCTTTATGCAAGCAGAGCTTGATAGGCGTGGTATTGAACTTCCAAGTAGATCAGAATCAGTAGAAGATGCTATAATCCGTCCCGATGGAACTATAATCCACACTTCTCCAGATGATACTATTCTAGCTACTAAAAATAATCCCACTATAGTAGAAAATAGAATGGATCGGGAAGTAACCAGTGACATGAGTGGGATGGCTTCTTTAAATGGGACAAATTATGAAAATAAATTCGATTCAATGATTCAGCAGTTATCCACTTTGATTGAAGTTACCTCTAGAAGTGGAGGAAATATCATAAACTCTCAGTCTACGCCACAATTCAATTTCAATAATCTAAGACTTGGAGGAAGTTAATGATAATTCCACGAGGAAAAAGAGTAGAGTTTAAACAAAATGGAGCGCTTCTTCCTGGAACAGAAGGAGTTGATATTCTCTTAGAAGAAGATATAACGCTTTCTTTAAACTCGGAATTCGGAGACTTAGTGAGCGGGGGAGCCAGTACCGGACTTAGTATGTTAGGTTCTTTATCTAGAGATATTTTAGGATTCGGATTTAGCGGACAATTTAAACAGCTTGGGTTTCAGATCTGGCAAAAAACCCAACCTTTATCTATCTCTATTACAGTAGCTTTTCACATGCAAACAAATGCCTATACTGATGTTGTATCCCCTACTCGAGCTCTGATCAAATTACCCCTTCCAGATGATGGTAATGCTGAAGAAAATGGAATAGGACTTATTCCTCCGGGTCCTTCTATCATTGAAGCATTTGGAGCAGATAATCAGGAAAGATCAGGTAGAAGAATAAGCTGCAGAATAGGATTTATTAGGCTTCCGGGCATTATTGTAACGGAAGCAGAGCCTACGTATAGCAAGGAAACCGATCAGAATGGTTGGCCAATCTTCAGTAAAGTCAGACTACAAATAAGAACTCTCTTTACTGCTACTACAAGCCTTATAGATCAAATGGGGTATGATGAATAATGAGAAACAGATACGAAGTGATGAAAGAAAGTGATCAGGTAAATACTGATGGAAACAAATACCCGGATGTTATGACTTTTCCGATAGAAAAGTTTCTTTACACTAATACAGCAAAAAAATATATACTGCGCAGATTTGATCTAGACAGATTTGATTTATTATGCATACGCGAGTATGGAGTTGCCTACTACGATGATATAATTCTATGGCTCAATAACATCGATAATCTAAAGAATGCTGTGCCAGGACAAGAGATACTATTACCATCTAAGAGAGACTTGGATAGATTTTTCTCCAAATATCTCAGGTAGGTTAAATGGAATTTAACGATTATGTGCTAGACATTGTCATAGGAGATTCTCTTGTTGAAATAGGAACTTCAGAGTTTTCTTTCTCTATGTCCGATAGCATATTTCAAATGTTTCCTAGCTTTAATCTTCAGATAAATGATGTTGCCGGAGTTCTTTTAGAAACTTTAGCCTTTACTCCAGGTGAAAAAGTTAATGCTACTTTTGGAAGAGTAGGAGAAGAGATACAGAATAGATACATAAGCCGACACTTTGAAACGTCGGAAGTATTTACTCCAGGAACTCTAAACGGCTTATTGAATATAAATAATACGCATGAGTTTGTCTACTTTCAAAATAGAGAGAGTTATGCTTATGAAGGAACTCCTAGTGATGTAGTAAGAGAATTAACTTCAGACTATAACTTCTCTGATACTCGTATAGATAACTCAGAAAATCAACATATTTGGTACAGACCTTTTTATACTCAGGCTGAAATGATAGAGAAAGTTTTATTAGAGAATGTATACTCGAATGACTCAAACGATACCCCTTTCTTTTCGTTCATTGATAATGATAATGTATTTCACTTTGAAAGTTTTTTTAGTCTTATAGAGCGATCATCGGAAACAGAGTTGCTTTTAATCCCAGGAGATTATGCGATAAATGAAAGAAATAGAGTTATTGACTTTAAACCTCTTAGTGAAGATTACAACAGTTTACAAAAGACTTTGATTTATCAATACTTCGAAAGGGGAGTTGATAGTTTTGAACTTACAGAATCAGAAAAGAATATCAAGGAAGTATACCCTGGAGATTACCTAGTGAGTCAAGAAGAACTTATTCTAACTGGAACAGAATACTTTAGCCGAAGTAATATAAAAGAGTATGAGGATAATGTTCTAGGGCAAAAACTATTTAACCTAAGATCAGGACTATTAACAAATAAGATTTTAGTAACTATTCCACTAAATACAAATCTGGTCGCGGGAAAAACAGTAGATCTGGTTGCCTCAAAAGCTTTCTTAGAAAATGAAAACTCTTTAAGTTATAGTGGAAAATTCTTAGTAGAAAGAAGTCAGCACTCCTGGAGTGGGGAATCTCAAAACGGATTTTCCCAACTTCTGCTTTCAAGAAAGAATAAGACGGTTCCTGATAGTTATTTGATAAAGAGCAGGTTATATAATCCATGATGGAATACCCAATATATCGAATTGCAAAAGTAATAGATAACTTAGATGAAGAGGAAACAGGGCGCATAAAGGTTAGAGTTTTACCCGAAATGAATGGAGTTCCTAATGATGATTTGCTTCCTTGGATAACTCCTGACAGTCAAAGTAAAAATGGAACTAGTGATGGTGTGGGAATTCATAATGTTCCTGATATCGATAGTCATATCACCGTGAGGGTTAATGATAAATATTGGACCGATATTAACTACTTGTATGAATCCCCAAGACTTTCGTCATATTATCCATATTCTTCCTTTTCTGAGGAGTTTGATATAGACGAGTTAGAAACAACTCCTGAGTATCCTCAGCCTAAATTCGAAAAAACAGCAGACGGAGTTATTGCTTTCCACGATACTAGTCAAGGTATTTTAGGGATACAACATCCTACTGGAGCATATGTTGCTATCGATGAAAAAGGACAAATATTTGTAAAATTCATCGATAAAGTAAAAATGAAGAATGATGATGAAACTATCTCGCTAGAGCTAAATACCACAGATAATAAGGTGGATATTAAAGCCGATGGAGGAGAAGTAGTAATCACCGCCGAAGACTTTACGTTTAATGGAACAAACTATGTGATAGCCGGCGGAGGAGATAGTGCTGTTTTATTTACCCCACTAGAAGAAATCTTGTCCGCCCTATTGAGCCATGCTCACACGGCACCCTCTGGTCCTACAACCCCAGCTGAAAAGTCTGATAAGAGTCCTCTTTCGGCTTTACAGTCTAAACTAACTGAAATGAAGAGTGCTTCTACCACTCTAGATTAAAGGAGATAAAAATGTCAGACCTAAGCATAACTGAAAATGAAATAGACGAAGTTATACTTTTCCTTAGACGAAAAGGAGAAAGTACCTTAGCTAACCGGGTGGAGGTTCTCAGAAGGATAAAAAACTCAGGTAGTGAGGATTACGCCGCTGGAATCGATGCTATTTTGGAAGTAGAAAAAGCTTTGTTTCAAAAGGTTCCTCGTGACCTTATATTAAATCGTATTCAGTATATAGTAGATGAAGTAAAAAAGGAATTATAAGTGCCAATAGCAGCTTCTCAAAGTTTATTAAAGACTCAGATAAAAGCAGCATTGAGCCTAGGTAAAGGTGCGAGCGCTAGCTCTACCGCAACACAAATTGCAGCGGCTGTAGCTTCGGCAGCACCTACAGGTCTTTTTCCCCCAGCACCTACACCTATCCCACTAGTTCCGGCAGGGTTAAGTGCGGGTCAAGCTTTAATTACGCAATCTTTAAGTCTAGGGAAAGGAGCGACAATTTCTGGTACAGCACAAGCTATGGCAGCGGGAATATCTGTTATAGCCCCTGTAGCTCCTCCTGCAGGACTTAGTTTACTACAAACACAGATAAGTAGTGCTTTAAGTGCAGGTAAAGGGGCTGACATTGACCTAGTAGCCACACAACTTTCGATTGCTATAGTGCAATATTACGTAACAGGTGGAGTATTATGACTTTTCAAGAAAAAGTAGATGCTTTAAAACAAGACCGAACAAACACCATTTCTGCGATTCGAGGAATAAACAGTTCTGAAGTAGACTTACAAGAAAGTATAGATTTTAACAATCAATACCTTTTTGGAGATGGAACGCATCTTGGGGTGGTAAATTTCTTAGAACTTTATTATTCTGAGTTAAACTTAGCTGTAGGCCGAATTGCTACTACTCCCGCACTTCATAATGGTTTAGACTCTACAAAAAATTCTTGGACTTCTCAGTTCAACAGTGCAGTAACTACTGCTGGAGATGGTTCTTTATACTTAGATGGAAATTCAGACGGAATAGCGGATGAAAACATTAATAATAGTAGCGCTTGGTTATTCCAAAACGGGGACCAAGGGCAAACAAACGCTGGCATTAAATCTGAAATAAGCAGTATTAACTCTGCTCTAGGAGCTTCCGCTTCAAATAATAGCGACAGTAGGATTAGTGATTATATCTATACATCTGGAGATGGAACTGGGCTAGATGATACTGTAGATGCATTATTAGCGGCTCAAACTAGAGCTCAGTCTGACAGAGGTTCTGGACTACTTGGAAAAAGAACTCAAAATGCAGACGAAAATAGCGAGTTTGTAGTAGAACCAGACCCTCTCACTGGAACTCAGGAAATTTATACTGAAGAAGACCCATCAGATCCAGGATTTTGGCGATACACTGTAGGATATAATGGTGCAGACACTCCACATTATTTTGCTGAACCCGAAAGAAGTAATTTAATAAACGCTTTGGATAGCATTATTATCGAACTTCAGTCTTATGAGGCTAAAATAATAGAAATTGAAGGCTATATTACCTCTGTAGATAATGGAACCAATGCTCTGTTTTCTGAAGCGGGAATGGACAATGACATAGACACTGCCACCGAATTAATTAACTTAGGCAACCTGAAGACACAAATTCAATCTCTTATCACCGACTATCAATCTCAATCTTCTTATTTTTCAGTATTTACTGCTTCTACTGATATCTCAGGACAAGTCGGATATATCGAGGCAGATTTCAATAATAGACTTAATACCACTATTTCAGGACTAAATTCGACACTGACTTCAGAATTAAACAGTCGAGTTACTGAAGTAGAATCTTTTATTAATCTAAGTGACGCCACTTTGACTTTAGGGTTTAGAAAGTGGCTTTATTTCTGGGTAAAAGAAAACATTCAAAAACCAGTAAGTCCTTATATAAGCTTAAACGGTATAGGTGTAGCAAAGACTAGCCAACAGAATAGCTTATCTAACCAAAATGCAACTCTTAATACAGTGTCCGGTAATGCTGAAGAGTATTTAGTAAATGCGCCTATGATTGGAGCTTTTCCCAATCCCAAATTAGATGAAAATGGAATTATTCTACAACAGCGAGTTAACCTTTTATGGTTAGGCTACCCGGCGGCTAATAAGTATAAAATTTTTAGATCACCTAGAAGCTCTATTGTTTCCATAACAAATGATAACTGGACCGACGCAACACTTTTAAGCTGGATTATTACCGTAAATGAAGACAGTGGCAGCATAGACATTGAATATTTAGACACAACTTTTTTAGCAAACACTTTGTACATTTACCGTGTTCAAGCATTTGACTCTACTGGAGATGGTCCTTCTTCCCCTCTACCAAGAATAGACAGTTTTGATTCATCATCTCTTCAAAGTAAAATTTATGACGAAGCCAACGGGGTTGCCTTAACTGACATAACTAGTGGTAGAATGACTGTACCTGAAGGTCATGAATTTCAAAGTGGTAGTTGGGTTTATATTGTTGCAGATGATTTTTCTGTAGAAGAATTTTATTTGGTATCCGCTGTTACTGAAGATACAGTTATTTTAGAAAATACCTCACTAAATTTAGGAGCCTCTACTATTTATCGTACTTTCGGCGTCATACAGACTCCGGCTTAGCATAGACTATTATATTATGTCTGACTCAAGAACTTTTTCAGATTTTACAAGCTCTGCAGAGTTTGAACCAAATGGAAGTCTCAGAATAGTTACTGGAACTGAGGCTCTAGTAAACTCTCTACGAATGTGGATAGCTTCTTTTAGAGGAGAACTTATCCGTAGACCTGCGAGAGGTGGATATATCGTGCAGTGGCTTATGAAACCTATGAGTGAAGAAGTTGGCATCAGAATTAGAGAAGCCATCCAAGAAGGTCTTTTTGAAGACTTTGAACCAAGAATAACGATAACTAAAGTACGGGTTATTCCGGATTATGAAAATCAATTTTGGAATATAGAATTAGAAGGTTATTCTAGTCTTCTGAAAGAGACTTTCTCTCTATCAGAAAAATTAAGAAGAATAAGCCAATAGCAGAAGGGGAATAACTTGATAAATTTTGACTATCAAAGCATTTTAGACCGAATGGTCGATAGCCTAAAAGTTAAACTAGGCGATACTGATTTTCTTTTCTTCTCTACTAATCTTCGTATACTTGAGACAGTAGCTGAAGAACTAACCGAGACAGTAAGATATGATGAATATTTGACTAGAGAGTCTAAGTGGAATATAGCTAGAAATATTTCATCACTTTTAACTCAGTCTGAGTTCTTTAATTATTCCCCTCATAGAAAAATAGGAAGCAATGGAACAATAAGAGTTAGTAGCGATTCTGCCTTTGACGGAGATTATCCAGTAACTATTACCATTCCAAAATATACTGAGTTTACTAATGGTGAGACTTCTTTTGCCAGTAGCTCTCAGAGAATTCTAAGCCCAGGACAAAATTTCATCGATATTCAAGTTGTTCAGGGAGTTCCAAAGATACAGACTTTCGAAATAACTAGTGCTCAGTTTCCTACGGGAACCGAATACGCAGTCTTAGAAGTTAACAATGATAGCATTGAAGAATCATTATATGATGTAAAGGTAAACGGTCAATTATGGACAAGAATCGAGCATATTAGACTTGCTGAGTCAGCGACCTCTCAAAACTTCGTTCTAAGAAATAAAAATGATTTCTCAGGAATACAAATAGAATTTGGAAACGATGTTTTTGGCAAAAAATTAGAAATTGGTGATATTGTTACTCTCGAATATCTAGAGACGAAAGGTGAAAATGGAAATATTTTAGAATCAGGCAACGTGAATCAAATTCTCGGTCTGTTTACAGATGCTAATGATCAGGTTGTTACTTTATACGCAAGTAATATCTCTACTATAATCGGGGGAACAGAATACGAAGAAGCGGAAAGTATTCGTGTTAATGCTCCTAGAAGTTATCAGACTGGAGACCGTGCTATGACACGACTCGATTATCAAACTCTCATTATTAGAAGCGGAGCAGTTGATCGAGTCATCGTATGGGGTGAGACAGAAGTAAATGAAGACAGAGGTAATCCTCCGGGAACTTATTTACCTCTCGAAGAAAACTTAGTCTATATTTCAGGATTCAATATTAATCCGATTACGCTTTCTGGTACTACTTTAACCGTGGCGGGTCAAACTTTCCTAAGAGATGAGTTAAATCCTTTAAAAGGTCCTACAGACATCATAAGATTCGTAGACACTCAGTTTATTTACATTACGTTTCACTGTACGATATTTGTAAGCGATAAAAGATATTCTCTAGAAGAAGCCAGAGCTAATGTTGAAAATGGACTTCGAACTAATTATTCGTTAGAAAATACAGCTTTTAGAGAAAATCTTTACTTCTCTCAGTATTACGAATATATTAACAGTATTGAAGGAGTAGGACATCACAGAACAAATCTATCCTTTACTAATCTACTATCTTTTAACAGTGCCTATGCCTTTGATCTAGATTTAGCTTTAAATAACATCAAGCCGAATTCGGTAAAGATTTCGGTTAGAACACAGAGTTCCGACCCCTGGACATTGATAGCACAGGATGATGGTAACTTTAACTTGATTGGAGAACAAATCGACCCTTCTGACTCTGGGTCAGGATTTTATAATCTTCCTGGAGCTACGATAAATTATGCTGATGGTTTTGGAGGTGAAATTTTAGTTACTTTCGGTCTAAACGATAATTATACTCTTTATCAAATTAGGGTAGACTTTGAATTGGAAGATTCGACTGAGGGAGACCTCTTACTAACACAGCGGCAGCAAATCTATTCCTACTATCAGTCTAATATTACGATGATAGCTGTCTAAAGGAGACGTCGCGTGGAACAATTACGACTAGTAAAAAAGATACCTCTTTCTCTTAGAAATCCTTTTTGGAACGCTCTCATAGATGCAATAGATATTGAAATACAGACTCTTAATTCTCTTATAGAGGAAAAGAATACTTTTTATGATATCGACTCTATGGACTATGAAAGACTTATTGAAATATCTGAACTCTTAGGAGTCTTATTCAATGCGACAATCAATGACTCCATAGACTTTTTGAGAAGAGAAGTCAAGGCAATTCCTTTTAAGATAAAGTTTAAAGGAACCGCTATTCTCTATCTTTCTTTCTTTAAGAGCTTAAACAGAAAAGGCGATCTTTTTATATACTCCTTTAAAGCAAGCAGTGATGCCTTAGTAAGAAATACTCAGAGCTTTATAACTGACGGAGTTGGGCATAATTTTCCAGATCCTTATTTTCATTTAGCTTCAGAAGATTTATCTGGATTCGTTGAAGATGCTCTTAGATTAGACACGGGTTTATCTCTGGATGTTGAAAATGAAGGTGATATTTGGACCTTAGATACTGTTGATAGCCAAATAACAACCAATCATATAGGATTGGAATTCTTTATTGATCGTCTCATAACAAAAGAAGTTAGAAATGAAGCAGACGAGTTGATAGAAAAAGAGTTCCTTATGACTTGGGAATATATGGATTTTATTCAGGTAAATACAGCTTTCTCCCGTAGAGTGAAAGAAGTTCCTCATGTAGGAGCACAGCTTACTGTTTTTATGGATGAAAGTATGACTGTCAATCCATTAGACGATGAGTATAGCTCTCCTATTATAAAAATGAAAGCTTTGATAACACCAGAATATTTTGATATAGAGAGTTTTTTGGATATTAGCTACATAGAATTTGGAATTGGATCTCATGAAAATCTTCCTACTAAAGAAGCTTTGAGCGGCGAAGTAATGCCTACAGGATTAGACCTTAGAGTTGCTAGAAACTTTGTTCTCTTCGATGAAAAATATGATAATGATGAATTCATTGGAGGAATTTCTGAATACAGAGGACAAGAGATTAACAGATTCGACCTTCATGATGAAACAGGATATCTTTTAGACAATACTGGGTTTGGAGCTGTAGACGGATATACCGATTACTTTGAAGGACAGTTACTCTTTGCACCTATACAAAAAGGTAATGTTAGAATTCTCTTTACGCATCAAGGATTAGAAAGAGAGATTTTTGATGATAGAAAAGGAGAGCTTATAGGAGACTTCGCTAAAGGAACAGTAGACTACACTACCGGTGAGTATACGTTATCTACAGATTTTATCTTCAACGCTGAGGATATTATTTTTACTGGAAATGGAACAGATACTCTCATAGAATATGATGTTAACTTAGACTTTCCGATTCAGAATCCGTCTATGAGTAGTTATTCTGGAGAAAAGGTTACTATTAAGTATAATGTCGGTAATAGAATTTTCTTGGCGATAGATAATGGAAGTGGAATTTTTGAAGATACTTCTTTAGAGGGTCATCTTATTACTGGAACAGTAGATTATAACACTGGAGATTTTTCTTTCGAATTCGACGCTCCCATTACCTCTGGAGAAGATGTTTCGTTAGAATATTCTTACAGAAAAGTAGCTACTCCCGATGCAGCCACTTTCATAAAAGCTGACTATTACTTTACAATAGAAACAATTGAGATAACCGAAGCCGGTTTGTTTGATATAAACAACAATATGATTGCCTATTCTACTTTTCCCCCGATAGAGTTCAATAGTAGTAAGAATCACGTAAATATTGGCTTTCTCATAAAGAAGGGTAGTTTCTAACTATAAAAATAGGTAAGGAAGGAAAAATAAAATGAGCACAACCGTCAATCGCGGGTCACAAATTTTGGGATGGGATTATCGTCAAGAAGCTCGTGCCAAAATTTTCAACAGAATATTTTCTCAGCTAATTCCTGCAGGTATATACAGCGGGGCAGTATTAACTAGAATAAGTGGAACAAATGTTAGTGCGAATCCTACAGTATCTCAGCCCACTGTAGTTATGATACGAGATGCCAATAACGATGCTCTTAACATTACTACTAGGATAGAAGCATCTAGCGATATAGAATTAAACCTTGATGATGGAACAAACGCGGGTTATGCTAACCCCGCTAAACCATACATTATTTTTAGATTCGCTTGGAGCGATGTAGAAAACAACTTTATGGATATGAAGGCGGTTGCTTGGCCTGAAGATCCTACTTTTACAAATGCTGATCAGATATGGCCGACTGACATTATAGTTGGAAAAGTTCTTTTTGAAGAAGAAACTCCAAGCAGTGGCGATTATATTGTAAAAACTACTCAGCCTTTTGACCTAACTCGCAGAACAAACGTTTTTATTCCAGATTCTTCTTTAGCTTTTCGTGAACTTAGAGTTCAAAGTCCAGAAGGTGTTGGAAACCAGAAAAAAGTTTTTGTCACAAGCGGGTCTATAAATACAAGTAACGGTAGACAACAGGTTACTGGTGGTCACTATCCCACTTCTACTAATATCAGTGATACTACTGCACAGGGTAGAATTGACATTGTCTACGTTGATGAAAGTGGTAATATTCAAATCGAAGAGGGTATAGCATCAGCTAGTCCGGAAGCTCCACTTTATCTAAATAGAAAAGTTTTAGCTGAAATAAATCGTGGTCCTAGCAGAACGAATATTATCGGAACTGACATTCGTCAAGTAAATGAAACAAGACAAGGTATGGTCAGCTCGGACGAATTCCTTATCAAAAACGTAAATGATTATTATACCGAAGACTCATTAGGGCGGGTTACAATCGAAGCCGCTTTTGACGAGATTTATGAACTTTGGGCTAGTATTTTAGCTGGTCCCGGAGTGAGCGACGATTCAGTTAAAGATTATCACATTGATTGGGGAACTGCAGCGGATCAAGTTTCGGCGGTAGATGTTCCGATAGCTGATGCTGGGGGAAGATTCACTGCCACTGAGGTAGAGGCTTCTCTACAAGAAATTGCAGGAGTAGGAAGAACAACTGAGACAGTTAAACAAAATACCGATGATATTGCTACGTTGGACTCAGATTTTACAACTCACGAGGCTTTAGAAGCAGATACTTCTACAGTTCATGGAATCAATGTTGTTACAACCATACCTTAAACTTAAAGGGGACTATTAATATATGGGAATTCAAAATGTGCCCAGCGTAGAAGCTGTACAAGAATACGTAAAAGATAATGTTGGAAACTGGGACGCTACAAAAACTTATGCCATCAATGATCTCGCTATAGACTCTGGCTCTATTTACAAGTCTTTAACGAATGGAAACTTAAATAACCAACCTTCTTTAGATTTAACCGAGACCAATTGGGAACTTGCCAGCGGAGGTGGAGGCGGAGCTTCTACCACTGAATACACTGCAGCAATGGATTTCACTCTTGGTCAACCAATTGCAGTTGCACCCGGAAATATTGATCTTGAGTTAAACTTAGCCGCTGTGGGTGGGGCATTTGACACCCCTGTAGAAGCCTATTTTGTTATAGCGTTAGATAATGATGTTAAAATACTAGTATATTTTGTTACTGATACCAATACTCCGGCTCCTTCAGTCGGGCAAACTCACGAATTTCAAATATTTAGGGCTTCGTACGCTACGAGCGCGGATGTTCGCTCTGCAGCCGAAGACTTAATCGGACATTTTGGAGTTTATAGTGTAAACACCGACGTTACCTTAACTACGAGCATTTCTATTATATGTGACACATCGACATATTCTCCAAGTATAATTGAGGTAGGAACTGCTTTTTCTTATATAGGTACAGCCTCTCCTACTAGTATTGCGGGGCAAGCTGTAGTAGCTTCTTTAGAAACTTTGTTTTCCGCTGAAGTTGTAGGAATAACTCAAGCAAATGCTTTATCCGGAAATACAGTTGTAGCTCAAAAAATAGCTCTTCTAGAAACTATTCCCTCCGGTAGTATAGAGGGTGGAACTTTCACTGTGGGCCTTCCTGTTTTCTTAGGACGTGGAGGAGTACTTACACAAGACGTAAGTAATTTAGAAACGAATGTATATCGAACTTATCTCGGAGTAGCTACCGCTACTGATGCAGTGGATGTTTTAGTTCAAGAATCTGTAGCTATAAATGACACTTCTTTTTCTTATGATGCGGTTCCAATCGGAACTATTGCGTTTAGCTCAACTACGGCTCTTCAACCGGGATGGCTTCGTCCCGAAGGGCAAGCCATAAGTCGTACTAATTACTCAAGTCTAAATACTATGTATGCGTCTGAAAGCTATCCCTACGGAAGCGGTGATGGGAGCACAACATTCAATCTCCCAAACTACGCCGACCCAGCGGCTATGATCAAGGTTCGTTACACTGATGATAGACTATTAATAGGTGATGATGAAATAGATGGGGGAAGTGCAAGCACTTCATTTTAATTGAGAGGAATTAATGCCAGTACAACAGATTAAACTTAGACGAGATACAGCGGCTAATTGGACCTCAGTAAATCCAGTATTAGCACAAGGTGAACCCGGTTTTGAAACCGATACTGGGCTTCTTAAAATCGGTAATGGTACCGATGTTTGGGATGATCTTGAAGGTATATCTGGAGCTGGTGGTGGCGGTGGCTTTCAGATAGGTGCTATCTTTCCACACGGTGGAACAGTGGCCCCTATCGGTGCGTTGATATGTGATGGCTCAGCCATCAGCCGTACCGATTACTCGGATTTGTTCGCGGCTATCGGCACAACATGGGGCGCGGGTGATGGCTCCACTACCTTCAACTTGCCGGACTTGCAGGGTGCATTTTTGCGCGGTACTGGCTCACACGGTACCGAGCCTAT